>Ga0335396_10003431_pt1 | contig 18307 bp, 20 predicted proteins | sample FRY02_FD_205743 | JGI IMG/M metagenome (GOLD analysis project Ga0335396, IMG submission 205743) | Freshwater microbial communities from Lake Fryxell liftoff mats and glacier meltwater in Antarctica - FRY-02 (spades assembly) (version 2) | ecosystem: Environmental > Aquatic > Freshwater > Ice >... | reverse complement strand
GCGGTTGCCAAAAAATGAATAGCAAGTGGGGTGTTGCTTTCGGAAATCTGATCGAGTGACCTAGCCAGCTCTCTACGGTCGAGACCTGGATGCTTTGCCGCGATATCAATCGCAGCGGTGAGAAATCCTGCACCCTCACCTGCTTCAGTGGCGTCTGCCAATTTCAAGATGTGCGCCAATGCCCGTTCAGCCTCTTCTTGCGAAAGCAACATCCGAGAGAGTGCCAGCACACCAGCAGTGCGTTCCGCACCGTCCGCCTCAGCTGAACGGAACGCCTCTTGAAAATCACGTTTGGCTTCAAGGGCGAACACTAGATGTCGAATTGCTAAAGCATCGCCCTCTCTTGCGGATGCGATAACGTCGTCGGCTCTTCGGCTATCTGACGCACACCATTCCCGGAACGCAGCATTTGGCTGATTGGCCGCAAGATCCTCGCCACCTTTCTCGACAAATAACTCAGCTAAGCCCATAACTTCGCTGGGCGCCGATTTAAGTAACGGGATAACTTCGCACACAAGCATCTGCATCATGAAGAAATTTGTGCCGGAGACTCGATTTAAGACTTGGAGGTCTTGTTCAGAAATGAGTGCATTACGGCTAGATGCGATTTCTGCAAGCCTACGGATTAACTCCTCATCCCTGCGGTCGGACCGGTTAAGCATTAGGAGCGCGCCGAAAAATCCCTGCTCGGCCACAGCTTCGTCAACTTCATTCGGCTTCATACCATGAGCACCTTAAATAGTAAGCTTTTCAAATAAACCGAGACGCAAATCTGCACCAGCCCTCTTGAATGATGTAGCTGGCGACTTTGGGTGGCACATGGTCGATTGCCCGGATGTCAGTATACTCATTTTCAAACCCCAAGCGTAGCTTTGTTCGATCCCGGTTCCACGTTGCTATCCGCGCCTGTGCGCTGCATCGACCACTCTACTTAACCCATTGATCTCCTTAACCGGAATTCCCCTTCCCACTTCAATTCCACCTTCCGCCTGTATTCCGCCCCCTGCCCCATGCTCTGCCTTGATAAGGGCGCAGATCTACGCCTGTGTCGTCGGGCAAGGAGGCAGGATACATGGTCAATAGACTGAAACTGAATGAGAAAACACTGCGCGACGCTGAGCTTCGACCCGGTGTTAGCTATCAGATTTTCGACACCGAGGTCATCGGCTTTGCCGTGAGGGTCCAGTCCTCGGGCGCGCGGACCTTCACCATCGATTACCGACATGCGGGGCGGCAGCGGCGCATGAACATCGGACGCTGGCCGGAATGGAGCGTGACGGCCGCGCGCGAACGCGCCAAGGAGTTGCGCCGCGCTATCGACGAAGGGCGTGACCCTCTGGCCGTGCGGGAGGATTTCCGCGAAGCGCCGCGCGTGAAGGACTTGATCGACCGCTATATTGCCGAACATCTGCCCAAACTGGCAAAGAACAATGCGGGTGATCAAGTTTCGATGCTCCGGAAGATGTTGGAACCGGCCTGGGGCAACAAGCTGGTGACCGAGATCACCAAGTCCGACGTGGCGCGGTTCCTTGATTTCGTGGCCGAAGGCCGCCCCCGCCCTTGTAAGGCAAAGCCAAACAACCGCGCGCGCAAGCTGCAGGGCCATAAACCCACTCCGATCCGCGCCAACCGCATGGGCGAGGTGCTGCGCAAGATGTTCACGCTGGCCATGGAATGGGAATGGCGCACCGACAATCCGGCACATGGCTTCCACCGCCGCATCGAACAGGCCCGAGAGCGTTTTCTGGGCCCCGAGGAACTGACGCGGATCGCGGCGGTTCTCGACAACGCCGAGGATCAGCGCGGGGCGGCGATCATCCGCATGTGCATGCTGACCGGCGCGCGCGTCGGCGAGGTGCGGACGGCACGATTTGAGCAGTTCAACCTCGACTATGTCATCTGGTCGAAACCCGCCGCGACCACCAAGCAGCGCAAGATGCACCGTGTGCCGATCTCACAGGAGGTGGTGACCATCGTGCGCCAGCGCCAGATGGTCGTTCCGCATGGCAACCCATGGCTGTTCCCCGGTGAGGCCGTTAGCCAGCCAGTACGCGAAATCCGCCGTTTCTGGGCATGCGTTCAGAAAGAGGCGGATCTGCCCGATGTGCGTATCCATGATCTGCGCCACACCTTCGCCTCCCTGCTGGTCAGCGGCGGTGCCTCGCTGGAAATGATCGGCAGGCTTTTGGGTCACAGCCAAATGCAAACGACGCAGCGCTACGCCCATTTGATGGATTCACCGTTGCGCGCGGGCGTTGACACCGTCGCCAGCATCCTGCGCCCGCGACCGCGCCTTGTGCACGATGCAGCGCAGGATGAAGCGGGGCTGACGAAGTCGGCGTAACCTTCAGACCGGTTCTTCGCCGCGCAGTTTGCGCCAAAGTGCAGTCAGACGCTTGCGGATCGTGCTTTCCTCCGGGACGTCGCCTGATTTTGAGTTTTGCACGAACCAGTCTTGGACCAGTGCGATCAACGCCGATTTTGTTTCTGGAAGCCCCTTCTCATGGGCAAACCAGAACAACCAAGCATACATCGCATCCCATTCATAGCGCGGGGTCGCACCCGTATTCGCAGCTGGTCGGCGCATCAGGTCACGTTCCTCCTCAAACTGCTGCACCGAAAATGCGGCCAGCAGCAAATCCGACGATCTGATCGGCAGACCATCGGGTGGATCGGTTACTTTTAGCCATACCTTGTTTCCGGGCGGCAGGACACGCTTTAGGCGGCAGAGTTCATCGCTTGGACCATAGCGGCGGAACATCGGCATCAGTTCGGCAATCGGAACCTCGACCAGTCCGGCGACAGTCTCATCGCCACAGCTGACAGGTGGAATACCCGCCAGCACCTGAAAATGCCCGGCTACGGCCCAGCCCGCGACATCGGCCGGAGGGCAGCCCCAGCGCGCCGAAAGTTCATAGATCGAATAGAAGGCGATAGGCGGCAGTGGCATAGATAAAATCCTTTCAGACATGCGGCATCGTTCGGCCAAAAGCCGTCGGAATGCAGGATTACAAAGCCCGCGATGCAACGCATGCGGACGGGTTAGCTGGTGAGCTTCGTGTCGAGGAAAACCGCCTGTGGGCCAGAGCAGCATCCATCGGGGTGCTGGCGCCTGACTGTGTTCGTCTTTTTCGATTGGTGTTTGCTGCTCACCCTTAGATTACGCACCCCAGAGGCGAGCGCACAATCACGAACTCGTGATAGTCGGCCAATGCAACCGGGTGCCGTAACAAACTGTCGAGTGCGGTTGAATGTCGGCAGCGCGCAACCGGAATTGGTCGTTCAGACAATTCCGTCACAGGCAAACCCCGCGAATCACTGTCAAGTGCCAGCCAATTTGACCTGCCAGGAAGAACGAGCAGCTTGGTCCTGTGACCAGCGCATAAAGCTTTCCGATATTGGACCGGTCATCGGCGCTGACTCCCTCCCGCCATCAACCAAAATCGCCTGAAATGTCAATGAAACAAGGGCCGGAATTGGTCGTCGGGTTTCAACACCACCTTCCGCCTGTCTTCCGCCCCTCGCGGTCTGCTTCGCTGTCCGTGCCCCCGCGAGAGGGGCATGAGGCAAATGGAGCAGTCATGAAACAACCCCAGACCGAAATCCCGCATGAACCGTTGAACCTTCTGGCAGACTGGATCAGCCGCGAGCAGTTGGCGGGCGAACTTGGCATCACAGCGGACACCCTCGCCAGATGGGAAGCGCGCCGCCAGGGACCGCCCTGCACACGCATAGGGAGAAAGTCTCTTTACCGTAGGGCCGCCGTTCAAGACTGGATCCGCGCGCAGGAACAGGTGCATCCGGTGCGCAAATCACGGGGGCGGTCATGACCCTGCCGCTCCCCGCCCCATGGCCAGCTGATCGGTTGGCCGAGGCTCGCGCCGTCATCGCCGATGTCGCCCATCACAGCGACCATCTGATCCGGCTCGCCTGCAATGTTCTGGTCACGCATGGCGAAACCGCCGGTGAACGCAAGGACGCCCGCGTGTTGCTGGTCGTGATCGACGCGCGGCGACCGATCCGGCAGGCCCAGCGTGATGAAAACCGGGAGGCAGGGCAATGAACCGCCGTGGCACCCCCGAAGCCGATTTGCAGCATGCGGTGGTCCAGGCTCTGCGCATCGTCCTGCCCCGCACGGCCATCATCCATCATTGCGCGAATGAAGTGACCGAACCCGGACCCCGCGGTGCCAAACGCCAGGCGATCCTAGTCGGGATGGGCGTTCATGCGGGCTTTGCGGATCTGATGGTCATTTGCGACGCCCGAGTGCTGTTCCTCGAACTGAAAGCCCCGAAGGGCCGCCTGCGCCCTGATCAGGAGGCGTTTCGCGATGCAGTGCTTTCGCAGGGTTTTGGCTGGGCGCTGGTGCGCAGCCTCGACGACGCGCTGGGCGCGCTGGCTGATCACGGTTTCACCACGCGCATCGCTGCCCCTGTCGGGAGGCCCGAGACATGAGCCATGACGCCACCAACTGGGCCATCAAACAGCGCGGGTTGAAACCCACCACCAAGATCGTGCTCTGGCATCTCTGCGACCGGTTCAACCCCGATTATGGTTGCTTTCCCTCGCAGGCACGGCTGGCCCATGATTGCGAGATCAGCCGCTCAACGCTGAACGATCACATCGGCCAGCTGGAAGCGACAGGCCTGCTGCGCCGCGTGCCGCGCATCGATCCGGTGACCAAGCGACAGCTGCCCACCCGCTACATCTTGGGCTTTGAGTCAGGCTTCACACCCGTTGATGTGGTTCCATGTCCGAAAATCGGACACGGGTTTGCGCCCATCGATAACAATGCTGAAACGGTGGCTGAAATCGACGCTGATGCCCCCGTTTCAATCGAGCCGTATCCAGAATTCGGACACGGGATTGACGCTAAGCCCGTGTCCGAATTTCGCCACGAGCCGTGTCCGGAAAATGACCAAAGCCGTGTCCGAAATCCGGACACTAACCTTGTAAGAGAACCACTAAGTAAACCAGTAAAAGAGGAGGAGGACGCGCAAGCGCGCGATTTCGAATTTGATCAGTTTTTCGCAGATCTGATTTTGGCGCTGGGCCTGGACCCAGCCGCCCTGCCCGGCTGGTGGCAAGGGACACCGGCACGGCTGCACGTCCAGCGCTGGCGCAGCGAGTTGGGGCTGACCGAGGCCGAGATCGTCGATGCGGCGAAGGACAGCCGCAAGGATCATCCCGAACCCCCCGATGGCCCAAAGGCGCTCGACCGCGCCATGCAGCGCGCCGCCCAGCGCAAGACGGATGACGCTGGTCGGAAGCGCCGGAAGGGCAAGGCCAGTCCGGTGTCAACCGCGAAGCCCATCGTCGATTTGCCAGTGTTCTACGCCGACATCATCAATTCTGATCGCTACCTGCCCGTCAGCGCCATCAGCAACACCGTGCGCGATGCGATGCTGGGCCGGGGTCTTGTCACGGCGGAACGCCTGCGCGAGCGGGGGATCAGGTGAATGGCATGGTGTCACGTCCCCGGCATGGATTGTCCCTCTGCGCAGGCGGCGGAGGCTTGGATTTGGGCCTCATGCTGTCTGAGCCCGGATATCACACCCGCGCCTTTGTCGAGTGGGAGGAGTGGCCCCGCGCTGTCCTCATCGCCGCCCAGCGCGCGGGGTATTTTGCTCCAGCCCCGATCTGGGATGATTTGCGCAGCTTCGATGCCCGGGTATTCCGTGGTGCCTTCGACACGATCCTCGCCGGATATCCCTGCCAACCCTTCAGCGCCGCCGGAAAGCGCGGCGGAGCCGACGATCCACGCCACCTCTGGCCCGAGGTTGCCCGCGTCATCATCGAAAGCCACCCCGAGTGGGTCTTCCTCGAGAACGTCGCGGGGCACGTCACCCTCGGCCTTGAAACTGTCCTGCGAGAGCTTTGGGGAATGGGCTACACGCCTGCGGCGGGTCTGTTCTCGGCGGCAGAAGTCGGCGCGCCGCACCAGCGGCTGCGCATCTTCATCCTGGCCCACACCGATGAGCCTGCATCCCGGCACGGATCGCTACAACCCAGCGGGGAACAGCGATTTCAGCCGGAAGGCCGAAGCGCTGGCGCTGGGCATCACCAATTGGTCGACGCCGAAAGCCACGGATGGGGCGAAAGGGGGGCCGGGGCAGCGCTATGGCTCGGGCGGGATGCCACCCCTGCCATCGCAGGCGGCGCAATGGCCGACACCAGCCGCGCAGAACTGGAAGGGATCGAGCGAAGCCAGCATCATTCGGGCGGATGGCAAATCCCGGATGGATATCCTGCATTACCGGGCGGAACAGGGCTTCACCCGCCCGGACCCGGTGATCAGGACGGATGGGCATCGGTTTTGTTCGCACGCCCCGATCTCGCGCCCGCTGTGGGCTTCGATGATTGCCTCGCATGGGCGCGTCGTCTCGCGGCGGATCCTGAAAGCCCGGACACGGCGGCGGCTGAACCCGCTCTTCGTCGGATGGCTGATGGGATGGCCCATCGGGCACGCGCTCTGCGCCTGCTCGGCAACGGAGTTCACCCGCTGGCAGCAGCATATGCGTGGCGCTCTCTCGCGGCTGCCCATGGCCTCAGGCCCGTGGATCTGGCGGTCGACGGACGGGCCGGAGGGCCCAGCGCAGATGACCCTGTTTGAAGGATTGCGGCCATGAGCATGCAGGGACGGATTGGCCGGGCTGGCGGGACAAAGGTGAAACGCGCGCTGGGCGTTCAAGCGCTGCTGGAATGGGCGTTTCGCACCGAACAGGCGCAACTGGAACTGCCTCCACCGAAGGATGCAATCGAAGAAGGCTATGGGTTTGGCCTCGAATATATCTTGCTGCAGCGCGCAGCACTGGGCTGCAAAGTGGACGGTGGCCAGCACAAGATGGGCAGCTACACCCATGCCGACGCCGAAGTGATCGCCGCCACCGTCGCCGGGATGCCCGACAGTCTTGGCGGCATCCGTATGGCGATCAGCGTGGCCGAAATGGCGCGCGCGGGGATTACGCCCGATTGGATGCCCGGCGTCGTGCCCCGATGTGTGCCATTGGAGACCAAGCAGAACCAGCATGGCGAACGCGCGGCCACCATTGTGGTGGGCGTTGAGCGCATACGCGTTCGAGGTCCGACGGCACGCGGCGCATGGAAAACCATAGAGATCCTCGCCTGCCCGGTGACCTGGCGACCGCATCCGGAACAGATCGCAGCCGCTCGGCGCGGTTATGAGGATTGGTGGCAGGCGCTGGATTGGGTGCGCGATGGGTTGATCGTGGGCAGGATGTTGCGGGAGATGGAGGTGACGGCGGTGATGCCGAAGATGCGACCGTGGCTGACCTCACTCCACAAATAGACGCGTTTACAAAGCGGTAATCCTGCGGATTGACTGCAGCGCCCCATTCAACCCCTCAGCTTTAGCTTGATTGCATTGCTATCATTGCCTATCTTTGGCCCATGAACTGGAGGGCAACATGGCCAGCATCACGATTCGCAATCTCGACGACGATGTAAAACGCCGCCTACGGGTGCGCGCCGCCGAACATGGTCGGTCGATGGAGGAAGAGGCGCGCGATATCCTGCGGCAGGTTGTCGGCCAGCCCAGCGCCCCGAAGAACCTCGGTCAGGCCATTAATGCCCGGTTCGCGGCGGTGGGCGGCATCGACTTGGCCCTGACAAAGCGCGGCTCGATGCGGCCCACACCGGACTTCGAGTAATCGATGATCCTCCTCGACACCAATGTGATCTCGGAACTCATGCGCGCAGAACCGGCCCAGACCGTGCTGGACTGGTTTGGCCAGTATGACGCGGTTGATCTGTTCATATCAGCCGTCACTGAAGCGGAACTGCGCACCGGCGTTGCAATCCTGCCCGAGGGTCAGCGCCGTGATCGGCTGCAACTGGCAATCGACGCGATGATCGAGCTGGACTTCCAAGGGCGCGTTCTGTCCTTCGACAGCCCTGCCGCCAAAGCCTACGCCGAAATCGCACCGCAACGCCGTGCTGCTGGCCGCCCCATCGCCGAGGCCGATTGTCAGATTGCCGCCATCGCCCGCGCCACAAATGCCCCCATAGCCACCCGCAACGTCAAGGATTTCGACGGCTGCGGCGTTCGCGTTATTAACCCCTGGAATGCCGAATGAACGCCGTTGAAATCGAACAAGCCATTTCCGAACTGGCCGAAAAACCCTTTGACCAGCAGAAATTCCCCTTCCAGTTTCTTGAGGCTTTCGGGAACAAGGAAACCACCCTGAAACGTCTGCGCACCGGCGTGTCGAACAAATCCGACCTCGGCGGCGTGCTGCAGACCAACAATATCCACATTGCGACCTGCGCGCCGGGCCAGACCTCTGCCGGCATCGCTGCCCTCCGCACCAGCCCCGCTACGACCAAGGGCAAAGCCCGCTTCATCCTTGCCACCGACGGCGAGACGCTGGAAGCCGAAGACCTCACCTCGGACGATCCGCCCATCGCCTGCGCCTATCCCGATTTCCACGACCATTTCGGCTTCTTCCTGCCGCTCGCAGGCATCGCCACCGTCAAGCAGATCCGCGAAAGCGCCTTTGACATCAAGGCCACGGGCCGCCTGAACCGACTTTATGTCGAACTGCTGAAGGACAACCCCGAATGGGGGACCGAAGCGCGCCGCCACGACATGAACCACTTCATGGCGCGGCTGATCTTCTGCTTCTTCGCCGAAGACACCGGCATCTTCAACGGCGAAGCCCTGTTCACCACCACGGTTAGCCAGTTCAGTGACCCGGGCAGCGCCAACACGCATTGGGTGATCAGCGAAATCTTCCGCGCCATGAACACAGCACTGCCCGCCCGCCCCACGGCCGATCTGCGCAACTGGGCCAACGCCTTTCCTTACGTGAACGGCGGCCTGTTCTCCGGTGACACCGACGTTCCCAGCTTTTCCAAAATCGCGCGCAGCTATCTGCTTCACATCGGCAACCTCGACTGGACCAAGATCAACCCCGACATCTTCGGCTCCATGATCCAGGCCGTCGCGGATGAGGGAGAGCGGTCCGCGCTGGGCATGCACTACACCTCGGTGCCGAACATCCTGAAGGTGCTGAACCCGCTGTTTCTGGATGATCTGCGCGCGCAACTGGACGAGGCCGCCGACAACCCCCGCAAACTGCTGAACCTGCGCAACAGGATGGCCAAGATCAGGGTGTTTGACCCAGCCTGCGGATCGGGCAACTTTCTGGTTATCGCCTATAAGGAAATGCGCGCGATCGAGGCGGTGATCAACCAGCGCCGGAATGAGCCGGATCGCAAAACGGATATCCCGAAAACCAACTTCCGCGGGATCGAGTTGCGCGATTTTGCCGCCGAAATCGCCCGTCTGGCGCTGATCATCGCCGAGTTTCAATGCGACGTCATCTATCGCGGTGCGGTGCAGGCGCGGGCCGAGTTCTTGCCGCTGAACGCGCAGAACTGGATCACCCAAGGCAACGCCCTGCGGCTGGACTGGCTGTCGATCTGCCCGCCCACCGGCACCGGGGTGAAGTTCGTGGCCGAGGACTTGTTCCACGAACCGCTGGATCAGGCGCAAATCGATTTCGAAAATGAGGGAGGGGAGACCTATATTTGCGGGAATCCGCCTTTCAAGGGAACCCGCAAGCAGGATACCCAAGAGAAGGACGACTTGGAGCGGGTGTTTGCCGGAATTACAAGCAAGTGGAAGAACGTCGACTACGTTGGCGCTTGGCTGATGAAGGCGGCTTTATACAACGATGCCTGCTACGCCCCCTTTTCCTTCGTGGCGACGAATAGCCTCTGCCAAGGGCAGCAAGTTCCGATCACTTGGGCGCTTCTGCTCCAGCGTGGATTTCGAATTCGATTTGCCCACACTTCGTTCAAATGGTCGAATCTTGCGGCAAACAAGGCTGGGGTAACGGTGGTTGTGACGGGTGTGGATCGGGACCCGAGCGGACCCAGACGGATTTTCACCGATGACAGCGTCAGAGAAGTCGCCAACATCAATCCCTATCTGACCGACCACAACATTTCAGTGGTCCCTGCCGAGAAGAAGCCGAGGTTCACGTCGGTTCCGATGGAATATGGCGTCTACTACTCAAAGTCTGCTGGGCTGATGTTGGAGCCAGATGAAAAGGACGCCTTGATCGATAGCGGCCTGCCATCGAAGTTCATTCGACGGTTCATCGGCTCGACTGAATATATCAATGGCAAGGAGCGCTACTGCCTTTGGATTGCTGACAATGAGCTGACACAAGTCACTCAAATCGATGCTGTTCGGAAAAGAATCGAAAGCGTTAAGCGAGATCGCTTGGCGACCGATGATGTCGCGGTAAACAAGCTTGCTCAAAAGCCACATCAGTTTCGTGAGCGAAAAGGGGATGATCGAGCAAAGATATTTGTTCCGATCGTCTCTTCAGAAAATCGGGAGTATTTTCCAGCGGGCGTTGCCGATCACTCGGTCGTGCCGACAAATAAGGCTTTCTACATCCCGAATGCTCCGTTGTGGACATTTGCGATGATCGTGTCAAAGCTGCACCTCTCTTGGATCGGCGCAATCTGTGGCAAACTGGAATTGAGGTTCTCCTACTCCAACACCCTCGGCTGGAACACCTTCCCCGTCCCCACCCTGACCGAAAAGAACAAAGCCGACCTGACCGCCTGTGCCGAAAACATCCTCCTCGCCCGCGAGGCGCATTTCCCCGCCACCATCGCCGACCTTTATGACCCCGAAAAGATGCCCGAAAACCTGCGTGCCGCCCACGACCGCAACGACGAAACCCTAGAACGCATCTACATCGGCCGCCGCTTCAAGAACGACACCGAACGGCTCGAAAAGCTGTTCGAGATGTACACGAAGATGACAGCCGCGCCCTCGTCGCGAGGCAAGAGAGCGTGATGGGCGAGTATGTGGTTTTCCAGATGTGGAGCGGCTATCGCGAGAGCCTGATTAGGGCCCATCAATTCTATGTCGATCAAGCCAAGTCACGGCTTCTTACCCAATTCGACAATATCAGCGCAGAGGCGGACAAAGCGGCAGATGATTGGCTGTCCGAACGCGGGCAAAGGTATTTTGATCCAGATCGCCACGATCCATCCGATTTCTATGAGGGTGCAGAGGATGCCGGAATAGAATTCTATCAGTTGCTCACTGAAATGCAGGAACGAACACGGCTCAGCGTTATTGCAGGCTTCTTTCACGAATGGGAAAAGAAGCTGCGCCAGTGGCTTGTGGACGAGATCAAGCACTGGCATCGCGGAGACTTCACCAAAGAACGCATCTGGAAGGCCAATGTCGAAGAACTCTTTGAATTGCTGGAGAGTTTTGGGTGGGCGCTGAAAGCGACGCCGTGGTTTTCCGCCCTCGATGCGTGCCGTTTGGTGGTAAATGTGCACAAGCACGGGGACGGCCCCTCTCTGGCGTCACTCAAGGCGGCCTACCCGAAGTTTCTTGTGCATCCTCTGGCGGGGACTGGTCTGACGCTTTCCCCGATCTGGGATAGGCTCACCCACGAACATCTTCAGGTCAAGGATGCCGACCTTGAAGAGTTTGCGGAAGCGATAGCCTCATTTTGGCGCGAAATACCTGAAAACGTTGTGGATAGTCAGGTGGTCGCTCCACCGAGCTGGTTTGTTAAGGTGCTTGAGAAAGATCGAGCAAGTAAGGTGAAAGTATGAAGGAAGCGACTTACCGGCCCGGTGGCGACCAGCAGGCAATTTCGCGTTTGGCACAGGCCCATTTCGGCGGTAGCCACAAGGCAATGTTCGAATTTCACGGCTGGGTCTTGGAACCCGGCCAGCAATACATGCACCAAGCCGCCCCGCGCATCGTTCATACCTATGGCAGCGTGCGCGCATTTGAGGCGCATTTCGCGTCAGAGGGCAAGGGATGAGCACGTTGAAGGTCCCCTTGGCTTCCGTCACCCATGGCCGCTACGACGAAACCCTCGAAGGCATCTACATTGGCCGCCGCTTCAAGAACGACACCGAACGGCTGGAGAAGCTGTCCGAGTTGTGGATGAAGTTGATCAAGAAAGTGAAATCATGAGTTATCGAATTGCCGCGGGCCCGGAATTGATCAAAAGCCTAAAGATGGCCATATCTCCAGATATCGAAATCAACCTTGCCGTCGCGTTCTGGGGCGCGGGTGCTGCTGATCGGCTGGGGCTCATCCAAGGCCGAGAGGCGCGCGTGGTTTGTAATCTCTCAATGGGGGGAACAAACCCCTCGGAAATCCGAACGCTGTTAAAACGCGATATCGAAGTGCGCCAGCACGCAACGCTCCACGCAAAAATCGGAATTGTAGGCACTGGCCTATCTTTCGTCGGATCGTCCAACATGTCGGCAAATGGGCTTGGGGTCGAGTCGGATGAGCTCGCGGGTTGGGAAGAGGCAAACGTCCTCTTCGACCATGTGGATCAAGAGGTGCGCATTCGGTTCGATGCACTCTGGAATCAGGCGCAACCGATTACCAAGGAAGACCTGAAGGCCGCAGACGAACGCTGGCGGGCAAGGCGCACTCTTTGTCTTCAGGACCAGAAGTTGTCAGCGGCTGATTGCATATCACTCTGGACGGCAATCACGACAGACAGCGATCGGTTGCGCTCATCGCCTTGTTCTATCGCGTATTACTACGAGATGGACGACGACGATAAAGCCGAGTTCAATGCTGCGGAAGCCGAGATCAAGGTCGAGTTTGGCAAGGGGCGGACTGCGTTCATGGACTGGAGCGATCTGCCCGAAGGCTACATCATTGGTGCTTGCCGCTCACACAGCCATGATCAACGGATCAAAGACGTCGAAATTTCCCGCCGACCGCCCAATTCACCCACGTACACAAACGGTAGCACGCCGTTTCAGGTGGTCGAGCGGATGAAATCTCTTCCGGGGTTTATTGCGGTCAAAGGCAGCGATCTCGAAAATTTCAAGGCATTGCTTTTAAGGTATCTCGAAGGTCGTAAACCGAAGAAATCCCGCATTATTCCGATCTGGAAACTCATGGACTTTCATGCGGAGACGCCGATCCAATGAAGCAAGACATCCCCTCCGTCTCCGTCACCTATGCCCGCAACGGCAGCTCGACCAAGGCCAACGAACTCGGCATGCGGGTCATGCAGGAACGCGCTTACGAAAAGCGGGGCGAGCAATACCTGCTGATCAAGTCGCCGCCAGCCTCGGGGAAAAGTCGCGCGCTGATGTTCGTGGCTCTCGACAAGCTGCACAATCAGGGCCTGAAACAAGCGATCATCGTGGTGCCGGAAAAATCCATCGGCTCTAGCTTTGCCGATGAGCCGCTGTCGAAGTTCGGTTTCTGGGCTGACTGGAAGGTCGAACCGCGGTGGAACCTGTGCAATTCGCCCGGCACGGATGGCGGCAAAGTGAATTCGGTCGGCGCGTTTCTGGAAAGCGATGACCGCGTGCTGGTCTGCACCCACGCCACCTTCCGCTTTGCGGTGGAGCGGTTCGGGGTCGAGGCCTTTGACGACCGCCTGATCGCCATCGACGAATTCCACCATGTCAGCGCCAACCCCGACAACAAGTTGGGCGGGCACTTGGTGTCATTCATGGCTCGGGACAAGGCGCATATCGTCGCCATGACCGGCAGCTATTTTAGGGGCGATGCCGAGGCGGTTTTGATGCCGACTGACGAGGCCAAGTTCGAGACGGTGACCTACACCTACTACGAGCAGCTGAACGGCTACGAATATCTCAAGAACCTCGACATCGGGTATTTCTTTTACAATGGCCCCTATGTTGACGACATCCTGCGGGTGCTGGACCCCGCGCAAAAGACCATCCTGCACATCCCGAATGTGAACGCCCGCGAAAGCACCAAGGACAAGCATCGCGAAGTGGAGCATATCCTTGACGCGCTGGGCGAATGGCAGGGCACCGATCCGGTGACGGGGTTCCAGCTCGTCAAGGTGCCGGATGGCCGGGTGCTGCGGATCGCCGATCTAGTCGATGACGAGGGGCCACGGCGCGACAAGGTGTCGGCGGCACTGAAGGACCCCGCCCAGAAGATGAACCGCGACCATGTGGACATCATCATCGCGCTGGGCATGGCAAAGGAAGGCTTCGACTGGATCTGGTGCGAACACGCCCTGACCGTGGGCTATCGTGCCAGCCTGACTGAGGTGGTGCAGATCATCGGTCGCGCCACCCGCGACGCGCCGGGTAAGGAAACCGCGCGTTTCACCAACTTGATCGCCGAGCCTGACGCGTCTGAAGGCGCTGTGACTGAGGCGGTCAACGACACCCTCAAGGCGATTGCCGCCAGCCTGCTGATGGAACAGGTTCTGGCCCCAAGGTTCGAATTCAAGCCCAAGACGGTGGCCAGCACGGCCGAGCCGGGCTTTGACTATGGCGATGCGGGCTACGATCCGACCAAATGCAATGTCGGCTTCAATCCGACCAGCGGCAAGTTCCAGATCGAGATCAAGGGCCTGGCAGAGCCCAAAAGCGATTTTGCTCACCGCATCTGCACGCAAGACTTGAACGAGGTGATCACCGCCTTCGTCCAGGACAAGACCACGATCGAACGCGGATTGTTCGATTCTGAAATGGTGCCGGAAGAGCTGACACAAGTTCGCATGGGCAAGATCGTGAAGGACAAATATCCGCAGCTGGATGATCACGACCAGGAAGCGGTCCGCCAACATGCCGTTGCGGCCCTGAACCTGACGCAGAAGGCCAAGGAGTTGGCGCTATCTGGCGGCGATGCCGAAAAGACCGGCAGCACGGCCCTGATCGACGGAGTCCGGAAGTTCATGAATGTGCGCGATCTGGACATCGACCTGATCGACAGGATCAACCCGTTCGGCGAGGCCTATGCGATCCTTGCCAAGACTATGAGCGAAGAAAGCCTCAAGCGGGTGGCAGCTGTGATCTCGGCCAAAAAAGTGAACCTGACGCCTGAAGAGGCGCGCGATCTTGCCAAACGGGCCCTGAAATTCAAACAAGAGCGTGGGCGCCTGCCGTCAATTACCTCGATGGACGCCTGGGAAAAGCGTATGGCTGAAGGAGTCGCATTCCTTGCCCGCATGAAGGCTGAAGCTGCAAATGGCTGATTTTACTGTCGACGATGATGCACTCCTGGCGGAACTTGGCGTTGAGGTCGAGGCCAAGCGGGTTGGCTCATGCACGCCACAACAGGAGCGGGTCATTGCAGGGTTCGAAGATATCCAGCGCTTTGTGCAAGAGCATGGCCATGCCCCGCGGCATGGCGAGGGACGAGACGTTTTCGAACGGATTTATGCTGTTCGTCTTGACCGGATCGCTGAACTACCTGAATGCCGCGATCTCGTCGGACCCCTCGATCATCAAGGTCTGTTGAGTGGTCATGACATTGCGTCGGAAGATGATCTAGGCGAACTGGACGATGATGCCTTGCTGGCAGCGCTTGGTGTTGATGACGAGTTGTCAGAGATCACCGATTTACGCCATGTTCGACCAAGCGCCGAAAAGCGTGCGGCCGAGGAAATCGCCAATCGGGAACGATGCGCTGACTTCGCGACCTTCAAGCCTTTCTTTGAGCAGGTTCAGCGCGATCTGGATCAGGGCGTCCGGACCTCTCGCAGGTTTGAACGAAAATCTGAAATCGAACCCGGCCGGTTCTTCATCCTCGGCGGTCAGAAGGCCTACGTCGCGGAAAAGGGGAAAGTCGAAATCAACGCCAACGGCAATTCTGACGCGCGCCTGCGGGTGATCTTCGACAACGGAACGGAAAGCAACCTGCTCATGCGGTCGCTGCAAAAGGCCTTGACCTCTGACGAGGCTGGCCGCCGCATCGATGATCCTGTTGCCGGGCCCCTGTTCGCCGACCAGCCACAAGACGGAGACGCAGCCAGTGGCACGATCTATGTCCTGCGCAGCAAGTCCGATCACCCGATGGTCGCCGCGCACCGCGATCTGGTTCACAAGATTGGCGTGACAGGCAACGGCGTAAAACAGCGGATTGCTGGCGCAAACATGCAGCCGACCTTTCTGCTGGCGGATGTCGAGGTGGTTGCCACCTACGAACTCTTCAACATCAACAGGTCGAAACTTGAGAAGCTGATCCACAGGATCTTCGATCCCGCAAGGTTCGACGTGGAGATCATTGATCGCTTTGGCCGTCCGTATGTGCCGCGAGAATGGTTCATGGTGCCGCTCTTTGTGATCGACGAGGCGGTGGAGCGGATCAAGGACGGGACCATCGTCGACTATCGCTATGATCCAAAGGCGGCAAAGCTGGTCAAGCCAGCCCCCTGACCCCCCCACGGCATGGTTCCTCCCCGGCCCCAAACGTATGCGGGGGGGCGCAGCGCAGCACTTCGCTAGCGAAAGTGGATTTTGTGGGGGAATCCACTTGGAATCCACCTGCCGCATAATTTTCGGAAATTACGACTCATTATCAAAGACTTGCTGCATCACGGCTTCGGCGTGCTGGATTCTTTTTCGGAATCCAGGGAATCCAGTTTGTGGAAGCCACCGCGCCGGAAGCCAGCCAGCGGAAGCCACCTGATGGGAAGCCATTGAATCCGCATCAGTTTTCTATTTGACAAAGCTGCCCCCCTTGGCCGCTGTTTGCATTTTGATAGCACACTGGACCCGGTCGCGCTGACGTCCTTGATCCGTGCGGTGGAGGCCGCATGATCGGTCCTGGAACTGGCGTTCGGGTATACCCTCAACCTTTTCAGAGGCAATGAGAAGGCCGAACTTCTTTTTCAACGTCCCGGAGATCATGCCGCGTACCGAATGTGGCATCCAGCCGTTCTCCGCTACGATCTCGATGATCGCCGCACCCTCGGGGCGCTGCAGCAGCGCAATGATCTGGGCCTGCTTGGTGCCTGCGCGGATATGGACCGGTTTCGACGTGTCCGCTGCGGTCGGCTGCGTGTCCACCACCGGCTCAATCCCGATGGCCAGCAGCCCCGCGTCGGTCACCACCAGCGTGGTGCCATGCGGTACCGCGCGCACAGGCGCGCGCCTGCGAAGGTGCTCGACCAACCCGTTAATTCTTCGCTGGACTGTGCACTCCGGTCAATATGATCTTGGATAAACTCTCAGAGCGCATCCACTCTGAAGACGCCCAGTCCTTCGACGGCGCCCCGTCCCAGATGGCATCGCTCGCCCATGGCGAGAACTGGCAAGAGAGGCGCAATATCACCGCTGATCCCAAGCGTCCCTGACATCGTCGCTTTTGCGCGCACTTGTCCCTTTGCGTTAGGGCTTTCGTAACGACCGCGACGCAGCCCTGAGGTATCGTAATCGAGCGTTCGGGCGTATTCGGCGAAGGCCTTCCCGGCGCTGGGCTCCAGCGCCAGGCCGTTCCAGCGCGACAGACCGTCCACGCGGCGCAACAGACGAGACACGATACGGTGAGGTTCGTGTGCTGGAAACGCGCCGCCGGTATCCGTGGCCGTTAGGAACACCACCGCAACGGCGCGCGTCTCTGGCAACCCCGCAGCAGGTGCCCCGATCTGAACATCGCGAGACAGGATTTCAGGGGCAGACGTCCGAGCGGAATAAAGGCGCTGCCACGGTAGAATGTTGCGCATTCCGGTTACCATCGCCTCGGCTGCGGCCATGAACCAGTCGTTGGCCATGCCAAAAATCCTCAGGCTTACCAAAAGGTCGCCCTCAAAGGCGGCATGGCGGATGACATAGGGTTTTGGCAGCCCATCCCCCTGAGGGCCGCGCAGCTGCTCGCGGCAGAACACGTCCAATGCGCAGGGCGGATCCCATGTGCATGGCAGGTTCCCGATTGCTGCCGGTGACGCCGCGGCGCCCAGCGCGCCTAGAAATGAACGGCGCAGATGCGCTCCGATATCCGCAGGTGCAGACGTGCCACAGCCACGCAACCGGAACGTTACTGTCTGATCGTGGAACGCAGCCGCAAGGTCTGTGATGTGATCGGTGAAATCCGGTCGCGCCAATTCAAGCGCCAGTCGAGTTGTAGGCGGTGTGATCATTGCTGAAAATTGCCGTGAAACATGACCCGCTTTCAATCCACCTTCGTGCGGACAAGTGGTTTTTGTGGAAACCCTCTGCCGACCTACGAGACGGTGGCGTTTCAATCCGCCTTCGTGCGGACAAGTGATTTTTGTGTGGCAGCGGCAGCAACCTACGTATCTTCGTTTCAATCCGCCTTCGTGCGGACAAGTGATTTTTGTTGGACACCCACCGCATAACCATGCCCACCCTGTTTCAATCCGCCTTCGTGCGGACAAGTGATTTTTGTCGAATCTGGTTATGCAACAGCTAAACCTTCAATGTTTCAATCCGCCTTCGTGCGGACAAGTGATTTTTGTATATCTTCTGGAGTACATTGTAATCAAGCACGAATTCTGCCAATATTCTGAGGTCGAGATGTGCCAGCCCA
>Ga0335396_10003430_pt1 | contig 18313 bp, 19 predicted proteins | sample FRY02_FD_205743 | JGI IMG/M metagenome (GOLD analysis project Ga0335396, IMG submission 205743) | Freshwater microbial communities from Lake Fryxell liftoff mats and glacier meltwater in Antarctica - FRY-02 (spades assembly) (version 2) | ecosystem: Environmental > Aquatic > Freshwater > Ice >... | reverse complement strand
TCCGCCCCCTAAAACCGTCTGTCGGGCGTGGTTGGGTCTGGGGGGCGGACATCACAACCCCGCGGTTGTGGCGTCCGCCCATCCGCGCGGTTGTGGGATCCGCCCCCCCATCACGAAACCGAGCCTGACCCCTTTGCCCAGAACGACCGTTAGGCCACGTCGTCGCCGCCCCGCAGCACCCGCTGCACCTGCAAGCGATCGTCAAGCAACACGATGTCGGCCCGCTGGCCTGCCGCGAGCACACCGCGATCGGTCAAACCAAGCATCCTCGCCGGCGTCACCGACAACATCTGCGAGGCCTCGGCGAGCGTCACCCCAACACGCTCCACAACGTTACGGAGCACCACATCTTGCGTCAATGTGCTGCCTGCCAAGGCGCCGCCATCGCGCAAGCGAGCAACACCGCCAGCTACAACCACCGCTTGGTCCGCAAACTGCCAATCACCATCGCCTGCATCCGCAGCGGCAATCGCATCCGTAATCAGCGCCACACGATCAATACCGGCAGCACGCATCGCAATACGCAGCACCAGCGGATCGACGTGCTCAAGGTCAGCAATCAGTTCGATTATCACGCGCCGATCGTCCAGCAACACCCCGACCGGTCCGGGTTGGCGATGGTGGAGCGGTGGCATCGCATTAAAGAGATGCGTCGCGACGCTCGCGCCCGCAGCGATCGACAATGCGACGTGCTCTGCATCCGCAGCCGTATGCCCGATCGCCACCACCGCACCCGCAGCAACAATCCGCGCGATCGCCGCATCGACACCCACGACCTCCGGTGCGACCGTGACCATCCTGATACGACCACCAGCAAGCTCAAACAGGTCGTCAAGTTCCGCCAGATCGAGCGCACGCAAATCCGCCCTGACGTGTGCACCGCGCATCGACGGCGCCAGCCAAGGGCCTTCGAGATGCACACCGTGGATCGTGCCATCGTCGACGAGTGGTATCAGCGCCACGATCTGCTCTCGCAACGCACTCAAGGGCGCCGAGGCGAGACTGGCAAGCGTCGTCGTCGTGCCGCGCCTTAGATGCGCCTTGGCCGCACGCCGCGCATCACCCGTCGAGCCAGACAGATACGACGCACCACCACCACCATGGCAGTGCACGTCGATGAAGCCTGGCAGCACGATCGCGCCCGACTGCGTTTCCCTGTCGATGCCAATTGGGGGCAGTGCATCGCCGAACCCCGTGGCCACGATTTGCTCGCCATCAATCTGAATCCATCCCGGCTGCAACGATCCGTCGTCCGCGAGCAGACGCACGTCCGTCAAGAATTTCAGCACAACACGATCCGCCCGGCAGAGCCATCCGCCAGTCGTCCAATCACCGGTCCTGGCAGCAACGCTGGATCTGTATCGGCAGGCACCGCTGCCAGCAAGCCGCCCGAAGTCTGAGCATCGCAAGCAATCAGCACGAGCGCGTCCTCTGCTTGCTCGACGTCGAGATACTCGGCAGCATCACTACGATTGCGACGCGTCCCACCCGGTATCGTGCCTGTTGCAATCAGTTCGAGGACGCCGTCGATGATCGGCAGCGCCGCAAGCTCGACGGTCGCAGAGCAACCCGATTCACGGGCCAGCACGTGTAGGTGGCCCGCGAGCCCATAACCGGTGACATCCACAACCGCGTGCGGATGCACGGCACGCAGCGCATCGGCTGCCACACGATTCGTCGTCGTCATCACTGCCGTGGCACGAGCGATCAGGTCGACCGATGCTGCATCCTTACGCAGCGCATTCGCGACGATGCCGGTTCCGAGCGCCTTCGTCAGACAGAGCAGATCGCCCGGTCGACCACCAGCATTCGTCCACACATCCTCTTCCGCAACCGTGCCCGTCACCGCCAATCCGTAGAGTGGTTCTGGCGCTGTAACGGTATGGCCGCCGATGATCGAGACGCCATTCTCGTGTGCCAGCTCGGCGCCACCCCGCAGGATCGCTCCAATCACAGCCGGGTCAAGATCGGCGGGCACGGCCATGATCGCCAGCGCGTAGCGCGGCGTCCCACCCATCGCGTAGACGTCGGAGATGGCGTTGGCGGCGGCGATTCTCCCATAGTCCTCAGGGTCATCGACGACCGGACCGAAGAGGTCGACGGTTTGGATCAGCAGCGTGCCATCGTCGAGCCGTACGACCGCGGCGTCGTCGAACGTAGCACTCGAAACGAGCACGCTGGCGTCTTCCTTGGAGGGCACGTGGCGCAGAACCTGCGCGAGCTCCCGAGCAGGGAGTTTGGATGCTCAACCGCCGCCGCTTGAGAGGCGTGTGAGACGAACCGGCTCTGGCATCTTTCCTCCCTTCGTTCGTCGACTGACTCCACGCTACCGCAGTCCACGGTCGTCTGACAATTCGATAAAGTCGCGCTACGCTGCAGGCATGAAATATCGAGCGCTCGGAACCAGCGATGTCCACGTCTCTGAGGTCGGCTTCGGTGTCTGGACCATTGCCACTGGCTGGTGGGGCGAATACACCGACGACGAGGCCGTCGCACTCTTGCACCACGCGCGCGATCGCGGCATCACCTTCTTCGATACCGCCGACACCTATGGTGAGGGTCGGGCGGAGCGACTCTTGCAGCAGGCGTTCGGGAAGGACGATGATGTCGTCATCGGCACCAAGTTCGGCTACGACATTTACTCCCCATGGGACCGCAAGGGCCACGTCGAGCGACCCCACGACTGGACGCCCGACTTTATTCGCTACGCGCTTGAGCAGAGCCTGATTCGCCTTGGTCGCGACCACATCGACTTCTACCAGTTACACAACCCTCGCATGGATGCGCTCCAGGACGACGCCATCTTCGAGCTGCTGGAAGGTCTCAAACAGGCCGGTACGGTGCGCTCGTTTGGAGTGTCACTCGGACCCGCGATTGGCTGGCACGACGAGGGTGTCTGGGTCGCAAACAATCGCCCAATCGACGCAATGCAGGTGATCCACAATCTGCTCGAGCAACAACCCGGCCGCGATTTTATTGCAGCCGCCCGTGCCAACGGTGTCTCCGTGATCACTCGTGTCCCGCATTCCTCGGGCATGCTCGAAGGCAAGTACACCGCCGACACGGTCTTCCCCGAGAACGACCACCGCCGCCATCGCCCCAAGTCGTGGCTTGTCGAGGGCGTCGAGAAGGCCGAGGCTGTGCGTTTTCTGGAACAGCCCGAGCGGACACTCGGGCAGGCCGCGATCCAATGGTTACTGCACGAACCAGAGGTCGCGTCGGTATTGCCAAACATCTATAACGCCGAGCAGATTGATGAGTTCGCTGCAACGAGCGAGACTCCACCCGTCACGGACGAAGAGTTCACTCGTGTCGAGGCACTCTGGGAGGACGATTTCGGTGTCGCGCCGTACACGGGCGCGGACGCGGCGGTCACACTCGGAACCGTCTAGCTCGACGGTTTGCGAGCAACTTCGATCAGCAGGTCTGCGAGTCGGCGTACCTGCACGACGTCGGCCTGCCCGTCCGCCGCAGCCTGACCAGCCGCATCGTTGTGCTGGAGTTGTAGTGCTGTGCGCAGCCCCACAAGAATCGCATCCTCGCTGTACGGGTCAACACGGATCGCCGCCGTGGCCGGCAGATCGCGCGCGACGGGTGCCTGCTGCGAAACCACGACAGGCGTGCCACAGGCCATCGCTTCGAGCGCGCCAAGCCCGTACCCCTCGCTGAGCGCGACAAGTGTGGCGACATCCGCGCCGCGGAGCAGGTCGGGAATCCGAGTCGGAGCGACGGCGCCGAGTAGACGCACGTGCGGCATCGTCCGCAACTGCTGCTCGAGCGGTCCGGTCCCTGCGATCCACAACGCGCCACCACCCTGTTCTGTAAACAGGCGAGCGGCAGCTCGCGCCAACCGTTCAGGATTCTTGCGCTCAATCAGATTACCGACCTGCACAATCAGTGGTCGCTGCGGAGCAGGCCCAAAGCTCGATAGATCCCCTACTCCTGGCCGAAACAGAAACCGATCCACGCCCGTGTTGATGACCTCGACATGAAGATCCGGATAGACCGCCACGAGTCGATCTGCGAGTTCTTGCGACACCGCAACGACCGCTGCAGCACCCAGAATCGCCCGGCGCATCGTGAAGCGCAGCCCGCCAGAACGCTCGAGGTGTGCGACATCGCCACCGTGCGCCACGAGCACGTAGCGAGCACCAACCGAGCGCGCGACGCGACGCGCGATGACCGCGGTTGGCACGAGATAGTGCGCCAGCACCACATCGGCCTGCATACGATCTGCCGCGTGCACGCCGGCGCTCCGCAATCCGGCGTACTTGCGTAGCGTGCCGACCTTGTTGGTCGTGTGTTGTTCGAGTCCGACGATCTCGACACTGCAGCCCGCCTGCTCTAACGCAGCGGTTTGGCGCGTCACAAACACGCCGTATTGGGGTACGGCGATAGACGGCACCATGTTCGAGACAACGAGTACGCGGAGCAGCGAGTCCATCGAACCTACGATGCCGCATCGATCGGTCGCTACGCTGCAGCGTGTGCCGACGTAGCTCAGCTGGTAGAGCACCGCTCTTGTAAAGCGGGGGTCCGCGGTTCGAGTCCGCGCGTCGGCTTTGTAGCAGGACGGGGCTGCCCGCTACGGTTATCTCGATTCGCTGAACTCCTCGCCTTCTCTGGGTGTTCGGCGCTACCCTAGAGATATGGCGCATCACTTGCACATTGCACATCGCGGATATCGCACGGGACTGGGCGACAACACGCTGGCACAGATCGCTGAAGCGATTCGTTTGGCCTGCGACATGGTCGAGACCGACGTGCGCCGCCGTCCCTCCGATGGCGAGCTCGTGTTGGCGCACGTGAAGGGCGCGAATCTCGACGCGCCGCTGCTGCGTGACGCCCTCGCGCTATGCCGCCACGCCAATGTTCCGCTCAATCTTGATCTGAAGCAGAATGGCCTGTCCGAACAACTCGTGCGCGAGTTACGCGCGGGCGAAATGACGGAGCGCACCGTACTGACAGGCGGTGGTTGGGAGCAGGCGCTGTGGATTCGCCACCTCGAGCCGCGCATTCGCATCGGTCTCACGATCCCTCGCCGCCATCACGACTGGGTGCGCGCACTCGGCTGGACCGCCAATCGGCTCTGGCGATTTGTCTGGACTGGTCGCGTCGACCTTTTGATGAAGGCCTACCGCATCGATCTCGTCACAGTGCAGTACCGACTGATCACACCGAAACTCGTCACGCAGGTGCATCGGGCGGGCGGTGAGATCTGGTGTTGGACACCAGACGACCCGAGCGCGATCGCGCGTCTCTGCGCGATGGGTGTCGATGGCATCTGTACGAATCTGCCCGATCCTGCGCGCGTCGCAGCCAGCCAGCGCGCTGCGTTTGCAGCCTGATCGGTCAGGCGAACGTGCGCACGCTGTAGACCACCGCGACGACGACGCCGATCACCAGCACCAAGCGTTGCAGCACCGTCGACGAGAGACGCCCGGCCAAGCGGCCACCGAGGTAACCACCGAGCAGTGCACAGAGCAGCATCACCAGCGCCATCAACCACAGCACATGCCCCGACCAGACGAAGACAGCTGCTGCCGCGCCGTTGATCACAAGGCTCGAGCACTGCTTGAGTGCGTTGATGCGCTTGAAGGTGTCGACCAGGACGATGCCGAGTACGGCCAGCACGATGATGCCAAGCCCACCCCCAAAATAGCCCCCGTAGATCGCGGCGAAGAAGACACCGATGGTGGGTCCGAGCAGGTGTTCGCGCCCCCCGTGCAGCTGCGAGATACGCACTGCTACCTGTTGTTTGACCGTATCACCGAGCGCCAGCAGCGCGACCGCAGTGAGGATCAAAAACGGAATCAGCACCGCGAAGGTCGACTCTGGTGTGACAAGCAATAGCGCGGCACCCGCCACGCCGCCAACCGCCGCGACGGGCAGGATGATCCGCAGACGCCGCCCCTGGCCCGTCAGATCGGACCGCTGGGCGATGGTGCCGCCGAGATAGCCTGGTACGAGCGCGACCGTGTTGGTGACATTCGCCGCAATTGGTGGTACCCCGAGCGCAAGCAGGACGGGGAATGAGATCAGCGTGCCGCCGCCGGCGAGCGCGTTGACGATGCCTGCTGCGAGCGCTGCGAGCCCAGCGACTGCGAGTTCCCCGGGGGACATACCTAAAACTTAGGCGGTCTCGCCAACCTCACGGCTGGCTCGATGCTGCTCGATCTTGCGCTTGACACGCTGCAGGGCATTGTCGACCGCCTTCGGATCGCAGCCTGCGCGCTCCGCGATGGCGTCGTACGAGTCGCCAGCCATAAAGGCAGCGAGGACTTCTGCCTCGAGTGGGGAGAGCGCCTTGCCAAGCATTGCTACGAGCGCATCCAACTCGTCACTCGACACGACGCGCGAGGCTGGGTCCAGCGTGGGCGGGCCGGCGATGGCGTCACCCAAGGTGCACTCACCACCCTCGGGGTCTGCGCCGGCGGGAGTGTGACTAAAGGAGATATAGCCGTTGAGTGGCTGATGCTTGTTGCGAGTGGCACCCTTGATGGCAGTAATGATCTGGCGGGTGATGCAGAGCTCGGCAAACGAGCGAAATGAGGTCTCACGATCGACGCGATAATCGCGAATCGCTTTGTAGAGGCCAATCAGCCCCTCTTGCTGGAGATCGTCCGAATCACCGCCAGCGAGAAAGTAACTCGAGGCCTTGAGGCGCACAAACGGCTGGTAGCGCCGAATCAGCTGATCCAGAGCGACATCGTTGCCATTGCGGGAGCGCAATACCAAGGCCAGATCACCTTGATCGCGCTTTTGGCGCGCGGCGGGATCAATCGTACGGGCTGTTGTTGCTCGTGCAGTTTGCATTACAGGGAAACCCTCCATCACTCTCCATAAACCTCATGGTTTACTTGAGGTTTATGCCGGACGTCTCCACCATGCCAGACAGCCTAGGTAAATACAAGGGCAATTGTAAAACTGATAGGCGAAACCCTAATTTGCCTGCAAACCGTTACATTCATTTGAGCACAAGATCTGCCCACATATTGGCTCTACTAGCGGCTTTACGCGCCTTTGATAGGTCGAACCCTATCCTGTAAGCCTTTGCAGAGATTTAGCCTTGCCGGCGTTGACGGACGGCCTCAAACAGCAGGATCCCGGCAGTGACCGATACATTCAGCGACGAGATCACCCCTGCCATCGGCAGCGAGACGACCGCATCGCAAGCCGACTGTACCCGTGGACGCACACCCGACCCCTCAGCACCGAGCACGAAGATGCAGCCATCCCGATAATCGCCGTCCGTGTATGACATTTCGGCATCGGCCGCGGCGGCATATGTCCAGAGACCTGGCCGTTTGGCTCGATGCAACCAATCGGCAAGGTTTGGTGCGATCGCAATCGGCAGATGCTCCACCGCACCAGCACTCGCCTTCGCAACCGCGGCCGTCACCGGAGCGCTACCGTGGCGCGGCAGGATCAGGCCGTTGGCGCCGGCACATTCCGCGCTGCGCACAATCGCGCCAAGGTTACGCGGATCGCTGACACCATCGAGCACGATGATCAGTGGCTGGTCTGCGTCGAACAGTTGATCGGCATCCGCGTACGGAAAGGGAGCGACGTGCGCTGCAATGCCCTGATGATCCGACGTCCCCGCCAACGCACCGATCTCGTCTGCTCCCGTCACACGCACCGGAATCTCGAGATCCCGCAACCACGGCAGCGACGACCGCGCCTTGTCGGTAACCAAGATCTCTTGCACTCCTCGACGACCACGCGTGGCCTCATGCACGGGCTGGCGGCCGTAGACAATATCTTCGCTCATGCAGGTACCAATTCGGGTCCGTCAGGAAGATCCTGCACGACCCAGCCGAGCGCCTTTAACTCGTCACGCAATGCATCAGCAAGGTCGAAATTTCGCTCTATACGTGCGGTTTCGCGCTGTTCCATCAATCTGGTTACTGCCTCTGGTGGACCATCGGCCGATACGGCGAGTCCGTCGAGACCAAGCACCGCGAGACACTCAACCAGCAGAGATCGGGCCTGCGCGACGTCGGCTGGGACGACGTCGCCGGTATCGATGGCAGCGTTGATGACGCGCACCAAATCGAACAACGAGGCCAGCCCTTCGGGCGTGCCGAAGTCGTCATCCAGCGCGGAGCGGAAGCGTGCGTCGCCTGCCGCTGCAGCCTCGGCCAACGCGCCCCCAGTGGCCGGAGACGCATCGGCTGCCGACCGCGCCGAGCGTCGGAGCACCTCGCGCAGACGATCGTTCGAGCGTCGGACATCCATCAGTGACTCTGGGCTGTAGTCGACAGCCGAGCGATACTGCGCTCGCGCGAACAGTGCGAGCAGCGTCTCTGGCCCCTCCCGATCGAGCGCATCGCCAAGGCGGTCGATGTTACCGAGCGACTTCGACATCTTGTCGCCACCGAAGCGCAGCATGCCGTTATGCAACCAGATACGGGCGAAGGTGCGGCCGGTCAGCGATTCGGACTGTGCACGCTCGTTTTCGTGATGCGGAAACTTGAGGTCGATACCACCGCCATGAATATCGATTTCTTCTCCGAGCGCCGATAATGCCATCGCCGAACACTCGATATGCCAAGCCGGTCGCCCTGGACCCCAAGGCGACTCCCAGGCCGCATCTTCGCCCTCCTTTGTAGCTTTCCAGAGGGCAAAATCGAGTGGCGCAGCCTTCTTCGAGGTAATCTCCTCGGGCTGCATCTCATCAATCTTCTGTCCGGAAAGCGCACCGTAAGAGGGGAAATCGGCGACACGGAAGTAAACATCGCCAGCCGCTTCGTAGGCGTGGCCACCCTCGATCAATTGCGCGACCATCGCAATAATTTCGGGAATCGCCTCCGTCACTTTCGGCTCTGCATCAGGGCGCCCGAGCCCAAGACGCGTGGTGTCATCGATATAGCGCGCCGATTCGCGCTCGGCCAGCACGCGACTATCGATGCCCTCGGTAAGCGCGGCAGCGTAAATCTTGTCATTGACATCCGTCAAGTTCGACACCACCTTGACCTGCCAACCGGTACGGCGCAGATGCCGCGCCAGCGTCATCGCCACAACGAACGGACGAGCGTTGCCGACATGTACAGGCCCATAGACTGTCGGCCCACAGACGTACAGACCGAGGCGCCCTGGGACGAGCGGTTCGACAGGAACGACCGAACGGCGCAGTGAGTCGTAGAGGCGCAGTGTCATGGGCGATCCAGTACGGCCTGGGCGCGGGCAAGCACCTCGTCGCGCGACAGCGCAGCAAGCACAAACGGTAGCGGGATGCCACGATCGGCCGCCGTCAATACGCGCCGAACAGAACGCTTGCCGACACCGAGACCGTCGAGCAGACTCTTTGCAGCATCCAGATCGACACCACCATCGCGCGGCTGGTAAGCAGCGATCAGCGCCGTGGCCGCCGCTCGCTCACCCTCACCCAGATCCTGAAGGTCGGGTGTCGGCAGTACGCCCAATACGAGGTCGGCCGCCTGCTGCAGGTTCTCGGCATCGCCGAGACCAGGCGCGAGCAGGCCGACGGAACCCGCATCAACACGTGCGCCCTGCTCCTCGAGTCGAGCCAGGACACGCATCGCAAGCTGATCGGCGCCAAGCAGCGCTAAGTGGTCGCGACCCAATTTGCCGAGCAGAATCGGATCGAGTTTGGTCGTGCCATGCCCAAGCTGCGTTGGGTCAAACACCTGCGCGAGTTCCGCGGCAGATGCGGCTGGGAGCGCCGTCACGGGCGGACAAGCCGAGCGCGCCAACCAATCCACGACAGCCGACGCAAGCCAGCCTTGCGCATGCAACTCGGCAACACCGACCGCACCCGACCGCTTCGACAGCCGAGCCCCGTCATCGCCGACAACGATCGGAAGGTGCGCGAACTGTGGTGGCTCGACACCCATCGCCGCGCACAACAACAATTGCCGCGCCGAGTTGACGATGTGGTCCTCACCACGCAGCACGTGGGTTATCGCCATCGTGTGATCGTCAACGACATTCGCGAGGTGATACGTCGGGAGCCCATTCGAACGCACCAGCACCGTGGCACCGAGCTCCTCGGCTGGAATCCGAATCGCGCCGCGGCTGAGATCATTGATCGTCACATCCGCGCTGGCGGGCGGCAGCACGATCGCGCCATCTGACTCGCGCCGTGCCGTGCCCTTAGCGACCAACTGCTCTGCGACGGCGAGGTGTTGATCGGCACGTAGCGACTGTCGGTACGGAGCATGAGGGCCCTGATCCGGCCCCTCATCCACGGCAATACCAAGCCAGGCGAGATCCTGTCGAATCCGCTCCTCGGCTCCTTCCAGATACCGCTCATTGTCCGTGTCATCGATCCGTAGGACGAAGACGCCACCCTGCTTTAGTCGCAACAAATGGTTTGCGACAGCCACCATCGCACCACCTTCATGCAGGTCACCCGTGGGCGACGGGGCAAAGCGGACACGGACAGTCATGGGTGCAGGATTACAGTGATTGCAGGCCAGCGGCGATAGATCGAGCGAAGCAACTATCGACAATCGTACGCTCGGGGCGAGTTGGCGACATCTTGCCTTGCCACCAGCAGCCATTTGGCGCGGAGCATGGACCTCGGGAGAACACCCTGCACCGGACACACTCACACTACGCTGCCCGTGTGACTCTCACTCAAAGTGAACTCGCCGATCGTGTCCTTGCGTGGTACGCACTGACCGGCCGCGACCTTCCCTGGCGCCACACCCGCGACCCATACCAGGTGCTCGTCAGCGAGGTGATGCTGCAACAGACGCAGGTCGATCGGGTCGTAGACCGCTGGACGACGTGGATCGAACGCTGGCCAACCGCCCACGATCTCGCCAGCGCAGCGCGCAGCGACGTGATCGCCGCCTGGCAAGGTCTCGGCTATAACCGTCGTGCGGTCTCGCTCCACGAAACGGCTTGTCTGCTCGCGACCGATGGCGTACCGACCGACCAGGCGGGCTGGCAACAACTCCCAGGTATCGGCCCGTACACGGCGGCGGCAATCTGTGCACTCGCACTCGGCCAAGACGTGATCCCCGTGGACGTCAACGTCCAACGCATCCTCGAGCGATCGCTCGGCACACGCATGATCGAGCCACCACCAGGCCGCGCCCACGACCTCACCCAAGGACTCTTCGACCTTGGCGCAACGGTCTGTCTTGCGCGCATCCCGCGCTGCGACGCCTGCCCACTTGCCGACCGCTGCCCCACCCGCGGCCAACGCTTCGAACCGCGACGGAAGCAGAGCCGTTTCGAGGGCTCTCGTCGACAGGCCCGCGGGCGACTGCTCGACGAATTACGCGCCGGACCGCTCGCCACGGGCAGCTACGACCCGACGATCGCCGCGCTGCTGATCAAGGACGGACTCGCCGAACTCCACGATCAGAACCTGACGCTGCCACGCTGATTCGCTCGAGACCCACGCTCCGTCCGTAGACACGGTAATCTGCGACTATGAATTTTCTTTTGATCGCAGTTGGCGTTCTCATCCTCGTCGTCCTGCTCTGGCTCGTACTGGCCTACAACAGCCTCGTCCGCCTTCGCAACGAGGCCGCCCAGGGCGAATCCTCGATCGACATCCAGCTCAAACGACGTGCCGATCTGATCCCCAACCTCGTCGAGGCGGTCAAAGGCTACGCGACACACGAGAGCGCGACCTTCGAGAAGGTCTCGAACGCACGCGCACAGGCGCTCGGCGCCAAGACGCTGGGCGACAAGGCAGCGGCAGACGGCGCGATGCAGTCGGCGCTCGGTGGCCTGTTCGCGGTCGCCGAGGCGTACCCGCAACTCCGTGCTGTCGAGGCATTCACCAAGCTACAGACCGAACTGTCTGACACCGAAGACAAGATTGCGGCCGCGCGGCGCTATTACAACAGCGTTGTGCAGCGCTTCAACACGAAACAACAGACGATCCCGACATCGCTGATCGCCAGCGCCTTCGGCTTCTCGCCGCGCGAGTTCTATCGACTCGAAGACGACGCCGAGCGTGAGCCCGTCAAGGTGGATATCGCTCGATGACCCTCCAAGAGCAGATCCGTTCCGCCCGCCTACGCACCGTGATGGTGCTGGTCCTGTTCGTGATCCTGATGGCCGCGATCGTGGCTGCTATCTATGTCGCGTTCGGTTCGGGGTACGGCGTGATCATGGGGCTTGTCGCAGTCGGCTACGGCATCTTTGGCTACATCGCTGCCGGCTCGATCGTCGCTGCCGCCAGTGGAGCGCACAAGATTACAAAAGACCAGGCGCCCGAGCTATTCCTCGCCGTCGAAAACGCTGCCATCGCGGCTGGTCTTGCCAAGACACCCGATGTCTACATCATCGAAGACCCAGCACCGAACGCCTTTGCCGCGGGCCGCACGCCCGAGAAGGCCTACGTCGCCGCAACGACCGGTATTATACAACTGCTCGACAAGCGCGAACTCGAGGCCGTAATGGCGCACGAGATGGCGCACGTCCGCAACCGTGACGTGCGCCTGATGACACTCGCCGCCGTGATGGTCGGCGTCATCTCGATGATTGCCGACATGCTGCTGTGGTCGATGATCTTTAGCGGCGGCCGCAATAACAACAACAACCCAATCGGCGCGATCATTGCAATCGTCGCGATCATCCTCGCCCCAATCGGCGCGGCGCTCCTACAAATGTCGCTGTCGCGTCGCCGCGAATATCTTGCAGACGCCACCGCTGCGGAGCTGACGGGCGACCCCGAGGGACTCGCGCGCGCGCTCTACAAGCTCGGCGCCGACCAGCGCCCGCTCCAGAAAGTCAACCGCGCGACAGCACACCTGTGGATTGAGTCGCCGCTGCGCGACCACCACGGCATGAGCACGTCGCTCGCGGGCCTGTTCGACACGCACCCACCACTCCAAGAGCGCATTGATCGCCTGCAAGAGATGGGTGGCTTCCAACTGCCGCCACTGCCAAAGGGTGCCGCCGAGGCGTAAGCGCTTAGCCGCGCGTAACGAGTACGACGGCCTGCGCGGCGATCCCCTCACCGCGACCAGTGAAGCCCAGACCATCCGTCCCCGTCGCGCGGATCGAGACTTGATCGGCCGTCGAATACATCGCGGCAGCGCATTGGGCGCGCATCGCGTCGACATGCGGCGCCAGCTTTGGCTCCGTTGCCACGACCATGCAATCGGCGTTGACGAGCGTCCACCCCCGCTCGGCAATACGCTCGAACGCAAGGCGCAACAGTTCGAGCGAGGCCGCATCCTGCCACTCGTCCGTGGCGGGGAACATGCGGCCGATGTCGCCAAGACCCGTGGCACCGAGTAGTGCGTCGGTCAGGACATGGCAGACCACGTCAGCATCGGAATGCCCCTCCAGACCGTGCGTGTGTGGAATTGTCACGCCTCCGAGGACAAGCGGACGCCCAACCACCAACCGGTGTGCATCCACCGCCGTGCCGACGCGGAGCTCAGCCAATCGGCACCGCACGACGATCTCGCCCCTTGATATCCATCACCTCGGAGTATCCCGCATCGACCGCGGCCTGTACGGCCTGGTCGAAAGCGAAGCCAATGTGCGCCGGCTCGTGGGCGTCCGAGGAGATCACGATTGGTACGCCACGCGCGTAGTAGCGCTCCAACAGTGGCTGTGCCGGATAGAGCTCCTGCGCCGGCTTGCGCAGTCCCGACGTCGAGATCTCAACACAGACGTTTGCCTGTTTGAGGGCATCCGCGATCGTGTCGTACGCCCAATCGAGCGTCGCTGTGGACGGCAGCGGCCCAAACGACTTCGGCAGGTCCGAGTGGGTCATCACGTCGAATTGGCCACTCAGGGCGGCGCGCGTATAACGGTCAACATAGCCCTGCCATAGCGCTTCGGTATCGATGTGATCGAACGCCGAGTAGAGGTCGTAATCGACCGCGCCCTCGTCGACCCAATGGACGCTGCCGAGAATTAGATCCCACGGCCGTCCGCGCAACGCCGCGACCAGCACCTCTTGCCCCTCAGGCAGCCAGTCGCACTCGATGCCGATGCGGATCGGGAACCCGATCGACTTGGCCTCGCTGAGTGCCTCCCAGTAGGCGTCGAGGTCCCACTGGGTCTGCGTCTGCCAGTACTCGTGCGCCCAAGCCGGCTTGGCCACACGAAAACGGTAGATGTGCTCGGTAATGGCAACGGCCTCGAGCCCGCGATCCATCGCGGCTGCAACGTGCGGCACGATCGTCTCGACCGACAGCGCCTCCTCATCGAGCGGATCATCATCCGGCCGCAGGTGCGTGTGATGATCAGTCAGCATCGACGAGCTCCAGCGCACGCTCGAGGTCGGAACGCGTCGTGATCTTTAGTGATCGAGGATCGCCCTCGACCGTGGTAACGGTCCCACCGACACGCTCGACGAGGCTCGCACAATCTGTACCCGTACTGCGATCGGGCGCCGCCAAGGCGCGCCGAAAAATTTCCGCCTGAAAGGCCTGTGGCGTCTGCACACTCCGGATCTCACTACGATCGAGCGTTTCCACCACGCGGCCAGCTGCGTCTACGCGCTTGACGGTATCGGCGATGGGCAGCACCGGGATGACACCATCGGCCCCGTCAACAAAGCCCGCCAGCACGCGATCAATCAGCGCCGCTGGCACGATCGGTCGGGCGGCGTCATGCACAAGAATCACTGCTGCGTCAGCGGGCACCTCAGCCACGCCAAGCGCGACCGAATCGGAGCGCGACGCGCCACCCGCAACGGCGATCGAGGCCTTACCAGCGCCGATGTCATCCGCCATGAAGGTCGCGCGTTCCTCCCACCCCGCCGGCACAACCAGCACGATGCCATCGATACCGGGATGGTCATCAAGGGCCAACACGGACGCGGCAATCAGCGGATTCTCACCAAACGCCACGAAGGCCTTCGGATGCTCCGCGCCGAGTCGCTCGCCCGAACCAGCCGCGACGATGACCGCCCAGACGGCGACCGCTTCAGCCATCAGCGCCTAAACGGAGCGCGCAGCGCGCGCCTCTGCACGCGCGACGGCGAGGTTGGCAAGGAGTTGGTCAAGGTGCTCATTCGTTTCATCCTCATTCTTATCGAGCACCCAACGCAGCTCGGACGAGAGAATGCGTTTGGCCTGCGCAAGCAACTGGCGCTCACCCGACGACAGCGGTCGCTTCGCGTCACGCAGGGAGAGGTCGCGAATGACTTCGGCGATCTCCTTGACGTTGCCCGAGCGAATCTTGTCCTTGTTCATTCGAAAACGTCGGCTCCACGAGCCAGTGTCGACGGAAATCTCCTCGGCCAACACGGCGAGCACCGCCTGCGCGCCGTCCTCGTCCATCACGCGCCGCAGCCCCAGCTCATCAACACGATTGACGGGAATGCGCACCACCAAGTCGTCGGCAATAATCCGAATCGTCAGGTACTCGACCTCTTCCCCCAAGACCGTGCGCTTCTCGGTGCCGTCGATCAGGCCCGCGCCATGCTGCGGATAAACGATTCGATCGCCGACTTTGAACACACATACTCCTCGATACTGGGACGGAAAGGATAACCCGAAACGGCGGCGAAGTGTGGAAGCTATCTCGCGTTTCGGAGAAGTCGGTCGTGGAGTCGATGGAGACCCTGCTGCACATCCGCAGCGACCGTCTGTGAGATTCCATCGATCACTGCAAGCTCGCGCAGCGTGGCACGCATCAACGCGTCGAACGATGGAAAGGCTGCGATGATTCGCTCCGTCTCCTCGCCCGTCAGCGACGCAATGCTGGTGAGCGCGCGATAGCCGTGCGGACGCAGTTCGCCGCCCGTAGACCCGCCGCTGTAGCCAAGTGCAGCACCCACGGCATCCGACTCGACGAGCTCGCTATAGCGCAACGTAGCGAGATGCTCAATCACAGCAGTATCATCCGTCGTCAGGTCGGGATTGCGATAGTCGCGAATAATCGCCGCCTGCTCCTCGAGCACTCCTTCGGACAACTCGGCAAGCTGCATCGCGACGAGCCGACCATCAAGACCCAACTCGGCCACGTTGCGGGAGATCTCGTCGATCATGCGTGCAGCCATCTCTGCTCGCTGCAACACATTGAGTACGTCATCGAAGGCGACGTCGCCACGAAGCTCTTGCCGTGTCAAGGCTTCAGCACCGTTATCGAGTTGGGTCCGGTGACTCCGCAAGGTTTGCAGACCCTGTGTCGCCTTCGCCAAGAGCTCGCCAATCGAATCGAGCTGGTAGCACGATCCACCCGTGTAGAGGTTGACCGTGTCGCGCTCCTGCGAAATAGAAATCACGATCGAGTCGGTCTGACGAGCCACGCGCTCGGCCGTGCGGTGCCGCGTGCCGGTCTCCGTCGTCGGCATCGCAGCGTCCGGCATCAGTTGCACGTTGGCGCGGACGATGCGCGAGAGATCTGCGTCGAGGATGATTGCGCCGTCCATCTTCGCGAGCTCGTACACCATCTGCGCTGAGAACGGAATGTCGAGCTTGATGCCACCCGAGCAGAGCGGCCCGATTTCGTCGCGTTCCGCGACCACAATCAGCGCACCGAGGTGCCCTCTGATGATGTCATCGATGCCGAGGCGCAAATCCGTGCCCGGCGCGAGCAGGCTCAGTGCACTGGCGAGCTTCGGGTTGCGGCGCGGGTCGACAAGCATTGGACGGAGTATCGTAGCCGGGTGACGAGCATTCGGCCGATCTTGATTGTCGATGGCGATGCGCTCGCCCACCGCGCCTACCACGCCCTCGGCTCGATTACGGGGAGCACAGGGCACCCGGTGGGATTGTTGCAGGGCACGATCTCCATGCTGGTGGCAGCCTGGGATCTGTTTGAGCCACGCGCAATGGTCGTTGCGATCGATAGTCGTCTGCCATCCGAACGGAACGTTCTGTGGCCCGCCTACCAAGCGCAGCGCGATCCCTTCGCTAACGATCTGATCGAACAGTTGGATGCTCTGCCCGACCTCATTCGCAGTTTTGGGGTCCCCGCAGTTCGCGTCGACCCGTGGGAGGCGGATGACGTGTGCGCCACACTCGTGGCACGCGAGGAGGCAGCAGGCGGATCCGCACTCGTTCTGACGCACGACCGCGATGCCTTTCAACTGGCCTCAGCTCAGACGACCATTATCCGACCGGTCTCGGGCATCAGCGACACCGAGCTCGTCGATCCTGCCGGCGTCGTCGAGCGCTATGGCGTTTCGCCCGCCCAGGTACCCGACCTGATCGCGCTACGTGGCGACCCCTCGGACAACATTCCGGGCGCACGTGGCATCGGCGCGAAGACGGCTGCCGAGCTGCTGCAACGGTTTGGCGACCTCGAGGGTGTGATTGCTCACGCCAACGAGTTGACACCCGCTAAGGCAGCGGCAATAGCCAGCTCTGCGGCCGACCTGCGGCGCTTCCACGAGATCGCGGTGATGCGCAGAGACCTGCCGATCGTCAGGCCCGCCGACCATGAGCCCGACTGGCAGGCCGGTGCGAAAGCCTGCGCAATCGCCGGCATGGGACGTCTTGCCGGCCGCCTCGAGCAGCGCGGCTCGTCGTAGCGGTAGGCGTTGGCACTGCACAAAAGGACCCGGGTCCTTTTGTGCAGTTTCGAATGACTAGTCCGCGCCGAGAGCGAGCGCGAGCGCCTCACTAATCGAGCCCGCCGTACGCACAACGATGCCGGCAACAGACGGTGATCCAGGCGGCACAATCGCCTGCTCGATACCGAGCCGCGACGCCTCCTTCAGGCGGCGCTCCACCTGCGCAACGGGACGCAGTCGTCCTGTCAGACCGATCTCGCCGATCGCCACAATCGGGCCCGTTGGCACACCTCGCGCAGCCGACGCCACCGCGAGCGCAACAGCCAGATCGACTGCCGGATCGTCCACGCGTACACCGCCAACCACATTTGCGAAAACATCGTTAGAGCCCAACCCGAGCTGTGCGTGACGCGACAGCACGGCGAGCAGCATCGCCAGTCGATTGCGATCAATGCCATTCGCCAGCCGGCGCGGCTGTGGCAACTCGCTTGGCGCAACCAGTGCCTGCACCTCGAGGAGCAGTGGACGCGACCCCTCCATCGTGCATGCCACAACGCTACCGGTGGCGCCAAGTTCGTCACGCCCAAGCAGCGCGGATGGATCCTCGACAGCCTCGAGTCCACGCCCCGTCATCGCAAAGACACCGAGCTCGCTCGTGGCACCAAAACGATTCTTCGCGGCACGCAGCACGCGCAACTCACCTCCTCGCTCGCCCTCAAACAGCAGCACCGCGTCGACGAGATGCTCGAGCACCTTCGGGCCCGCCACCGCGCCATCCTTCGTGACATGCCCAACCAAAATAATCGCCACGCCATGCTGCTTGGCGACGCGGAGCAACTCGCCAGCCGCCTCACGTACCTGCGAGACCGAACCGGGTGCAGACGCAAGGTCGGCTGT
>Ga0335396_10003418_pt1 | contig 18357 bp, 16 predicted proteins | sample FRY02_FD_205743 | JGI IMG/M metagenome (GOLD analysis project Ga0335396, IMG submission 205743) | Freshwater microbial communities from Lake Fryxell liftoff mats and glacier meltwater in Antarctica - FRY-02 (spades assembly) (version 2) | ecosystem: Environmental > Aquatic > Freshwater > Ice >... | reverse complement strand
CCATGAAAGTAAGATATACCTAAGAAACAACCTAATAATTTCAATGACTATATGACATGAAACTAAATGTTTTTATTGTCTTTGTGTCATGTTAAAATAAAAACTAAATTAGCACTGATTAGTTACATTTTATCAATCGTAGTTTGCATTGCATAATAATCCATTTCGTAACAAACTCGCCCTAGTAGAATAGCAGGGTTAATTCTATGTTTATTTCCTAAAGCTTTAATTTTAGCATCATTTAAAGGAAGATGATTGTCTAAAATATCTTGCCAAATTTCTTTAGAAATAAGTTTTTCTTGGGCATAATTATCTGCTTCATTTTCATATTTGTCTAAATTCTGTTTTATAGTTAAATCCATAAATTTTCTGTCCTTATCATTTCTCAAGTGTAAATCTATGTGTCCAATTTCATGCATAATTGTAAATGCAAAATTGTCAATCCGATTGTATCTCAAAGTCAGTGCAATAGCTGGATTTTTCTCTGACCAAAATGAAAATCCATCTATAGGTGTCTTCTCGAGTTTTTCAATTAACAATAATTTAATTCCAAATTGATTAAGCACAGTTTTAACCCTTTCTGGCGTTTCGGTGTTTTCGTAGAATATGGTATTTAGATTTAAACAGAGTTGATTTAAATTGTCAAAATTAAAGGTATTTGTTTTTTTATTTTTAGCTTCATATTGAGCTAAAGAACTCCAAGCGAACATATTTTTATCATCTATCTTTAACTTTTCTGATTTACGATAATATGCAAATTTATCTTTAGAAAAAGATGATACTAAATCATCCATGGTATCCACATCATAAATATTCTTTATTATTTTTATATCATTTTCAATGTCATCATTTAGATAATGGTGTTTCTTAAAATATCGAACAGGAACATATTCTTTTATTACACTCCATAGTTCAATATTTCTTACTTTTTTAATATTTTTTTGCTTAACTCTTGCCTTGTCAATCTCGTATTGAGATTGAAATTTCATCCAATAATCCGCTGAAATACCTAATATTTTTTCTAATAAAATTGCGATATCTGCGGTTACTGGTCTTTTTCCTTTGATTATTTCATTTAAAAATGATGGTTGTACACCCAATTCCTTCGCTAATATTCTTTGATTTAAATTAGGTGTCGCAGCTATTTCATCTTTAATTAAAACTCCTGGATGAGTAGCTAGCGCTGGTATTAAATCTTTATTTGTTGCCATTTTTCCCCGTATTTACGTGTAGTGATTACTCAATTCAATAATTGAGCATATTGTAATACTATCAGGTTCCTTCTAGTGTAGTTATAAATTCTATTCGATATTTTCCATCAACTCTAACAGATTTTAATCCTTTTTTATCTCCAATAAGCCGTTCATAATTTAAACTCTTAATGTGATATAATTCTTCAGTATTTTTTGCAACTCTTAATTTATCTATTGTTTGAATATACTTTTTGATAACGTTTGGTTGAAACCTATGCTTTTTACTTCGAGCCTTTCCTTTTTCGTAAAGTTCTTTCAGATAATCTTTCTCGAAATTTATTTCCATATCTTTCTTTTATCATTGTGCAAATATACAAAATAAAACATAAAAAATTCACTTATTTAGTGAACATTTATAAAGTGGATTTAAATTAATGTACTTTCATAACTTGCCTTTTTTTCATTTACTCCACCACCAACTCCTGCATTTTCTTAACTCCATGTAAACTTACTTCTACAGTATAGGTTCCCTTTTGCAAATAATACTTGCCGTTCTGCTTTTTCTCCATGGAGGCGTCTTTGTTCTCTTTGAGGTAAACATTTCTGCCGTTTTCAGACAGTGTCAAATCATAAGCAAAGTTTTGAAACCCTTTTTCCACTTGCATGGTGTTGCTGTATAATGTTGCTCCTTTGGCAGTTTTTATTGTAATAGTGGCCGTTCCGGGTTTGCCTGCATAAAAAGAAAGGACAGTTGCTGGTTCCATCGCATCGCGCCAACTGCTCCAACTTGTTCCCCAGCGGGTGGAATGGCGCACCTTATCTGTAGTAAACAAAACAATATCCTCATTTAATTTTTCCGAAGTCATTTCTTGCAGCATCCCGATATTTGTTTTGTAAATAGACCGCCCGTGGGTGCCAAGAACCAAATCTTTGGCTTCCGCTTGTATGCGCAAATCATGCACGGCAACATTGGGCAAATTGGCAGAAAAACGCTCCCAACTTTCGCCTTTGTTAAGGGTAACATAGGCACTGTTATCGGTTCCCAAATAGAGAATATTTTCATTGGCAGGGTCTTCACGAATCACATTGACCGGGGACAAGGGCAAATTGCTGCTTATGTTTTCCCATGTTTTTCCATAATCGTCACTCACATACACATAAGGTTTAAAATCATCCCATCGATACCCGTTGAGCGTGATAAATACCCGTTCTTTTTTATGTTTGGAAGCAATCACACGCGACACCCACAAATCCTGCGGAAAGCTGTCTGAAATTTTCTCCCAATTGCCACCGCCATTTTTGGTGATATGTACTAAACCATCATCACTTCCGGCATAGATAAGTCCGAATTGAAACGGCGATTCATCGATGGAAGTCAAAGTACCGTAAGCTACATTTCCTTTTTTCCCGCCTTTGGTTAAATCTGGCGAAATAGCGGTATAGTCGTCTCCTTGATTCATAGAACGCATGAGTTTGTTTCCGCCATAATACAAGATATCCTGATTGTGTTTAGACAATAAAATAGGTGTTTGCCAGTTGAAACGAAATGGCGATTCGCCAAGTTCGTGTTTGGGCTGTATGTAAGTGGTTTTATCATTTGCTCTGTCAATGCGGAAGTAGTTTCCAAACTGAAACCCTGTATAAACAATCTTATGGTTGCGTTCATCGACTTCAATATACATTCCATCGCCACCCATGAGTTCTTTATAAGGATAGTCACCTGAATTCTGCCAGCCTGTGGAATAGGTATAATTACTGGGTCCCATCCAGACGCCATTATCCTGTGAACCTGCATAGACATTGTATGGTTTTTGGTTATCCACCTGTAAAGCATACACCTGCATTACCGGCGTGGAATTTGCTTTCTGCCAGCTTTCCCCATCATCAAAAGAGATGTTGACCCCACCATCGTTTCCGTTAATTAAATGGCCGGATTTGTTGGGGTTTAACCATAATGCATGATGATCGACATGCACATTGGGCGCATCCATGGATTCAAAAGTTTTTCCACCGTCTTTGGATTTTAAAATAGGTACGCCAAAGATGTAAATCGCATTCGGGTTATTTCGTTCCACACGAATTTCCCCAAAATAATACCCATAAGAATAGTAAATGTCATCTAAGAAATCATCGTGGGTCTTACTCCAGGTTTTTCCACCATCGGTGGTTTTGTATATTTCGGCACCTATAACAGGGGTGTCAAAAAGCATGGTATTTGCGTCCTCCAGGTATTTGGCAAGGTCTTCCGGTTTTACGGTACCTCCGCTCACCATTTGTTTTACGTTTTCAGCACGGTATTTTTCCTGAAAATTGTTTTCACGTAAAAAACGGTTCAGAGTGCTGTTTTCCAATGCGTTAAATTGAGCAACGGTCATATTTTTAAAACTGTCTTTGGTAAGGATGCCTTCTGCCTGAGAATCTTTTCCTTTGGGCCTGAAATCCTGATTGTCCAAAAAGGCATAGACGGTATTGGCATCATATACAGCTAACCCGATACGCCCCACGCCTTTTCCGGTAGGAAATCCGCTTCCTTCCACAGAGATTTTGGCCCATGTATTCCCGGCATCCGTACTTTTAAATAGGTCAGAACCTTCACCACTGCCTTCAAAATGCCAGGCTTTGCGATCTTTTTTCCAAGAGGTGGCATATTGCACATTAAAATTGTTGGGGTCTGCTTCCAGATCGATGATGCCGCTGAGGGTATCCACAAAAAGAGTTTTATTCCATGTTTTTCCGCCATCCAGAGTCTTGTAAACGCCACGCATTTCATTTTCGGAATACAAATGACCAACAACTGCTGCAATAACTTCATCGGGATTGTTAGGATTGATTAGAATTCGCCCAAAATGATGCGCATCTTCCAGACCCATATTTTGCCATGTTTTTCCTTTGTCAATAGATTTTAAAATGCCAATTCCCGCATAAGAAGATCGTGAAGCATTGTTTTCACCGGTACCGGCCCAGATAGTTCCGTTTTTCCAGTCCACGGCGATGTCGCCTAGGTTTTGGGTGGGCGCATTGTCCATCACTGGAGTAAAACTGGTGCCGTTGTTGTTAGTGTACCAAAGTCCGCCACTGGCATAAGCCACATAAAATTCTAAGGGATTGTTGGGATTAACATCCAGATCAATCACCCGGCCACTCATTACTGTGGGGCCAATGTTTGTGAATTCTATGTTTTTTACAAGAGAATTTCTGGTCAGATTTTCTTTTTGTGAAAGTGCATTTTGCAAATCAGCAGCAGTTGTAGCTGCCGGTTGTGCAAATGAAAAAGAGAGAAAGAAACAAACTACGAGGGAAGAAAAAAGGCATTTCATTTTTGTGGGTTTTAGAAAGTGGAAAGTAAACATTTAAGGGTTTGTTTCAAAATTAATTTATAGAGATTAGGTAACGTTCTGTTTTTTCGATTCAAGGGCTTTGTGTAACCTTGTTTTTTTCCGCTTTAAGCGAAAGAAGTAAAATGATTTAAGAATTTGAAAAATGAATCAAAAAATCACTCAAATCCAAAATAATCATAATAAAACAGGATTACATTCCTATAATATAATACTTTTACAGGATTCATATCCTAAAATAGGATAACAAGGATTCTTCAAGAAAAAATTGAAAAAAGGTTTTTCAAGGGCAAATCACTCTTGATTTTCGGTACCAGACAATCAGGTAAATCGACCTTAATAGAAAATATTCTAAAAAACAAAGAGTATTTATACCTCAATGGAGATGATGCTGATGTAAGAGAAATCTTGACAAATACAACCGCAACAAAATTAAAATTGGTAGCCGGGTCAAAAAACATTGTTTTTATAGACGAAGCACAACGAATTCCAAATATAGGGTTAACTTTAAAATTATTTACCGACCAAATAAAATCTGTACAAATCATTGCAACGGGCTCCTCAGCTTTTGAGTTGTCAAGTAAGGTTAACGAACCGCTTACAGGCCGCAAATATGAATTTTTGCTGTATCCATTAAGTTTCGGGGAATTAGTTCAGCACCACGGTTTAATACAAGAAAAACGGCTAACAGAACATCGCTTGATTTATGGTGGTTATCCTGAAATTGTTACAAAAAAAGGAGAAGAAAACGAATTATTGAAACTACTCGCAAACAGTTATCTGTATAAGGATTTACTTATGTTAGAGCAAGTCAAAAGGCCACATATATTGTCAAAACTCTTAAAAGCGCTGGCATTACAACTTGGTAGTGAAATAAGCTATCAGGAAATTGCACAAACCATAGGCAGCGATCCTAAAACAGTCGACAAATACATTGACCTTTTAGAAAAAACTTTTGTGGTTTTTCGCTTACCCGCTTTAAGCCGGAATGTCCGTAACGAAATTAAGAAAGGAAAAAAAGTCTATTTCTACGATTGTGGAATACGCAACGCTGTTATCAATAATTTTAAATCGTTAAATGAAAGAACAGATGTGGGTGTGTTATGGGAAAACTATGTTATTTCAGAACGAATAAAATTCCTTCTATATCAAAATATGGAAGCTGAACATTATTTTTGGCGCACCACCCAGCGGCAGGAAATTGATTTTATAGAGGAATTTGAAGGAAAGCTACACGCCTTTGAGTTCAAATGGTCAAAAAATTCAAAAGCACGTTTCTCGTCAACTTTTTCAGATAACTATCCTGGTTCCCAATATAAAGTGATAACACCGGAAAATTTAGAGGAGTTTTTACTATAAAAACTCAATTTGAAGAGAAATTTTAAAAGAAGAGGTTGTCATTTTATAATTCCCCCCACTTTAATTACCTTTGTTTTTTCCGCTCAACGTGAAAGAACTAAACTGAGTTTTGAACCTTTAAATTATGAGATTCCGGCCTTCCCGGGAATGGTGTTATGAAATACGAAACAATAGACAAAGCCCTCTACATCAAAAACCGAAAAAACTTTATGGCGCAAATGAAGCCTAAAAGTTTAGCGGTTTTTAATTCCAACGATATTTACCCAATTAGTGCAGACAGCACCATGCCGTTTCAACAGGCACGTGACATTCTGTATCTAAGCGGTGTGGATCAAGAAGAGAGCATACTGCTTTTATTTCCGGATGCGCCCGATGCTAAAAATCGGGAGGTGCTTTTCCTGAAGGAAACTAATGATCATATTGCCGTTTGGGAAGGGGAAAAACTTACCAAGGAGCGTGCATTAGCAGTGAGTGGAATTAAGACAGTGTATTGGCTTCAGGAATTTGATAAGGTATTTTTTGAACTGATGACGCAGTCAGAAATTATTTATTTCAATACTAACGAGCATTACCGCCAATCGGTTGAAACGGAAACCCGTGAAGACAGGTTTATAAAAAAAACCAAGGTACAATTCCCTGCACATAACTGGGCAAAAAGCAATCCCATTTTACAACGTCTGCGCAGTATAAAAGACCCAATTGAACTGGAACTCTTGCAAAAAGCTTGTGACATTACCGAAAAAGGCTTCCGCAGGATATTAAATTTTGTAAAACCTGGGGTGATGGAGTACAATCTGGAAGCTGAGTTTATGCATGAGTTTCTGAACAACCGTTCGCGAGGGTTTGCATATACGCCAATTATTGCTAGCGGTAACAATGCTAATGTTTTACATTACATTGAAAACAATCAGGAGTGTAAATCCGGGGACCTAATTTTACTGGACGTAGGGGCAGAATATGCAAACTATTCCAGCGATATGAGCAGAACTATTCCAGTTTCAGGAAAATTCACTTCACGGCAGAAAGAAGTGTATAATGCAGTAAACCGAGTAAAAAACGAAGCCACAAAATTACTCATACCGGGAACTCTTTGGAAAGAGTATCATGTAGAAGTGGGAAAAATCATGACTTCAGAATTGCTCGGTCTAGGACTACTCGACAAAGCCGATGTTCAAAACGAAAACCCCGAATGGCCTGCCTATAAAAAATACTTTATGCACGGCACTTCACATCACATTGGTTTGGACACGCACGATTATGGCATCCTTTGGGAACCCATAAAACCCAATATGGTTTTTACAGTAGAACCCGGGATTTATATCCCTGCCGAAGGATTTGGCATCCGGTTGGAAGATGATGTGGTTATTCAGGAAAAAGGGGAGCCATTTAATTTGATGCGCAATATTCCTATTGAAGTTGATGAGATTGAGGAACTGATGAATTCTTAGTGTTCAGTAGCAGTGTTCAGTCGTTTCTAATTTGACAGAGGTTGAGCGCCGTGCCCTCCAAAGGCTGGGAGTCGAAAACAGGTTGTCAGCGCTCAGTGTTCAGTAAAATAAAAAGGTAGGATTAATTTATAAACGACTTTTTAAACGGGTCGTTTTTTTCTTTCCAATAGATTTCCTAAAAGAAACACCAAAAATGCCGGCAATAGCCAGCCCATATTGTATTTGCCTAGAGGCAATAGTTCCTGAACGGGTTGTAAAAATGTCCATTCAAAAGACCCAATAACATCAGGGATTGAAAATAATAAGGTGGTTATAATTACTGCTCTAAACACCCGGACAGAAACCCAAGTTTGGGGTAACAAATGGAGAAATATCATGACAATTGTTACGGGATAAATTAAAAACAAAACAGGTTTTGCCACCAAAAGAATGTAATTAACATCCAGTTGACCTATGAAGACTCCTGTAAAACAGCATACAATGGCAGTGGCTTTGTAAGCGTTGTCAGATCCTTTATAAAGCCCTTTTATAAAATCTGAAGTGCCTGTAACAATTCCCACGGCAGTGGTAAAACATGCCAGCGAAATAAGCACGCTTAATAGTGCATTTCCCAAGCCCCCCAAAGTAATATACCCCATGCGCGATAGCAATTGGGTTCTGGTAACATTTTCATCAAAAGAACCATGCAATAATGCCCCTGTCAAAATAAGACCGGCATAAATGAGCACTAATCCCAAAGCTGCGACCAAAGAAACTTTGACAATAAAAATTTTTCTTTCAGCATAGCTTAAATTTACTTTATTATTAAGGGAAATAATTATCACTCCGCCAACAAGTACAGCACCTATGGCGTCAAAAGTTTGATATCCTTCCAGCAGACCCTCCACAAATGGGGTCGTCTTTGTAGCCATTGCTAAGGAAACTTCGGGTGAAAACAAAACAATACTTATAATGAGTAAAAGTATAACCACAATTAAAGGAGTGATAAATTTTCCAATCCAGTCAATAATTTGAGAGCGATTCCAGACAAAAAGCAAAACCAAAATAAAATAGATAAAACTCGTCACTAAAGAACTCGTTTCAAAAAAAGGAAGAACTGCCATTTCATGAGTTACAGAAGCCGTGCGTGGTGCGGGCAAGGTAACGGCAACCAGATATATGGCAAAACAGTAAAACAAGCTAAACTTTGGAGAGAATTTATTTCCAAAATCAAGCATAGTGCCTTGTAGTTTTGCATGTACAAAAAGTGCAAGTAATGGAATGGCAACTGCAGTAATTACAAAACCTATGGTTACCAACGCCCAGTCTTCTCCAGCATTTAACCCTAGAAAAGGAGGAAGAATCAAATTACCCGCCCCAAAAAACAAAGCAAACAATGCAAAACCGGTGATGAAAATTTCTTTAGTTTTATTCATGGGCTGCAATTACCTTTGCAATATAGAATTTTGTAATGATATTAAATTTCAAAGAATCCAAAATATTTTATTCCAAACAAGGTAGTGGCAAAGCAGTGGTTTTGTTGCACGGCTTTTTGGAAAGTTCTACCATGTGGGAACCCTTTATGGAAACTTTGACTCAAAAATTTACCACCATCAGCATCGATTTACCGGGTCATGGAAAATCAGATTCCTTTGGGTATGTGCACACAATGGAATTAATGGCTGAGGTTGTTAAAGAAGTACTTTCCGAAGAAAAGATTGAGAGTGCAACTTGTATAGGTCATTCCTTGGGAGGTTATGTGGCTTTGGCTTTCGCCGAAAAATATTCAGAAATGATAGATAAATTGGTGCTTCTGAATTCAACCCCGGAACCCGATTCCAAAGAACGAAAAAATAATAGGGATAGAGCGATACAACTGGTCAAACAAAATAAAAAAGGTTTTTTGAGCATGGCCATCACCAATCTTTTTGCCGAAAATAACAGGGAACGGTTCAAAAAGGAAATCAACAACCTTAAAAAAGAAGCCCTTGCGATACCCGTTCAGGGAATTATTGCCACACTGGAAGGCATGAAAATCAGACACGACCAGACATTAACTTTACTTAATTTTTCCAAACCTAAATATATAATCACCGGAACACAAGACCCGATTATGCCGTTTCAACAACAAAAATTGCTTGCACAAAAGTGTGGATGCAGTTTTGTTTCTTTAGTTGGAGGACACATGAGTACAATAGAAAATAGGGATGAAATGTTAAAGTTTGTGTATTTCGTCGAATAAAAATTACATTTCATCGATTATTTGATATTTTTTATTAAGTTTATGTTAACTAACTAAAACACGCCGACTCATGCACAAAGCTACCCCCAAAGCAACCTCGCAACTCGGAAAAATAGTATGTTCGTCTTTTGGACATAATTATAGGGAAACTAAAAAAATTACAAACTCCATTTCAGAATATCGTTGTACCTGTTGCGGCGATGAGGTTACAGAAAGCCTGTATGGAAACTTAGAGCCCTTAACCCCTAAAATTAAAGATATAAATGCCTGTTTGAATTCTTTTTTTGAGAAAAAAATGCGAAGGATTTATTCTGAAGTATCTTGAAAAGCATTCCAGCCCCTTGCTATAATTGGAATTTTAGTATTCGCCCTGGTTATTAAATGAATGCCTTCAGACGCTTGTGTCATATGCCCAATTACAGACAAATGCGGATTTGCTTTTATTTTTGAAAAATCACTTACGGGGATTGTAAATAGTAATTCATAATCTTCCCCACCACTTAGAGCAATAGTGGTGCTGTCCATGGAAAACTCTTCAGCAGTAGAAATTACCTGTGGATCTAAAGGTATTTTGTCTTCATACAAATTGCATCCCACTTTAGAATTTTTACACAGATGAAGTATTTCAGAGGAAAGCCCGTCACTAATATCAATCATAGAAGTAGGGAGCACATCTAATTCCTTTAAAAGGGATTTAATATCTTTTCGCGCTTCTGGTTTGAGTTGGCGCTCAATTAAATAGGTATATGGTGCTAAATCGGGTTGGTTGTTTGGGTTGACCTTAAAAACCTGTTTTTCACGTTCTAAAACCTGAAGTCCCAGATAGGCCCCGCCAAGATCACCTGTAACTACCAGTAAATCTGTTGCTTTTGCGCCGTTTCTGTAAACCAGTTCTTCTTTTTTAGCATAGCCAATTGCCGTTATGCTTATAACCAATCCTTTTGTGGAAGAGGTAGTGTCTCCGCCAATAACATCAATATTGTAAATTTTCGCAGCGATTTTAATACCTTCATAGAGTTCTTCGACTGCTTCGAGAGGAAATCTGTTGGACATGGCGATGGAAACCGTAATTTGTTTTGCCTCTGCATTCATAGCATAGACATCTGATAAATTCACCACGACAGCTTTATATCCCAAATGCTTTAGCGGCATATAACTCAAATCAAAGTGCACCCCTTCAATTAACAAATCAGTGGTGACAACCATATGTTTTTCGTTTTCAAACAGAACGGCAGCATCGTCCCCAATTCCTTTAAGTGTTGAAGTATGGTTAATGGTAAAGTCTTTGGTTATATGGTCGATAAGGCCAAATTCGCCAAGGCTTGCAATATCTTTTTTAGGTTTTAAGTTCTCTTTTGACATGAATTTTATTTTGTTTTGCAAAATTACAGTTTATTTCAAGCAATTGAAAACGATAATTGTTTTATGATGAAGATACTTTTTGCTTTATGGATTTTAAAATTGTGTAAAAATATAAAAACCAATAGCTATTCGATTGGGACTTGAACAGCTATTGGCTTAATGCGATACTTTTAATTATTTAATCTAAATCTTCATTTGTGATTATAAATTCATAAATTCTATAGTACTTGTCATTTTTCACTAAGCTCCAGGATACCGGGTCATCTATTTTATAGATATTTTTGCCCTCGCCATCGGGGTAGTATGTTTTTACTACCTCATTGTTTGATACTAATTGAATAGAGTCATTATCTTGAAGGGTTAGAGTTGAAAAGCCACCTAAGCTACAACCTTCTGACAAAATTTTATAATCTTGTGCTTCTATTGTAAAATTATTAGCATTAGTATTGGGAAAAAATCTAATTTCAATTGGGGTATCTACTTTGTTAGAAACATTGTAATTTGAACAATAGTCTGGGTCACAACTAAACAGCATTAAAATAATTCCTATTAATAGTATATTTTTCATAATCAAAAAGGCTTAGATAAAAGTTGTAATTTAAGTTGTATATGGGTATTACAATATTCTCTTTTAATTTTCTATTTTTAAAATTTATTGCTTAATAATAATGGAGAAGCCAAATTCACCTAACGCCGATAAATCTGTTTTAGTAACTTCTCTTTCTTCCATCATTTTCTGGGTACTCAATTGAACCGCAAATTTAGCACAATTATCAACAACACCTATAAACAACAAAATTAGATTTGTTAAAATACTATTAAAATTAAATAGGGCGCTATTTTTTTAACGCTGCAAAATTCTTACTCACAGGTAATTATTGTACTATTGTAGCCTAAAAAATAAATAAACATGAAATTACAGTTACTTCCTATCTTTTTTTTATTTGCTATAGTCGCATATTCACAAACCCCTTGTGTAGATGGTTTTGCAGGCCCATACCCATGTGAAGGTTATGACTTACAAGCACATTTTGATTTAAATGTATTGAGCGCAGGTTCGGGAAATGATTCCTGGGGTTGGACAGACCCACAAGACGATAAAGAATATGCCATAGTTTGCTTAAGTAATGGAACGGTATTTTTTGATATTTCAGATCCAGTAAATACTGTTTATCTAGGTAAATTACCAACACATACAGAAAATAGTACATGGAGGGATGTTAAAGTGTATGATAATCATGCTTTCGTAGTAAGTGAAGCATCAGGTCATGGTATGCAGGTTTTTGATCTAAAGAGATTACGAAATGTTGTAAACCCACCTGTAACATTTACAAATGATGCACATTATGATGGTTTTGGAAGAGCTCATAACATAGTAATTAATGAAGAAAATGGGTTTGCTTATGCAGTTGGAACATCCACATTTAATGGCGGACCGCATATTGTGAATATACAAAATCCCCTTCAACCTACATTTGCTTCAGGATATGGTGCTCAAAATTATTCCCACGATGCACAGGTTGTAACCTATACCGGTCCGGATCCCGATCACACAGGTAAAGAAATTTATATCGGAAGTAATGAGAATGAAGTGGTACTATTAGATGTGACTAACAAAGCTAATATTCAGTTCATAAGCTCGATTTCTTACTCTAATGTGAGTTATACCCACCAAGGATGGTTTACTGAAGATCAGCGCTATTTTCTTGTTGGGGATGAAATTGATGAAATTAATTTTGGGTTCAATACACGCACTATTATTTTTGATTTTACAGATTTAGACAATCCGCAACACCATTTTGATTACATTGGCACTACAACAGCAATAGATCACAATGGCTATGTAAGAGGAAATAAATATTATCTATCCAATTATACTGCTGGTTTAAGGGTAATTGACTTAAGTGATATTGCAAATGAAAATATTTCCCAAGAAGCTTTTTTTGACACCTATCCTGAAGATAATAGCATAGCATTTGACGGAGCGTGGAGTGTTTATCCCTATTTTGCCAGTGGAAATATTGTAATAAGCGATATAAACAGGGGCTTTTTTTTAGTAAAAGATCCTAATTTTTTAGCGACCGAAGATATTCAAATAGAGCAATTTACCATTTTTCCAAATCCTGCGGATAACTTTTTAACAATCAAATCACAAAACACTGCCATAGTTTCCATTAGTATATACAACACAATAGGACAAGAGGTTTTAACGTTTAATAATCCCAATACCTTTGCTAGGACAATAGATATTTCTTCCCTTACTAAAGGAATGTATTTTGTAAACATCAACGGGAACACTTCTAAAAAAATAATAAAAAAATAAAATGCTTATTGAAAAACCGGTTTTTCTAAAGATTTTTCTTCTTATTTTCTTTATTACACTTTTATCATGTAAAAAGGATGATGAATCGGTGGTAGCAGATGATGACCCATTTTTGATAGATTTCTCAGGGGAAATACAACTAGCAAAAACCTATGGAGGTTCTAACGAAGACGATGCAACTTCCATCATTAAAACACCGGATAGCGGATTTGCAATTGCAGGATTTACACTTAGTAATGACGGCGATATTACAGACAAAACAACAACTGACGCTGACTTTTGGGTATTTAAACTGAATGCAGACGGCTCCTTATTATGGAGCAAAACCTATGGTGGTTCCGGCGATGACAGGGCAACTAAAATAATAAATACACAAGACGGTGGCTTTGCGGTTACAGGCTTCACCAGAAGTAATGATGGGGATGTTTCCAATAACAATGGATTTTATGACTACTGGTTAATAAAACTGGATGCCTCCGGAAATTTACTTTGGGAAAAAACCTATGGCTTTGCCGGGAATGATCAGGGACAATCTGTAATCCAAACTTCAGACGGGGGATATTTTCTTACTGGATTTCTGGATTTTGACGGTCGCGCAAGTCAAGGTAATGCTGTTAAATCGCAAGGTAGACATGGCGTTGGGGAATTTTGGGGAATAAAAACAGATGCATCAGGAGCAGTGGAGTGGACGCAATATTACGGAGGCACTAGCAATGATAGAAGTTATGATGTAGTGCAAACAGACGATGGCGGCTTTCTTATGATAGGGAATACCGAAAGTGATGATTTTGATATAACAAATTCTAAAGGGAGTTATGACTTTTGGGCAGTAAGGGTTACTTCTGCCGGGGATTTAATTTGGGCCAAAAATTATGGGGGATCGGGCATTGAAATTGCATATAGCATTACAAAATCTCAAGATGGTAATTATTTCCTCATTGGCGATGCCAGAAGCAATGATCAAGATGTTACAAATAACAAGGGCAATGCAGATGCCTGGTTAATAAAAATAAACGACAATGGTGATTTGTTGTGGCAAAAAACCTACGGCGGCTCTGAATTTGATACCGGAAGGTCAGTAAAACAATTCTCAGATTCTAAAATCGTAATTTTTGGGAGTTCAAGAAGTGAGGATCAGGATGTCAGTGCCAACTATGGTCAAAGCGATTATTGGCTTATAATTACAGATGCGGAAGGCGGTATTATCTTCGAAAAAAATTATGGAGGCTCTAACCTTGAGTTTGGTAATGACAGTGTTATTACATTAGATAATAAAGTTGTGGTAGTAGGGAGCTCTCAGAGTTCTGATTTTGATGTCTTGGAAAATAAGGGCTCAAAAGATGCCTTGATTTTATTTTTAAACTAAATTAAAAATGAAAAAAATATTTTTTTTGCTGTTTGCAATTATCATTTTTACAGGTTGTAATTCTGACGATGACAACGATACAACAGGTCAGAATGCTAATGTAACTTTTAGTTTTACTCATAATTGGGATGGAGCTAATTTTACTAATGCAAATTTTGGAAATACAAACTATACCAATGCAAATGGGGATGTTTTAAATATAGAGCGACTACGTTATCTAATTTCAAATATTAAATTTAAAAAGGCTAATGGGGAAACCGTAGTTTTTGATGGCTACCATTTAGTAGATGTTTCCCAAACAGGAACACTTTCTTTCTCTCCATCATTAAATGCTCCATTGGATAACTATAGCAGCATGACCTTTATTTTTGGGTTAGTTGAGGCTAACAACATTAGTGGCGCATATCCAGATTTGAATTCAGTATCGTGGAATTGGCCCGATATGCTGGGTGGGGGTTACCATTTTATGCAAATGGACGGAAACTACCAGATAGAAAACAGTTCTTTTGCACCATTCAATTTTCATCACGGTACAGCTAGAGTCAGTGAAGGTATTTTTGAACAAAACTTTTTTGAAGTAAATCTGGCAGGTTTTACGCTAACTTCAGATGCAGATATCGAAATCAAAATGAATATTGCAGAATGGTTTAAAAATCCGAATACTTGGGATTTAAATGTTTATAATACAGACCTGATGATGAATTATACTGCACAAAAGTTAATGCAACAAAATGGTGGCAGTGTATTCAGCTTGGGAACAGTAAGTCAGTAACAAAAATGAAAGAATGCAGGTTTCTTTTTTACAGTTTAATTTTTATCCTTATTTCTTGTAGTAATGAGGATGAAGGGGAAAGCTATGTTGCAACACCGTTAGCTTTAGAAATTCCGCAACTTTTTGGAGAAAGGATTTCACCACCACTTACCAATCCGCAAAACCCGCAAACGGTGGAAGGGGTTGCCTTGGGAAGAAAACTCTTTTTTGACCCCATACTTTCGGCCAACGGTACACAGGCCTGTGCTGATTGCCACCGACCTCAGAACGCATTTTCAGATCCCAGACAATTTAGTGTTGGTATAGATGGTATTGCCGGGTTTAGAAACTCCATGCCCTTGCAAAATCTAGCGTGGAATTACAATCAGAAATTCAATTGGGATGGTAGTGCAACTACTATAGAAGAACAAATTTTTGAACCGGTCACAAACCCTATCGAAATGAACAATACCTGGCCAAATGCCGTTTCTTCCCTGCAAGGCAGTCCAGTTTATCCTGCTTTATTTGTCGAAGCTTTTGGTACAACAACAATAGATTCCACACTAGTTAGCAGGGCTATTGCCCAGTTTTTACGAACCCTTATTTCAGGAAATTCCAGATTTGACAGACATCTTTTAGGTGAAAACATCCTGACGCCCCAGGAACTTAATGGTATCAATGTATTTATGTCTGAAAATCTGGGGGACTGTTTTCATTGCCACGGAAATCCTTTTAACCCTCTATGGACAGACAATACCTTTCACAACAATGGCCTAGACGCAAGTTTTGTAGATCTGGGATTGGGTGGGGTAACCGGTGACCCGAGGGATAATGGGAAATTTAAGGCGCCTTCGTTGCGCAATTTAGCCTACACCGCACCCTATATGCACGATGGCAGGTTTGTTACGCTCGATGAGGTAATTAATCATTACAGTGAAGGCCTCGTTTTTTCTGAAACCATAGATCCACTTATGAAAGCGGTTGCGCAAGGTGGCGTGCAGCTTTCAGAAGCAGATAAAGCAGATTTAAAAGCGTTTCTTCTTTCCTTATCAGAACCGGGGTTCATTAACAATCCTAATTTTCAAGCTCCGGATTAGAAAACTATTGTAATTTTAGTGATTATCTTAAAAAGGCACCCTACTTTTTCTTGTCTATACAAACGAATTAATTGTTGCTAATTTTCACTAGTTTATGCACCCAGGCTTCTTCACAATTAATGTTGGATAAAGTTAGTATTGATTCATTACTGATTGCCAGATTAAAATCTCCTCCAGGAATTAAAAAAATATGATATTCACTACAATTCATAGTCATGGAGATTATATTTGTTTCTGACAGATTAAAACTTCTTTCACAAAACAGTTCGCCATTTGTTAATAAGTTGCCGTTATCTAAAAAAGTATATGTAAAATTATGTTCCACAACAATCCATTGAGCCGGGTTACCATCACTTATATAATTTTCAGTATGCTTCCAGGTCCCTAATAACTGTTGGGATATATTATTTTCTTCGTTCGATTTTGCACAAGCCGTGTTCATAAATAAAATAGAAATAAAAATTAAATATATTGTTTTCATCGTTTAATGAATTTAATGTTGAACAAGTAATTGCATTTGAATATTCGGCCCCATCTGTTAAATAAGTTTTTAAACTTTTGATTTTCAGCCCTTTTTTCGATGAAATAACTATTTTTTTATAAACTTCATCGTCTTTTTTATACCCGTTTCATTGGTCAGTACTAAAAAATAAACCCCGGCTTTTAGTTGTTTAACATCTATTTCGTTTAAGGTAGACTCTAAATTTTGAGTGTGCAGTAGTTTTCCGTTAAGGGAATATACAAGAGCTGTAATTTCCCCTGCAATTTCTTTGTTCCCTATGAATAGGCTCTCTGTAACTGGATTGGGGTATATAGAAAAGTTTATGTGAGAAAATGATGTTGTGTTTAAGGAACATTCCTCTTCTAAAAAAATAACTTGTGGATCAACCTGCCAGTTAGAATAGGGAAATTGACCATTAGTTGCTGCTGCTGCATTATCTACCTGAATACAATATAAATTTGGGGAATTTGTAGTATTAGCCATTAATATGGAATTTGCCCCATTTTTCAAATTGATTGCTTCAAGAAAGGTATAAGAGCTGTATAAATTTACTAACGATATATTCTGACTAAGGTCAATTTCGGTCAAACTGGGATTTGAAAGATAAATATTGCCATCAAGTGGGTCAATAAATAAATAACCTAGTCTTAAAGTATTTAAATCATTGTTATTAGAAAGATCAATTAAACTTAAACCAGTAAATGCTATATAAAGTTCTTCTAAAAAGCTACAATTATTTATATTTAAATTAAGAGTAAATGCAAATTCCAAATCTAAAATTTTCAGAGCGGGATTGTTTGATAAATTAATAGTTTGAAATTCATTACGATTACCAGTGTCGTTATCCATGGAATTTCCACAATATAACTCTTCAAGAAAAACATTATTTGTCACGTCTAACTCTGAAAGCCAATTTTCATAACAGTTCAATTTCTTTAATAGTAAGTTTTGCGATACATTTATTGAGAACAAAAAATTTTCAGAAACATCTAATATTTCTAAAGAGCTAAAATCCTCAATTCCTGTTAAATCTTCAATTCCTTTAAATCCTACATTTAATTCTATAATATTTTCTATATCTGCGGTCAATATCTGCCCATTAATAACCCCATCACTATCTAAATCCAAATCAATTAATGCCTGTTCAAAATTGCTATCAGGAATGGTTGTGATTTGTGCATAAAGACCTCCTCCACCTTCGCCAAAGGAGAATAAATGGGCATTAAAAAAAAGTAATGTTATAACAAGATAGGATAGTAATTTTTTGTTTAATACTCAAGTTTCGCACCCACTGTTTGCAGGCTTTGATTGATAATAAATAGCATGAAAACCAAGGTTAACCCTTGGTTTTACTGTATCTTTAGGTTACCACACATAAAGTACAAAACATGCTACAACAC
>Ga0335396_10003403_pt1 | contig 18408 bp, 14 predicted proteins | sample FRY02_FD_205743 | JGI IMG/M metagenome (GOLD analysis project Ga0335396, IMG submission 205743) | Freshwater microbial communities from Lake Fryxell liftoff mats and glacier meltwater in Antarctica - FRY-02 (spades assembly) (version 2) | ecosystem: Environmental > Aquatic > Freshwater > Ice >... | reverse complement strand
CAGACCAGTCGTCGTCCCATTTGCTGAGGCGGTGCATCGACTTTTCCGACCGGCTCTAGGTGACCGAGAATGCTTTTCATCACCCGTTGGCCTTCGTCGATGTGAGCCAATTCACGACCCCGAAAAACGACCGACACGATGACTTTGTCTTTGTGTTCTAAAAATCCTTTGGCCTGATTCACCTTAAACTCAATGTCGTGATCGCCCGTCTTGGGACGCAGGCGGATCTCTTTAATTTTCGTCTGGTGGACGTGGGTTTTGTGTTGTTTCTTTTTTTGTTGATACTTGAACTTGCCGAAGTCCATGATTCGGCAGACAGGTGGCTTTTCATTGGGAGCCACCTCCACCAAATCAAGACCAGACTCTCGCGCCAAGTTAAGCGCTTCTTCAGTCGAGATAATGCCGAGCTGGCCACCGTCTGCTGAAATGACACGGATCGGCGAAATCCGGATCTGCTCGTTTATGCGATGCTGTTTCTCGATGGCTGACGACTCCGGACGCAGGCTTGGATTCGCCGGTCCGGCGCGTTTCCAGCGATTCATCAGAAGTATTCCAGCGTCAGGGGGCCTGCGTCAAGCCGTAGTCGTTTTTCGTGGCTAGAACTGCGGGATCGACTGAACGATCCAGCTATTGGCTGATCCAAGCGACCACCCACATTCGCACCCCCGGCATACCGCCTCGAGTGTGCCCTAGCCATGACTGTCATCCCGAACGTCGCGATCGGGGATCCACAGCCCACGGCCTGGCCGCTCAGCCTAATCTCTCTTATTTTCAGGATAAATACTAAGTGTCTATCATAAAGAAAGCCTTTAAAATAGGATTTCTCTGACTCTGTGCTGTTTTTATGAGAACGGCCCAGAAACTCTGCGGCGAGTCGTAAGCCGCTGTTTTTATTGGGCTTATGACCAACGGGTCGGGTCTAGCCAGGGGGCCGCTTAATCCGTCCCTGAAAAAATGATTCAAGAAAGCCAATTTTCAGCGAACTGTTTTTAAACCGGTGCGTATAACTCTGACGTCGCCCAGAGCACAGAAACTGGCGACCGAATGCGGGTTGTTTCTGCTGGGTAAAGGAAACCCCATGCAGTGTTTGGGCTTAGATGGGATGGGAATGCAAAGTGGTTTTGGAGGTTTCTGATGGCGGGGCTTGTCAGGGCTGCCCCGCCAAAAGGTCTTCAACTAACAACAACTGACAAGGATTGTCAGTCCAAAGGAGTTCGTCATGCGTTCTGTTGCTTCAGGTTCTTTTGTCCGTCTTTTCGAAGACGGTTTGAACGATCAGTCTGACAGTCTGGCGGGGGCCTCTGGGCTCTCGGCATCCATAAATGTCATTCCGAATCTCGCTCCAAGCGTGAGCTGGATGCACGCTCAGGTGCTCTCCATTGACGAGCTTTCGAAGCGGTTTCATGTTTCGACAAAGACAATCTCTCGCTGGCGAGATCAGGGGCTTGTCGCACAGCGCTGCGATGTCGGGGGTCGCAATCGGGTGGGCTTCTTGGCCAGCGATGTCGATCAGTTTATTCAATCCAACCCGCGCCGTATCGAAAGAGGCAGTCGATTTAGTCAAGTCACGACGGCCGAACATGAACGGATTATTTCTTGGGGCCGCCGGCTCGCCGCTGCAGGGGCAAGTCCCTCGGATGCCCACCGCCGGATTGCCAAGCGTCTGAATCGAAGCGTCGAAACCATCCGTTACACGATCAAGCGGCACGATCAAGAACATGTCGATTCCCCTGTTTTCCTCGATCCTGAAGGTGGACTTCGTCCGGAAACTTGTGCGCGTATCTACCGATTCTACCTGCAAGGGGAAGCGGTGGATTCGATTGCAAAACGATACCATCGCTCGAGGGCCAACATCTATCGAGTGATTCTCTCACAGCGAGCCGAGCACGTTCTGCAATTGCCGCTCGACTTCATGCCCAATGCGCTCTTTGCACGAGTCGCTGCTGAGAAGATTGTCAACCAGCCCTTTCCGGGCATTCAAGAGCCGACCAAAAAAGTGCGTCGTCCCGCCGGTCTGCCCGCTTACTTGGCAAGCCTCTACGAAGTGCCGCTGCTGACCCGCGAGCAAGAGGTCTGGCTATTTCGAAAGTTCAATTACCTCAAGCACAAAGCCACGAAACTGCGTGAACAGATCAACCCTGAAAGACCAAACTCTCGATTGATGGATCAGATCGAAAAACTCTCCGAGGAAGTCGTGGCGATCAAAAATCAAATTGTGCGAGCCAACCTTCGCTTGGTCGTTTCAATCGCCAAGCGGCGCGTCTCTGTCAGCGATAGCTTTTTTGATCTGGTCAGCGATGGCAACATGTCGTTAATCCGGGCCGTCGAAAAGTTTGATTACTCGCGAGGAAATAAGTTCAGCACATACGCTTCGTGGGCGATCATGAAAAACTACTCTCGCTCCATCTCTGACGAGCACCGCTACCACGATCGTTTTCGCCCAGCCGATGTGGAGGTTCTGCAAACCACTGCCGATCGTCGAACGGATGAAAATCAGGAGCGACTCGCGGAGAAGGATCGCCTCAAGCAGGTGAGTCAGTTTCTCGATCGTCTCGACGAGCGGGAGCAGACGATCATCATTCGACGCTACGGCCTTGACCACAATCACGAACCGCAGACCTTGATGGAGGTTGGTTCTTCGCTCGCATTGACCAAAGAACGCGTTCGACAAATTGAAGTAAAAGCGTTGGGGAAATTGCGGCAAGCGGCCGCCAGCAATGCCTTGCTTCCAGAGTTGGATTGATCGCCGCTCGCGGCCGAGCAAGCGCTATCAAGCGACGACCAGCGAGCAATCGCTGTCAAGCGACGACCAGCGAGCAATCGCTGTCAAGCGACGACCAGCGACAAATCGCTGTCAAGCCGACGAGCAGCACTGGCAATTGACTCGGCGTGGGAGAATGACAGCGAGAATCTGCCGCTCTGCTCAACTCGCGTCTGAATGCCCGTTGGTGGCTGCCTTCAATTCGTCGCCGAGTGCACGGCCGATTTGTCGCACCGCCTGCCGAAGTCGGTTTTCATTTTCGATCAACGCCAGTCGTACAAAGCCTTCGCCAGCGACTCCGAAGCCAGCCCCCGGACTGACGGCCACATCAGCCTCCTCCAATAGTTTTGTGGCAAACTCCATGCTCGTCATACGATTGGCAAAGGGTTCGGGGATTTTTGCCCAGACAAACATACTTGCCTTTGGCACTGCCACCTTCCAGCCAATCCGTGCAAGCCCCTCGCAGAGCACATCACGTCTGTTTTCGTAGACCTTTGCCTGAGCCTCCACATCGGCTTCACCATGCCGAAGTGCCATGATCGCCGCAATCTGAATTGGCCGAAACATACCGTAGTCGTAGTAGGTTTTGATCGTGCCAAGGGCCCTGATGATCTCGCGGTTTCCGGCACAGAATCCCACGCGCCAGCCAGCCATGCTGTAGCCCTTGCTCATGGTCGTAAACTCAACGGCCAACTGCTTCGCGCCGTCAACAGACAAAATACTCGGGCTGACATAACCATCGAATGTGACATCGGCGTAGGCCAAATCAGAAACGACGAGAAAACCGTAGCGTTTGGCCAGTTGTACGACATCTTCATAGAAGTCCGGGCCGACAACGGTAGCAGTGGGATTGTGCGGGAAATTCACAATCACCATCTTTGGTCGGATGGCCTCGCATGTTTTTGCAATGTCAGAAAGATATCGCGAGGGATCAGTCGTGTCGATCAAAACAGCGTTGCCCGATGCCAGTGCTACCCCATAGACATGGGCCGGATAAGATGGAGCCGGCACAATCACGCTATCGCCCGGGCCAATCAGGGCCAAGCAGAGATGTCCAAAACCCTCTTTCGAACCGAGCGTGGAAATCACTTCTGTTTCCGGATCGAGCCGCACGCCCCACTTTTTCAAATACTTCGCCGCAACTTCACGCCGCAGGCTCATGATCCCAAGGGCTGGGGCATAGCCGTGGTTACGAGGATCGTTTGCCGCTTCGGTGAGTTTGTCGACCACTCGCTGGGCTGGAGGATCGGAGGGGTTCCCCATGCTCATGTCGATCACGTCGTTACCGGCACGGCGCTTTTGATACGTGAGCTGATTGATCCTGGCAAACAAATACGGGGGGAGTTGCGCGATCCGATCGGCCACCCGAACTTCAAAGGGCCGCTGCATATCGATCGGCTTTTCGGCCGATTGGCAAGTCCCTGGCAACGGTTCGGCAGTTTCAATCGGCTCTGCTGCTAGAGGACCGGGCTGGCTCAGGTCGGAGGACTGTGGCATGTATAAAAATCCATAAACCGTGAAACGGTTTTAAGAGGGATCGCAAAGCGAACGTTATTGTATGCCTGGCCAGCGCCTCTCTGCTACCGGCCCCTCGGAGCCGGCACCAACGGGGCGTCTAAGGAGGCCGGCACCACGCCAGTTTCACCAGAAGTAGGAATGGGGGATCCCGCTCCTGCCTTGCGACTGCCAGCCCGGACTTGTGACAGTTCTTGAGCATCAGCTTGCGAGAGCGCTGACCGTGGGACTCCTCCCGCCCGTGGGGTGCCAGCCTGCACAGGCGACTGACTTGTGCCAGCCAAAAAGTTGTCGATGGCAGCGCCTTCGCGGAGATGCGAAAAATATCGCGACATTTCGATGCGCTGCTTCTTTTCAAAAATATCGGCTGATAGTTCCGCTCGCACCTCTTCCATTTTTACTTTTGCTGGTTCGGTATAGCCCTCGCAGAAGAGCACCATGAAACGGTCGGCCACCTGCACCACACCTGATAGCTCTCCGGCTTTGAGTGCAAAGGCTTCTCGCTCAAGGGCGGGCTGGCCGCCGTGACGCTGGATTGGCGGCACCTCACCACGCAGCGTCTTACTCGTGGGATCAACCGAATATTTTTCTGCCAAGTCGCCGATGCGTTCCACGGAGGGGTTTTCCCGCGCCATTTGCCAGACTTCCTGCGCTCGTCGCTGATTGTCAAGGATCACGACACGACACTTTGATCGCAGGCCAAAGGTCGCCTCGAAGGCCTTCTCAAGATCTTCTTTGGTGACCGGCACTTTGCCCACTAATTTCTTCAGGGCCACCGTGGGCTGCACAATGTCTTCGATGTAGTGCCGCATCGGCAGTTTCTCGTCGCGGGTCACTCTCTCAAGCCATGCGGCCACATCTGGCGATCCGTCTGGCTTATGAAAGCCCATCGCCTCGGCAGCCCGGGCAATCTCGGCATCGATGTCGGCCTGGCCTATTTTTTGACGCTCCCGCTTCAGGGCCTGCTCAATGATGGCTCGCGTAATCAGGATTTCGAGCGTGTCTTTGCCGTGCCGTTCCAGGCAAACCTCCTGCACCTGCTGGACGGCAATCGGCTCACCATTGACTCGCGCCGCCACGCCGGGAGCTTGGGCAGCTTTGGCTGGGTCGTTGTAGACATTCTCTACAGTCGTTGCGTCTTGGAGTTTGCGAAACAGCACGCTCGATTCGGCTCGACTCTTGCGCTCGCGAAGCTCTTCGGCAATTCGCGGCTGGGCGTCCTCAAGTTTCACCTCGGCTGCCGGCAGGTGGCCTTCGCATTGAATGATGATAAATTGGTCGGCAACTTGGACCACTTTGGAGATGTGCCCCGCTGCGAGGGCAAACGCCGTCTGTTCAAAACTTGGTTCACCGGAGTGTTGTCGGATTGGCTGCACCCAACCATTGGCGCTGGCGCTGCCGATGTCGACTGAATGCTGGCGGGCAAGTGCCCCAAAATCGCCCGGCGCCCCAACCGCGAGTTGCCGAACCTGTTCGGCCTCTTTTTGTGAACGCATCACGATGATCCTCGCTTTGACCGCCGGACCAAACTGATTTTCAAAAGCCTTGGTGATCTCAGCGGGCGTCGGTTCCAGGCTGGCGTGCGCCAGTTTTCTCAGCGCCACCATCGGCCAGACAATCTCTTCGGCATACTGCTTTGCACTGATCCCACGCTCTCGCTGAATCAACTCGATCCACTTGTCGCGAGGCACATTGAAGCGACGCGACATGGCATCGATATCGGCATCCACATCTTGCGGGGTGATGGTCACGCCCTGTTGAGCGCAAGCATTTTCGATGATCTTGCGATTGACGAGCGTCTCCAGCACAGGCGTGCCGTGGCGACTCAAGCACTCGGCTGCTAGCTGCGGCTCTCCTATCTCAGCACCGTTGACCATCGCCATCATTTTCGGAGGAGCCGTTTTTGGTTCTGGAACCGCTGCCGCGACTTGCACAGCCGGTAAGGGAAGGGGTTGGGGCGGCTTGGCAACAGCCTCGACTCCACCGGTCGCATATCGCCAGAACAGACAGGCGCCGATGATGATCATGATCGCCGCAGCCTCACGGAGGTGCTGGGTGTGTCGAGCGCCGGTCGCGATCTGATTCCAGACCCGCCGGCACCAGCGTCGCTGGCGCAAAAAGCGAGTGCCTTCCCTCAGTTCTTGGAGACGCTTTTCTAATTGAGTCATCGATCGCCCTCCTTGGCAGCACACATCGTGAGCAGAATCTCTAGTGAAATTAGGAGATTTCCCTCCAGCGATCAATGGCGAAACGACCGCCATAAAGTCCGCTTCCGGATGGATTTCTCTCGCCCCAGCCACCGCAACCTTCGATCCATCCCTTCTTTCGATCGCATCGGGTAGACTGCCCCCATGACCACTTCTTCGCAAACACTGGACCATCAACATCCCGGTTGCCTGTCGGTGCTGGGGCTTCTCCCGCCAGTCACACTGGAGGATGTCAAGCAGGCTTATCTCTCCAAGGCAATGACGGCGCACCCCGATCGAGGCGGTGACCGCGAACAGTTCATCCAACTGCAAAAAGCATTTGAAGAGGCAAACGATTTCGTCAAATTCAAGGCCAGCAAACTCGAATGGTTGGCATCCAAGATTGACGCTTACTCCCAGCAACAGGAAGTCGTCACCGAAACGATCGAGCGAGGAGGAGATGTTGAGATGGAGGAAACCGATTGGCTGCGGAAGTCGTTCGGCGATGATTTTGGCCATGTGGCCGACAAGCTCGTATCCGTGCGTCTTCACGGCCCCAATGCCAACAATTTGTATGCCATTCTAATCGGCTTCCGCACCGATTCCCTTAAGGATCTTGCCGTGCTCGATCTGTCGGGCGGATCGATCACCGACGAAGGATTGCAGCAACTGAAAGGCCTGAAAAACCTCCGCTCTCTCGATTTGAGAGGCACGGCAGTCGGTAAGCTCTCTGCGGAAATTCCCCAGTGGTTTGAGCAGCTTGAGTTCTTGGGGTTGCCCAAGGGCTCCCTCAGCATGTTTGCCCGCATGGGGATGCCGCGACGTATAAAACTCGCGATTGAGTGAAGCAGCTCTTTTCCGTACGTTCCCTTTTCTCCTAGGAGATTCGCTCGTCTAGCGAAAAAACACAGAATGGCTTTTTAAAGACCTCGAGGGTATTTTCTGGGGGTCCTGAACTCCGCCCAGCCATTCTGGATCGTGCTGTTTCTGGCGAAGTTTTTTTGCGTGGCTCTGGCCATCGCTTGCGGCGAGGATGTACCCGTGCAAACAGCTTCTCTCATCGATCCCAAATTCGATATCAAATCGCCCTACCAGGATCGCATGGTACGCGTGCCGGACAACGACGGTGGCCAACGGGAGTTTCGCTTCCGATTGCTCAAGCCGGCAGTCTGTTTGCCGGGCCAACGCTATCCACTGGTGTTCTTTCTCCACGGTGCCGGCGAACGAGGAACCGACAACGCCAAGCAACTCAAATATCTGCCCGCATGGCTGGCCGAACCGGAAATGCAAAGGAAGTATCCCTGCTTCGTGCTCGCCCCGCAGTGTCGCATGGATGAACGGTGGGTCGATATTTCATGGGCTGATAAAAAAAGCACTCCGCAGGCCGCGACGCCTACTCTAGACTTAGCCGCAGCCATCGCCGCGCTCGAAGATGTCTTACAGTCTGAACCGGTTGATCCCGAGTGCCTCTACCTCACCGGCCTCTCAATGGGTGGTTATGGCTGCTGGGATCTGGCCGCCCGCAAGCCCAAACAGTGGGCTGCCATGCTACCGATCTGTGGTGGCGGCGACGAACGCACGGCGGCACAGTTGAGCAGATTGCCGATCTGGTGCTTTCACGGTGATGCCGACACCACCGTGCCCGTGGAACGGTCGCGAGTCATGATCGAGGCAGTCAAGGCGGCTGGCGGCACTCCACAATACTCAGAACTCCCAGGCGTTGGCCACGATTCATGGTCGACAGCTTACCGCGATCAAGCCGTACTCGATTGGCTGTTTGCTCAGCGCCGAACGCAGCCTTGATAAAAGGCAGATCCTACTCCGGAAAAAGCCTCGTTGAGAGGTAGCGTTCGCCGAGATCGGGAAGCACCACCACGATCAACTTTCCAGCGTTTTCTTTTCGCTGCGCCACTTGGATGGCACCCCACGCGGCAGCTCCGCAACTGATGCCGCACATCAAGCCCTCGCGTCTAGCCATCTGCCGAGTCGTTTCCACGGCATCTTCGTCGTCCACTTTAACCACTTCATCAATGATGTCGAGGTTGAGAATGTCGGGGATAAATCCCGCGCCAATACCTTGAATTGTGTGGCGGCCAGGCTTGATCGGCTGACCAGCCAACTTCTGCGAAATGACGGGACTGTTGAGCGGCTCTACGGCCACCACCTTGATGCCCGGATTTTTATGCTTCAGCGCCTCACCCACTCCGGTGATCGTGCCTCCGGTGCCAACGCCACAGACCACAATATCGACTCGACCTTCGCTGTCCTGCCAGATTTCTTCGGCCGTCGTGCGCCGGTGAATCTCCGGATTTGCTGGATTTTTAAACTGCTGAGGCATGAAAAACTGGCTACTGGAGCAGCTGATCTCCTCGGCGTGACGCACGGCTCCAGGCATCCCCTCGGCGGCCGGCGTGAGCACCAGTTCGGCGCCGAGGGCCTTGAGCATTCGCCGCCGCTCGATGCTCATGCTCTCAGGCATAGTCACGCGAAGTTTGTAGCCCCTCGCAGCGCAAACATACGCTAGACCAATCCCTGTATTGCCGCTGGTTGGTTCGATGATGATCGTGTCTGGGTTGATCAAGCCATCCCGTTCGGCAGCGTCGATCATGGCGACCGCGATCCGGTCTTTCACGCTCCAAAGCGGATTCATGTTTTCTATTTTTCCAACGACTGTGGCCACGCATCCCTCGGTCACTCGCCGCAGCCGCACCAACGGCGTGCGTCCGATGCACTGCGTGATATCGTCGCGAATCCCTGCTGGAAGCTGAGACATAGTCATCACCCACCTGTTTCAAAAGCGCCAAAAAGAGCACCGGTCAACGAGCCGCTTGAAAACCTTGCCGCCGCAGCGAAAACCGAGCGGAGGGCTCTCGTGTGGACCACTCGTTCGTGTGGACCACTCGTTGCCAAACAACCCATGCAGCCTAAATGGATAAAAATCTGCGGTAAAGATCAATTGTGCCTGGCAAAACAAATCCTCTTGGACGGCGATTCTTAAGCGTTATGGCAGCCGTTTGACTCGTAGATTCTTAAAATAAACCACGCTGCCAGGGTCGTGCGCTTGCAACGCAAATGTGCCGTTAGAAAGCTTGCGGGTGCCTGTCACGCCATCCGGCTCAACAAATTCAAAGAGCGTTCGATCGTCTACTTTGACCGTAATCCGCTTGCCTTCCACAATCACTTCTTCTGTAAACCACGCATCGTCCTTGGCTGGTGCCAGAAAGTTTTTTACGACATTATAGAGGCTCCCTGTCCGCACTGGATCGCTCTGCGAGTTGTTGACCTGCATTTCGTAGCCCTGAGCGGGCCAGCCCTCGGACTGAAACTTTGTGTGAAAGAAAATCCCGGAATTAGCCCCTGGCTTTGTCATCACTTCGGCTTTGAAATCAAAGTTTTTGAATGAGGCCGGCTGTGCGGCATCGGACCCAATGAAGAAAAGATGGCTGCGCGGGCCGTGACACACAATCTGGCCGTCGGTTACTTTCCAGCTCTCTGGGTTCTCGTTTGCCTTCCAGCCCGCCAAGCTTTTGCCGTCAAAGAGGCTTTCGAATCCCGCTTCCTCGGCCCGGGCGTTTGCCCATCCAAGTGCCGCCAGAATGGCTGCCATCCAGAAGTGCAGCCCACGGCTTAAGCCGCAGCCAGCAACCAGCGAGAATCGTGCGTATCTCATCGAGAAACTCTCCAGCGTGAAAAAAGAAAACCGGGTGATACAAGAAAACCGAATGGTGAAGGAAACTTCGATTCGCTCCAGCCTGCCCGATCGAATCGTACTGCCACAGCATATGACTGCCGACTCTAAACTGCCAACAGGAGTGCAGCAGGGCCTCGAGGAAGCCGGCCTCAATCATCGATCGATACTGCCTTGGATCGACACAGATATCTCTCTCGATGGCAGGCTCATGCGCGAATGGTTGGTCGTAACGGGCGATCATCTCGCGGTGGTGGTTGAATCTACGGTTGGAGACAGAAGTGACGCCGGCGGCTGGGTCCGCATGACCGGAGTGAGAGTGCGGAGTCTACAAAAGGGCCAAGGGATTGCGGCGTTCTTCCAACGTGCCACGTGTCACACCCACGCGATTGGCCGCGTTAAGCCGTGTCCAGACATCCTTTCCCTTGACTCGCCCGGCCAGCAGATCTCGATAGGCTTCAATCACTGCGGCGATTTCGTCCGGAGTCTCGTTCAGTAGTTCGACGCGGAAATGGCGAACTCCCTTGGCCAGCAGCACAGGCACCGCTTCGGCACCGCTTTGCGGCACAGCGTTGTAGAGCGTGTTACGACAACCAACATCGGCCGTGAGCGGGTGGGCCGTGCCAATCCGATCGCGGAGTTGCACGAGATGCTCATCGCACGGACGACCACAGTTTGTTTTATTCGTACCCGGAGAGAGCACCGCACAAAACACGCAGTGCTCCATGTGAAACATCGGCATGTGTTGGTGCACCACCACTTCCAACCACTCTGGTGGTGTGGCCGCAACGAGGCCCAGCAACTGTTCGCGGTTTAGATCGTACGACGGTGTCACCCGCTGGGCACCTGCAGTCATGAAAAACTCCGCCGTCAACTGATTGGTCACATTCAACGAAAAGTCGGCCACAACCGCCATTCCTAAGCCGCGAAAAAATTGCAGGCCGGCATAATTGCGAACCACGATCGAGTCGGGGTGCTGCTTGGCCAGAAGTTGAAAGATACCCATTTCTTCTGGCTTTTGGATCCGAGGTGTGGCCAATGCGAGCGTGGCACCCGCTGCGTGAGCCAAGGCCATCGCCTCGCGGTACTGACGAATATCTTGAAACTCCGCGTAGAGATGCCGTTCGCCGATTTGCAGGACCGTCTGCAACTGTGCAAGCGTGCGAACGAGCAGGTGAAGGGTCGGCGCAATCATCTGCCCAGTAGAATCTGCCGGCTGCACCTGCAGTGAGTAGGACTCGCTAGGAGTGATGGCCCGCACCGGCATGGCCACGGCCGCTTCTTCCAATTGTCGCACCAGTTGGTGGCGTAGTTTCCCTAGTACGCTCAAAGGCAGCATCGCAGCGCCAGTGATATCGGCGGTAAGCGAGCGAAGTTCAAACGGCGAACCGCCCAGCCGGCCGAACTGGGCGCACAGCGTGGCGGTATCGAGCGGATGACGGGTGGCGAGTGCGGCTAGTTCTACCGAGACAATCTCGCTGGTTGTGATCCTCGCCGAAGCAGAATCAGACGTTGAAAAACCGGCTAACGTGGCCCTGATGCGCAGCGGCTGACCCACGGCCACTGTCACATGCAGATCGATCGGAGTGCGTCGGCTTGGATCGGCCGATGTAAATGTTTTGCGAAGCCTGGCCGTCAGTTGGGGATCGTCAGTTTTCCAAACCGTTTGGCCGGGAGTCATGCCGCTAAAATTGATGGCTCCATACCCAAATGTGAGCTCCACCTGTCCGTTGGAAATCGATTCGGTGAGTGACTTTCCACGGCTAAAAACCTCGTAGACTCGTCCGCCTTCGGGATCGTCGCTGGTCGTGCGGCCTGCCGTGACAGCACCGGAAACGGCAGCAGGAATCGTGCGGCCAAACGCCACGCCGTCACCGCGTTTGATGCCCGCCACCAGATCGACAGTCACACGATCCCGTCGCACCGCCACAACGGTTCCCAATTTCACGCCGCGTTTGGCACTGCTCGTCGCTGGCACGAGCATTTTGTGGTCGCTGCCCTGTAGCCAGCCAGGGGAAAATCCCCGTGAAAACGAGAGCTCCATCTCCTCAACTTCGCGGGGCGTAATTGCCACGGCCTGCTGGGCAACGGCGTTATCAATCGCGGTGCGATAGTGCTTTGTAATGTTAGCCACATACTCCGCTGTCTTCAGCCGTCCCTCAATCTTGAACGACGACACTCCGGCTGCGATCAACTCGGGGGCCAATGCGTAAGCGGCCAGATCCTGTGGCGAGAGCAGATATGTTTGTGCGCCGAGATCGACATGCTGGCCGTCACAGATCAGGTCGTAGGGGAGCCTGCAGGCCTGCGCACATTGGCCGCGATTGGCGCTGCGACCCCCCAGCGACTCGCTGGTGAGGCACTGCCCCGAGTAGGCCACACAAAGGGCCCCGTGCACAAATACTTCCAGCGGCATGGCAGTCTGACGACGAATCTGTACGATCTCATCGATGGAGAGTTCTCGCGCCACAACCACGCGTTCCATTCCCAGCGTCTCGGCCAGCGCGATGCTCTCGGCACTCGTGAGCGTCATCTGTGTCGAGGCATGGATGGGTAAGTCGGGGCAGATTCGCTTGATCAAACGGGCCGCTCCGACATCCTGCACAAGCACCGCATCGACGCCCGCTTCGGCGACGGCCACGATCACCTGCTCAAAAGCAGCGAGCTCATCGCTAAAGACGAGTGTGTTGAGCGTGGCGTAGCCCTTCAAGCCCCGGCGGTGCAGCGTTTGCATGAGCCGAGGAAGATCCTCGACGGGAAAGTTGGCCGCCCGAGCCCTTGCGTTGAATCCCACATCGAGGCCGAAATAGACGGCATCAGCACCGTTCTCGATGGCTGCAGCAACGCAATCCCAATCACCTGCGGGGGCTAAAAGTTCAGGGGTGGCAAGAGCAGTCATTCCGGTCGAGTATACACGCCACTCAATCGCCCCAAATGCCCCGCCATTCATCATTTTTGACTCCCGAAGAGAATCTGTATTCTGGCTCTGGGCTTTGCTCTGTGCTTGACGAGCGATGAAGAGTTCGCATTTCGGCATGAACCACGGCCAACTGGCTCAAAGAGCCCCTGTTTCTAGCCGTTGGATCTCCCGCAAACTAGAATATCCAGTCGCGCAGGATTTATTTTATGATCGAATTTGTATCGGGCATCTCAGTCGTCTGCTTCGTTGCAAGCTATCTGGTAGCGCTTGCCTGTGAGGCTTCTCGACTCGTCTTCCGCTCGGGCGTGCGGGGCGCGGCAATGATCGCTTTCGCTGCAGCCGGGCTCTTTGCTCATACGCTTTTTTTGTTGTGGCGGGCTGCCACCGAACAGGCTGTACCTCTCTCAAGCGCCTTCGACTGGTATCTCCTCGCGGCGTGGGTATTGGCCGGGGGCTATCTGTGGCTAGCCATCGCCAATCCTCGCACGCCGGTTGGGCTGTTCATGCTGCCAGTCGTGTTGGGGCTGATTGGGGCCGCAGAATTTTCCAGTCGCCAGCCTTTTCCGCAGAGCCCTGCCACACAGGTCTGGGGCGCGATTCATGGGAGCTTTAATCTGGCGGCCAGTGTGGCTGTGGCGATTGGTGCGATCGCAGGATTGATGTGGCTGATTCAAGCCGGTCGGCTGGCTCGCAAGCAGGCACCCCTGCAGGGCTTCCGCATGCCGAGTTTAGAAAAACTGGCGCAGATCAGTAGCCGTACGCTCTCGGTTGCCGCATGGACGGCTTCCGCTGGCTTTGCATCGGGGATCATGCTCAACGCGGCCAACCGCCAGCGAGGACTGCTTGAAACCGTGCCGTGGACTGATCCTGTTGTGCTGCGCATGGGGGCGATGGTGGCGTGGCTGGTCGTCGCTGCTGCGGTGTCGCGGGCCGTCTATCGTCGACCCGAGGCCTCTCGCATCACAGCCTGGCTCACGCTCGTCAGCTTTGCAGTGCTGACGGCTTCGATTCTCTGGGGGATTTTTGGCACAACACGACACGGCGTGCCACCCGCTGTGCCTGCGGCCGCGGCCATCGACAGTGAGGCCGCCCTATGACGCTCGCTTTTATCGGAGGATCGCACCGCACCGTGCCGCTGGATCTGCGCGAGCGTTTGGCATTTTCGGCCGAACAGGCCGCCGAGGCGCTGAAGCGATTTCGCCTGCGTTTTCCCGGTCGGGAAGGCGTGCTCCTCTCAACCTGTAACCGCGTCGAATTTTATGCCGCCGGTGAAAACACCGCTGGCCCACCGCCAAGGGAGCAACTCCTCGCCTTTCTGGCCGAGTGTCGTGGGATTGATGTGCGACTTTTAGAGCCCGTGCTCTCGGGCGAATGCGACGAGGCCGCTGTGCGGCATCTTTTTAGCGTGGCCTCCGGGCTCGACAGCATGGTTCTGGGAGAACCGCAGATCGTGTCGCAGGTCAAGCAGGCGTGGGCCATTGCACAGGAGAGCCAAACCACTGGCCCGCTGACTGGAGAAATGTTTCAGGCGGCGCTGCGCACCGCGAAGCGAGTCACGAGCGAAACGGCGATTGGACGCGAGCGGCTTTCGATCCCCAGCGTGGCGGTTGCCGACTTTGCACGAGGCGTCTTTGAACGCTTTGACGACAAGCGCGTGCTCGTCATCGGGGCTGGCAAAATGGCGGCTGAAACTCTCCGCTATTTGCGTGAGGCTGGCGCCCACGACATCGTTTTAGTCAATCGCACAAGCGTCCGCGCCGAACAACTAGCTGCCCGGCTCGGTGCCCGGAATGGACGGTTTGAAAACCTGCAAGCAGAACTCACCAGCGCCGATCTTGTGGTGAGCACGACCGGCGCGACTGAGATTGTCGTATCGCTAGAACTTTTCCAGCGAGCAGAAGCCAGGCGCGATGGGCGGCCGCTGGTTGTTCTCGATCTGGCTGTACCTCGTGACTTCGATCCACGGATTGGCAGCCGACCGGGCGTGTGGCTCTATTCCATCGACGATTTAACCTCGGCCTGTGCAGCCAATCGCAAGAGCCGACAGCGAGAATTGCCCGCGGCCATCGCCATCATCGAAGAAGAGACTGGGCGTTTCATGGGAGATCTGCACCACCGTTCAACAACACCTGTGATCGAGCAACTGCGGGCCGGCTGGACGGAGACGGGCGATGCAGAACTCGACAGACTGTTTCGTCGCCTGCCCACGCTCGATGCCACTGCGCAAACTGAAATTCGCCAAGCGTTCGACCGCTACGCAGCTAAGTTGCTTCATTCCCCGCTGGCAACGCTGCGCAGCGAAAGTCACTCCGGCCCACCGCACGGTCTCCTCGACGCACTCAAACGCCTCTTCGACCTGAAAGATTAGCGTGGCGAACAGTAGGTGAGGGCCAGAAGAGCGTAGCCGGTGACGAGATTTGCGTCGCCTTCCATCCAGCGGGGGTTGGTGTTGATCCACGAACCATCAGGTTGCTGTTTGGCAAGAATCGCATCGGCCAGTTCGCTGCGCCAGTTGTGGGCAATGCCCTCGGCATCGGTAAACGAATCTTCTCCAAGCACGTCGAGCGCTTTGGCCGCAGTGTGAAAATAGTAGAAGAGCCCCGCATCGCCCATGCCGGGATTTTCTTTAAATGTGTAGTGCTTGCCCAAAATCAAGGCTCGTGCAATTACCGGGTCATCGGCTCCATTGCCGACACTGCGGAGTGCCTCAATCAAAAAGGACGTGTTGAAAAGATCGGGCCTGTTCTTCTTACCGTAGCCAGCGCCAGCGTAGACGGGATCGGATGGCCCAGACCGCCGCACACACTCGCTTGAGTCGGCGGGCTTGGCGGTCGATCCTATGATCCCGCCGGTACCCGTGCGGCAGTGGGTGATTTCCATACCGAAGCGGCTGCGGTGCTTTCTCGAGGATCGGCCCGCCGCGGTCTCGGTCCTCAACCGCCACGAACGCGTCCGCAAGCGGCTCGTGCGGTGGTTCAAGAGCCGAGGATTCCTTGATGCCGACTCCGCAGCCGACATGCTGGCCTGGGAGCACAGCGTGTTTTCCATCGATGCGATTCGTGCACATCGCGATTATCGATCGCAATGTGCCGAGCTACTTCCGGACCCTCAGAACACCTCGTGCGCTCCTGTGTCCGACCGGCCTTCGCACGCTTACCGACTCAGCGTCATCCGCAATTGATGTTGGCCGGATCATCCGCGTTCGCTACTCGCTGCCACGGCACAAGCGCGGCGAGTGGGTCGGCCCAGGCCGAGCGAGAACGGCGTCGTGGACCTCTCGCCTTTCGAGTTCCTTGGACAAGCTCGCCGATCTCATCCCGCCACCGCGCAAGCACCGGCATCGCAACACGAAAGTCTTCGCCCCGAACCACCCCCTGCGGCAGGGCCGTGACGGCGCTCGCCATCGGCAATGCCGCGGCAGCCAGACGCCGAACCAGGGCTGCTGCCATGCAGTGAACGCCCACGCCACACACGCCAATGGCCACTGCGACACCGCCGGCCCACGCTCCCACGACACTTCCCGGATTGCTTGGGCGAAACTGCCGTGCCCGAATCGCCGAGAAGTTTTCGTTCGAGTGCCCATGCTGCGGCGGCGACATCCGGCCCATCGCCTTCAGACTTTTTCCAGAGTGTGAAACCCTCTCTGGCCTTGGCACTCTTGGCAATCTCCGGTTGCTGCGGACTTCCTGTCCGCAACCCCTGCGCCGATCCGCAAGATCCTTCACGCACGATCGCGAGCCGCGCGAGCCGCCGCCAGTTTCTCCAGCCCGTGGGCCGCCCACCGACTCACGCCGAACTCGGCTAGTCTCACGACGATCGGGACATCGTCCAGGTCTCACCCGACGAGCTCCCCGTGATCGACATTTGCAGTCTGTGAATGAGGGACAGAGTGCCGGACGATGGCAAGAGTCGAGGGGCGTCTGCGCCGGGGGTGAAAAACGGTCATTTGGCAGCGGGTTTTGCGAGCGTTCCGGGCGAACCTGCAGCGGCCACCAGGTCCGCCACACAGCCTGCGTGCCGCTTATCGGCCGCCCGACACTTGCGGAAGCGCCGTTGACCGGGCTATCCTTAACACACTTAAATCCGGAGGTTTTTATGAGCTCTACTTTGACGATACGCATAGACGACGCGCTGGAGCGCGAGCTAAAGCAAGTTGCTGCAGCCACGCACCGACCCAAAGGCGACATCGTGCGTGAGGCGTTGCGCCGCCAGTTGGCGTTGACGCGCTTCCGTGCTGTGCGCGAGGAAGTGATGCCGCTGGCCGAGCAAAACGGCTTGCTCACCGACGAGGATGTATTCAAGGTAATTTCGTGAGGGCGGTTTTCTCGTGAGGGCATTCCTCGATACCAATGTGCTTCTCAGCGCGTTGGCCACGCGCGGGCTGTGCGCCGAGCTTTACGAACGGCTGCTGACGGAACATAAAGTGGTCATCGGAGAGCCTGTGGTCGCTGAAGTGCTGGACATCATGCGCCGCAAATTTCGGCGCAGGCGATGCCTTGCTGGCAAAAGTGGAAGCGGAATTGCGCCTGCTGGAAATTATTCCCGCCCAACCTGTCGCTCCAGAACTGTCAATAAAAGATCTTGAAGACCCTTGGATTATTGCTTGCGCACTGGCGGGGAAAGTGGATTGCTTTGTTACGGGCGATGCCGAATTGCTGGAGCTGGTCAAAGTGAAAAATATGCCTATGCTCTCACCATGAGTTTGCTGGGAAAAATTGCAGGCGTATTCTTCGAGTCTTCCGGTATTTTAGTGGCAGGGTACGTGTGATTCTTCCGCAGAAGAACAGGATGGGAGTTCTATAGTTCTTGAAAGACCTGAAGCCTCTGGCCGCGTATTTCAAGGCCTGGATGACGCTGTTGAAGCCTTCGCTCGTGGCATTCGTGATTCGGTAAAGGAAGTAGCTAAAGATCTTTGGCAGATGCCGCCAGAACCAACGGAACTCTTCTTTGATCGCCCTATGCCCTTGCCGTCTTCAGGCCGTTGTGCCTGATGGCTGCGGATCTAAGGCGCTGCCGATACGACAGGTTTGATTTGTTGAAGAACCAGAACTGCCGCGTCCCCTTGAGTCGTCCGTCGCCTTAAGCCGGTCGTCATCTTCGGCCTGGAGGGCCTTATTCTCAGCCCGTCGCACCTGGTCTACCGCTGCTCCGAGATGCTTGGCGACGTGGAACTTGTCATGCACCAGTGTGGCATTCCGGAACGTGTCAATGACTTTGAGACACCTGCTCAAGGTAGCTCGAGTGTGCGGACTTGTGGGCGGTTTTCCGGCGGGTTGATCCAGACCTCTGCTGTCGGCTCCAGCGGCCGTGGAGCGCCTCGAACGAATCTTTCGGGGTG
>Ga0335396_10003399_pt1 | contig 18416 bp, 11 predicted proteins | sample FRY02_FD_205743 | JGI IMG/M metagenome (GOLD analysis project Ga0335396, IMG submission 205743) | Freshwater microbial communities from Lake Fryxell liftoff mats and glacier meltwater in Antarctica - FRY-02 (spades assembly) (version 2) | ecosystem: Environmental > Aquatic > Freshwater > Ice >... | reverse complement strand
GCGTCTTCGGTGGCCGCGGCGATGAGCATCGGTTTGTCGTCGATGACTGCGCCCAGGACGACGACGCTGCTGCCCAGTTTGTCCCGGAACCAGTCGGTCATCTGGCGCAGGGTGTCCACATTTTCCACCTGCACCCGCTGGGCCAAGACGGCCAGCCCGTTTACCTGCTGCGCGTTCTCTAGCAGGGATTCGCTCTCCTGGCGGGCCAGTCTGCCCCGCAGGTCGTCGATCTCCTGCTGCAAGCGGCGATTCTGATCGCGCAGTTGTTCCACCGCCTCGCCCACTTCTTCCGGGCGCACCCGCAGCAGACCGGCGACACCGCCCAGCACGTCCATGCGGCTCTCAATCAGTTGGGCCGCGCCCCGCCCGGTGAGCGCTTCGATGCGGCGCACACCCGCGGCGTTGCTGCCCTCGCTGACGATGCGCAGGCTGCCGATCTCGGCGGTGCTGTCCACGTGAGTTCCGCCGCACAGCTCTTTGCTGTAATCGGTGTCGTCGTCCGGGTCGCCGATAGAGACCACCCGCACGCTGTCGCCGTACTTTTCGCCAAAGAGCGCCATCGCCCCCTCGGCTTTGGCCTGTTCCAGCCCAGTCCAGCGGTCACCCACCAGCAGATTGGCGAGAATGGCTTCGTTGGCCGCCCGCTCGATCTCGGCCAGTTCGTTGTGGCTGATGGCCGCGGTGTGGGTAAAGTCGAAGCGCAGACGATCCGGGGCCACCAGCGAACCGGCCTGATGCACGTGTTCGCCCAGGCGGGCGCGCAGTTCCCGATGCAGGAGGTGGGTGGCCGTGTGGTTGCGCATAATGTCCCAGCGCCGCTCCACATCAATGACCCCATAGGCCGGGTCGCCCACCTGCACAGTGCCGCTGACCATTTCGCCGATATGCACAATCAGCCCGGCGATGGGCCGCCGGGTGTCGTCCACCCGCACGGACCAGACCGGCTCGTCCAAGTCTTCGGGGAAGTAATAAATGTCGCCGCTGTCGCTGACCTGCCCGCCGCTCTCCACATAAAAAGGCGTCTGGGGCAGGATAATCTCCACCCGCTGGCCGACGCTGGCACTGGCGACGCTGGCCCCGTCTACCACCAGGCCGATGACTTTTGTGTCCACATCCGCCGCGCTCTCGTAAATCAGCGATTTGACGCCGTTTTCGTCCAGGCTGCCTCTGTCCTGCAATTCCTGCAAGAGTTGGCCGTAGACCGTCAAGTCAGCGGGCAGATGGGCGATGGCTTCGGCTTTGGATTTTGCGCGGTCTTGCTGGCGCGCGGCCTGAAAGCCCGCCTCGTCCACTGTAAAGCCGTGCTCCTGGGCCACGTCCCGGGTGATGTCCACAGGGAAGCCGTAAGTCCCCCACAGGCGGAAAGCCTCGTCGCCGGGGATGACCGTCTCGCCTTCGCCCTTCAGCCGTTCGATCAATTCTTCCAAGAGGGCCAGACCGGTGTTGAGGGTACGCTGGAAGCGCTCCTCTTCAGCGGTGACATTTTGGAGGATAAAGTTCTGTTTGGCGGGCAGGTCGGTGTAGTGATCGCCGTATTCGTCGATGACCGCCAGACAGACCGCGGCCAGGAAGGGCTTCTCGAAACCGATGCGTTTGCCGAAGCGGGCCGCCCGACGCAGAATCATACGCAGCACATAATTGCGGCCTTCGTTGCCCGGCAGCACACCGTCGCCAATCAGAAAAGTCATGGCCCGGCTGTGGTCGGCGATGACCCGGTAGCCGGTCAGATGCTCCTGGCGCTGGGCGTCTGTATGGCCGAGAAGCTGCTGGATGCGGGCCATAATCGGCGCGAAAGCGTCGGTGTCGTAATTGTTGTCCTTGCCCTGCAAAATGGAGGCCAGCCGTTCCAGCCCTGCGCCGGTGTCTACGCTGGGCCGGGGCAGGGGGATCAGTTCGCCGCCCGCCACTTTCTGCTCGTACTGCATAAAGACGAGATTCCAGATTTCCAGATATTCGTCGTCCACATTCACGCCGTCGGGGACTTGCTTGTCCAGATCGCCCCAGTAGTAGTGGATTTCCGAGCAGGGGCCGCAGGGTCCCACATCGCCCATTGACCACCAGTTGTCCTTTTTGCCAAAGCGCAACACCCGCTCCGGGGCCGCGCCGACCTCCTGCCAAAGCTGATCGGCCTCGTCGTCGTCGGTGTAGACGGTGAACCAGAGGCGGTCGGTGGGCAGGCCCATCTCCTCCACCAGCAGATGCCAGGCGAATTGGATCGCCTCCTTCTTGAAATAGTCGCCAAAGGAGAAGTTGCCCAGCATCTCGAAAAAGGTGTGATGGCGGGGGCTGGGACCCACATTTTCCAAGTCGTTGTGCTTGCCGCTGACACGCAGACATTTCTGGCTGGTGGTGGCCCGGTTATAGTCCCGCTTCTCCAAGCCGAGGAAAACGTCTTTGAACTGATTCATACCCGCGTTGATAAAGAGCAGCGTCGGGTCGTCGGCGGGGACCAGATTGCTGCTGTCCACAATCGCGTGGTTCAGTTCGTGGAAATAGTCGAGAAAGAGTTGGCGAATCTCTTTGGTCGATAGCTGTTTCATCGGAGGTCTCACTTCCTGGGACGGGTTCGGCTGATTTTTAACGCAAAGACGCAAAGGCACGAAGGACGGACAGAATCCGTATAGTGTAGCAGAAATCGGTGGGTTTTCAGAAAAGGCGACGGGGCTGGGGGTGATGACGAAGAGAAAAGCGGGACGCAGATTTTGCTGAAAAAGAAGATGCGCGCAGATTTATCTCTTCGACAGGCTCAGGACATCGCCGTGCGAATTCACACAATCCGTGTAAATCCGTGTCCTTTTTTAGGGGTGGAGTGCCGCGTCACTCAGACTTTGCTACATTTGGCAGAAATATCCGGGGCAGATCGTCGGTGGGGATGGGCTGGGAGAGAACGTCCCGATTGGCTGTCACCCAATCCCGAAAGGCGATCCCGGCGGGTGTCAGGCTACTGTTTGGGTTGTCATAGAGGCGGGCGTGTATATTGAATCCTTCGGTTGGGTGATCCAGGCTGAACCAGAGCCATTGCTGCACCAGGCGGCAGCCGTCGGCTTCATAGCCAATGACGCAGTCCCGTTCGTTGAGGAAATAGTCGAAGGTTGCCAGCATAAAATCGACGACTGTCTGTTCGTCGTTGAAAGTCTGCTCGCAGACAAACTCGGTTCCGGTCCAGCGCCAGAGCGCGCAGTGGCGGTAGAGAACGCCGTACTCCGAGACAATCAACGGCTTCTCCTGTTGCCCCCGCTCGGCCATCCAGGCGCGAAAGGAACGAATCTGGCTATCAAAAATGCTGATGTCGATATGCGTCCAGTCACTCTCTGGGACAAAAGCCAGCGCGTCGTCCGTTTCAATGCCGGGGGGAATGTCCGCGCCGTATTCTCGGAAGACCTCGCGCAGGATGAAATTGTGGATGTTCCAGACATCCACTGGCATTGGTTCGCCGTACTGTTGCTGATAGGCATCCCACGTCCGATCCAGCCAGGCCATGCGCAGGGGTGTGGCCTGGATAATCCCGCCGATGGCGACCTGTGCCGTGGGGTCGGCGGCTTTGATGGCGGTGTAGATGTCGTGATAAGCCGTGGCGTAGAGTTCGGGAAGCATCTCGTCCTGCCCGCCCCGATACCAGTCGCGCCGGTCCATTTCGCTGCCGATCAGCCATAGCGCGCCGGGCTGGGCAGCAGCGACCGTGCTGATTTCTTCCAGGGAAGGCCTCACCTGATAGCTATGGGGTTCGGCGTAGGGACAGGCGTCCCGGTTCCAGGCGTTTTCCGAATTGAGGGGGCAGGTCAAAAGCTGATGGACGCGCACAGTTTGCGCGAAGTGCATCCCGTCGGGGGTGACTGGCGCGCTGCTGGTGTCCCAGTTATTATAGATACCCGCGCCCAAAGAGCGGATGGTCGGGTCGGTGATATCGACGAGATCGACATTCGAAGTCACACCGTAGCCGATGCGCAGGGCGGGGGACTGTTTGTCTGCGTTTTGGCTTGTCAGAGGCAGGACAGAAGAGAGCAACAAGAAAAATACAAGGAGAAGTCGTAAATAAGTCACAGTTGTTGGCTCCTGAATAAATGCGTCTTGTCAAACGAGGCATGAGGGATCAATAATAGCCATTATACCGATTAGAAGGGTGCAAAGAGATGGAGTTGGAAGGGTCGGTAGTGCCAAGGTCGGTAGTGCCAAGGTCTAAAGTTTAGTCGGAAATTGTGAAGGCCACAGCAATTTTCGATGACCTTATCCTTGAAATCGACTTTCCAGTTGCGGATTCTGTCTTTTACGATACGATAGCGTTTGACACCGCCAATGGCGTGTTCGATGCGAATTCGCAAAGAGGAGAGCCATCGATTCACATCTTTTTCCATATCAGTCAGTTCTTGGCCTTTGGGTTCCTTTTTGGGTTGTAAAATGGCGACATTATCGAGAGAAAATCCCTGAAAGCCGGTGTCCTGGGCTAATTTACTCCCTGATGGAAGGGTATATCCGGTTTCATCCGCCAGTTTTTTGTCGTGCTTTTTGCCCGCTACTGTATCAGTTAGGAAAAGAACCTTGCATGTAAGGTTGATTAGCGTATTGTTTTTCACCGTATGCTGTTTTTTTACCACTGTAATACTCGCGCTGAGCCACGGGATCAACTGGACGCTGAATCGGTCGCTCCGTTCCGTCATGGAAAAAGAGGCTGTCGTCCTCCTCGTCAAAACGGACATCTTCCATCCGTCTGGCTGGCAGTTCACCTATTGTATCTAACGCATGACTCAAAACCGTGTGCAAACAGTGAATCCAAAGATTTGCTTTTGGTTGGCTGATGCCAAACAACGCACCTTGCACAGTTTGTAAATTGTTCGTTTTCAGATACGCCAAAATGAAGAAGAGCTTTTCTTCATTCGTCGGCAATGGGCTATTCTTATAGTCCACATATCTTCGATTCCCGCGCGGTTTGCCGTCTAACCGATGGGTTGTCATCCATTCGCAGTAGCTTTTTCCAAAATCAGGCAACAATGCCTCAAATTCCTCCAGGGTCGATCCCGTTAATGCCAAAAACTCTATCGGCTTCCCTCGATATTCTTGATATTTACTCATCCTGTATCTCCCTGACTTAGCTTGACTCCTTTCAGTTTACCAGCTAAGTTCTGCTTTGCCACTAATCGGTATAATGTCTACTGTTAACAGCGAACCGCTGTTGGTGATCCGCTGCTAACGGTCCGCTACTGCGTATAATGTCTGCGATTGTTATCTTTTATCTATCGCAATACAATTTAGAATCATTCTAAAATAAAATTTGACAGATTGCTGTCATTCATATACAATAATCTTTGTTGTTTAGAATTATTCTAATTTGAATGTGTAATCGCACCACTTCGAATATCCAATCACTACTTGCATATGCACACAACTATCGATTATCTCAATGCCCTGAAAACCGGCGGCTATCGCATTACCGACCAGCGCCGGGCCGTCTGTGATTTTCTGGCGCGTACGCCGACACACCCTACGCCTTCGGACGTTTATGTGGCGGTGAGCGCAGAATCGCCGGAGATCAGCCGGGCCACCGTCTACAACACCCTCAACGCGCTGCGGGATCTGGGCGCGATTGTGGAGGTAAGCGTAGGCGATGACCACACCCATTACGATACCAACCCGGAACCCCACGTCAATCTGGTCTGTCTACGCTGTGGACAGGTCGTGGATTATGAAGGGGATGTACCGCTGGATGCGCTCTACACCACAATTCACCAACAGACCGGCTTCCAGCCTGTTTCGGCTCAGGTGCAGATGGTGGGTTTTTGCGCTGAATGCCAAGCCCGCAAACGGGACGAAATCCGCCGCCAATTGCAGGCATCAGCAATTACTTCTCCCAAGGAGGAGAGAGACGAATGACAACTCAACCAATGACCCCTTCTCTTCAACAATCTACCGGCTCGGCCCGGCCAGCCCAGCGGGAAACAGGCGGAAGCAGTCTGGCCCGCTCTCTTCTCACCCTTGCCTTCTGGCGGGAAAACCCGGAACTGACCCTGGCCGCCATCACCCTCATCGCCCTGCTCGTCGGCTGGATCGGCGGCAGCCTGACAGGCGCACTCCCCGCCTGGGCTGTTACCGCCGCCGCGCTTGCCGCTTTTGTGGCGGGCGGCATCACCGGCACCCGGGAAGCCCTGGCCGACGCGTTGAAGTGGGAGTTGAACATCGACTTTTTGATGATCACCGCCGCTCTGGGCGCCGCCTTTATCGGCGAATGGGAGGAGGGCGCGCTGCTGCTCTTTCTCTTCACCCTCAGCGGCGCGCTGGAAGGCTTTGCTATGGACCGCACCCGCAAAGCCATTGAAGGTTTGATAGAATTGCGCCCCGACACGGCTCTGCTGCGTCGCGGAGATAATCTCGTGGAGACAGCCGTAGAAGAACTGGTGGTCGGCGATGTGGTGATGGTGCGCCCCGGCGACCGGCTGCCTGTGGACGGTGTGGTGGTCAACGGGACGAGCAGCATCGACCAAAGCCCCATCACCGGCGAGAGTGTGCCGGTCTTCAAAGAGCGGGGCAGCGATGTCTTTTCCGCCACCATCAACGGCAGCGGCGCGCTGGAAGTGCGGGTCACAAAGCTGGCGTCGGAAAGCACGCTGAGCAAAATTATCCAACTGGTGCAGGATGCCCAGCAGGACGCCGCGCCGACACAGAAGCTTATCGACCGCTTTAGCCAGCCCTATACACTGACGGTCATCGGCGCCACGCTGCTGGCGATGCTGATTCCCTGGCTTTTTGGCAGCGAACCCTTCAGCGACACCCTCTACCGGGCGATGACGCTGCTGGTGGTTGCCAGCCCCTGCGCGCTGATCATCAGCACACCGGCCAGCATTCTGAGCGCGATTGCCGCGGCGGCCCGGGGCGGCGTTCTCTTCAAAGGCGGCGCCTATCTGGAGCGGGCCGCAGCCATTAATGTGTTGGCCTTTGACAAGACGGGCACGCTGACGCACGGCAAGCCCAAACTGACGAATGTCCACCCCCTGAACAGCTATAGCAAAGAAGCGGTAGTGCGCATTGCAGCCGGCGCGGAAAGTCTGAGCGAGCACCCGATTGCCCTGGCGATTCTGTCCGCGGCCAGAGAGATGAATCTGGAAATCGAAGAGCCGGACGAGTTTCGCGCGGTGGCCGGTCACGGCATTCAGGCCATCTACGAGCGGGCCGACCACCAGGAGATTATTTACATCGGCAACGACAAACTCTTTATGGACGAGGCGATGGACCTCTCGCCTGCCATTCGGATGATTGGGCGGGCGCTGCAACGCCAGGGCAAGACCACAATGCTGGTGGCGCGGCGTAGCACTGTGGCGGATACGCTCGGTGACGAGCGTGACTGGGAAGTGGTGGGCTATCTGGCCGTGGCCGACACCCTGCGCGAGAACGCCAAAGAGTCCATCGCCGCGTTGCGTGCGTTGGGGGTGACACGCATAGCGATGCTGACCGGCGACAACCGCAATGTGGCCGAAGCCATCGCGGGTCAGGCCGGTCTAAACCCGGAAGATGTCTATGCGGATTTGCTGCCCGAACAGAAGGTGGAGATTGTGCAGCGTTTGGTGAAAGAGGGCAATGTGGCGATGTTGGGCGACGGGGTGAACGATGCGCCTGCTCTTGCCACGGCCAGCGTGGGGATTGCGATGGGCGCGGCGGGCACGGATGTGGCCCTGGAAACCGCGGACATTGTGCTGATGTCCGACGACCTGAGCAAACTGCCTTTTGTCATCGGCCTGAGCCGCAAAGCCGAAGGGATCGTGCGCCAGAATCTGATTTTTTCTCTGGGCGTAATGCTGACCCTCATTCTGCTGACAATTGTCGCACCGTTGATCGTGCCGGGCTTCCGCCTGCCTCTGCCGCTGGGCGTCGTCGGCCACGAAGGCAGCACGCTGATTGTGGTGATGAATGGCCTGCGGATGTTGGCGGTGAGGGAGTAGCGATTTGTGAGTAGCGAATTGCGATTAGCGAACGGGAGATGACCTCTTCCATTCGCTAATCGCTGTTAGCCAGCCTGCCAATCACAAACCTCTCCATCGCCACCGCCGCGCCGTCCTGAAAAATGGACGGCGCTATCCATTGGGCGGCGGCTTTCACTTTATCCGTTGCCTGCCCCATCGCCACGCCCATCCCCGCCAGTTGTAGCATCGGAATATCATTTTCGTTGTCACCCACGGCCAGCACTCGTTCCGGCGCAATCTTCAGCCGTTCCAGCAGGTGGAGCAGCCCGGAGCCTTTGTCCACACCCGCGGCCGTGCCTTCGATGAGCAGGGCGTGGGTGCGGGTCATCAGCATTGTGGGGCCAAACTTCTCTTGCAAAATAGGCGTCAGGTCCGGCTCCGCGCTGGCGTCGTTGACGGAAATGAACTTCAGCGGCGGATGATCGCTGGCCGCCAGCAGTTCGCTCAAATTGGGCTGGATGCGCCGGGGCGTGCCAAACCAGTGGTCATAGATTGCCGGCTGCCAGACTTCCCGGTTTTGATAGAGCGTCGTCGTGCCGTCCCGGTTGCTGAAGTAGAAAATCGTCACCCGGCCTGTTTCGTCGGCCCAGGCTGCCACAGCGCGGGCCACGTCCAGGGGCATATCCGCTTCGTAGAAAACCTCGCCCGTAACCGGATCGCCCACCACCGCGCCTTGGGTGGTGACGACAGGCGTTGTGATGCCCAATAGAGGCGTTTGGGTGCGCACAAAGTCCAATGTGCGCCCGGTGGCGATTGTCACCGGCACACCTGACGCCTGCACAACGGCGATTGCCTGGCGCACACGCGGGCTGTAGCCGCCTTTAAATTCCTTCTCCAGAATTGTGCCGTCCAGATCGAGAACGACGAGATCGTAAAGGGATGGTTGCATGAAAATCGATTCCTGTCCGGGGTATAGGCAGTAGAAGTGTGAAACGTAAAACGTAAAACGTAAAAGGTGAGATCGTTCAGTGATCTCACCTTTTACGTTTCCATTACAAAACGGCTCAATTCGCTGCGGATTTTGTCCCAGCCTCAAAACTCTATCGTCACCATTCGCACGTGGCCGCTGTAGTCCTGGCGCAGCCCCACAAATTGGGGTCGGGGACGCATCTCCTCAGCCAGTTTTTTTACAGCCTGGCTCTGTTGATAGCCGATTTCTAAGAGCACAAGCCCGTTCGGATTCAAATGATCCCGCACCTCTTCCAACAACCGCTTGATCACATCCAACCCTTTGGCCCCCGCTGTCAACGCCAGTTGGGGTTCATACTCCCGAATTTCCGGGGCCAGGTCCGTATACTCGCCGTCGGTGACGTAGGGCAGGTTGGCAACGATCACATCTGCCGGTTCGGGCAGGGCGGAGAGTAAGTCGCTGGGCAAGAATTTAAGATGAGCTTTCGGAGCCAGGCTATTACCGTTTGCTTGTGCCACCACCAGCGCGTCTGGGCTGATGTCGAGGCCGTAGATGCGGGTGTTGCGTGCGTGGACCGCCGTCGTGACGGCAATCGCGCCGCTGCCTGTGCCCACATCCGCCACCACAAAGGTACGCTTTTTGTCTGCCTGCACGTGGGCCAGTAGAAAATCCACAAGCATTTCCGTCTCCGGGCGGGGGATCAACACCCGCTTGTCCACGGCAAAGTCCAGCCCGTAGAACTCTTTGCGCCCCAGCAGATAGGCCACCGGCTCCCGGCGGATGCGGCGGGCCACCAGATCGGTGAATGCCTCGGCCTGATCACCGGCCAGCGGGTAGTCGTGATGGGCAAAGAGCCAAGTGCGATCTGCGCCCAGCACGTGGGCCAGCAGAACTTGCGCATCCAGCCGGGGATTTTCGCAGCCAGCCCCATTCAGCCGTTGGCTGGCAGAAACCAGCGCCCGACCCACCGGCGTCTCCGGTGTTAGGCTCCATGCGATTTTTTGGTGGAGGATAGGTGTGTCATGGCTGCCATTGAGCGCCAAACCCGTCTCGTGACTTATTGGTTGTAGATGTGGATGGCTTTGGGTCATGGGCAAGTTGGCTAGGGTTTGTAAGATGATTTTAGCCCCGGCTTTTGATGGTGCAATGCCGTTGGGTTGGGCCAGAGGGTTGCTTCCGTTTTCCCCTCGTTGGGAGCGTGGAAACGCTGTAGAACGGACTGCCGGTCGCACGTTGACCTGCAAAATAGTCAAAAGAAATCTCCTTCAATTGTTTATACGCACTACCATTTGTCGAGAAAACAGTGGGACGTCATTGTCAACACTGGTGTTTCTGTCTGCACGAATCGTCTTTGATCCGGGATACGGGTAGCAACGTCGGGTGGAAAAGATGGGTGGAAAAGATGGGTGGAAAAGTCGGGTGGAAAAGTCGGGTGGAAAAGATGAGTTCCGTCTGAGGCTCCAACAGACAACAATTGTCAGGCTCGATCGGACTACCCCAGTATACGACTCTTTTGGGTGAATGGAATAGGAACTTTCCTACAATACGCACGAAGTTTTACGCAGTTTCACCGATCTGTTGCAGCCGCTCGGCCTGGTCCTGGGTGGCAAGCTCCTGGATAAATTCGTCCAGATCGCCCTGCAGAACGCTGTCCAGCCGGTAGACGGTCAGATTGATGCGGTGGTCGGTCACCCGACTTTGGGGGAAGTTGTAGGTGCGAATCTTCTCGCTGCGGTCGCCGGAGCCGATCTGACTCTTGCGCGCCGATCCCTGCTCGTCCCGCTGGCGCTGCATCTCGGCGTCGTAGAGCTTCGCCTTCAGAATCCGCATGGCTTTGATGCGGTTCTGCAACTGGCTCTTTTCATCCTGGCAACTGATGACAATGCCCGTGGGCAGATGGGTGAGACGCACAGCCGAGTCGGTGGTGTTGACGCTCTGTCCGCCCGGCCCGCTGCTGCGGAAAACGTCGATTTTGATGTCGTTCAGGTTGATTTCGATCTCCACGTCCTCGGCTTCGGGCAGGACGGCGACGGTGGCGGTACTGGTGTGGATGCGTCCCTGGCTTTCGGTGGCGGGAACCCGCTGCACCCGATGGACGCCCGACTCGTATTTAAGACGGCTGTACGCGCCTTTGCCCCGCACCTCCAAAATAACCTCTTTCAGCCCACCTACGCCGGTCTCGCTGTTGCTCATCAATTCAGTCTTGAATTTGTGGTTCTCGGCCCAGCGCATGTACATACGCAGCAGTTCCGCGGCAAAGAGTCCAGCCTCGTCGCCTCCCGCGCCGGCGCGGATTTCGACGATCACATTTTTGTCGTCGTTGGGGTCTTTGGGCAGCAGCAGGCGGGTAAGTTCTATATCCAGCCGCTCTGCCTCCTCGCTCAATTCGGCCAGCTCCAGTTCGGCCAGTTCGATCATCTCTGGATCGTCGCTCCCCTGGAGCAGTTCCTGGCTCTCGGCCAACTGGCGGCGCACATCTTCCGCCTGGCGATAGGTGGTGACGACCTCTTCCAGGTTGCTGCGTTCCTGGGCCAGTTCGTTCATGCGCGCGTAGTCGGCCAACACTTTTGGGGTAGCCATCTGCCGGTTGAGTTCGTCAAAATGGAGTTCGATTTTCTTTAGCTGTTCGTGCAGACTCATAGGGGTTCCTGCGTGCTGATAACTGCTGTTCGTTCAGTCAGTGAAGAGGGGCAAATTGCCCAACGCGATGACATCCGGCCAGCGGCCCACATCGCCTTCGGTAAAGACAGCCATTTCCCCGGCAATGGATGCGCCCGCGGCGGCCACCAGTTGGCGCAGGCCGCGTAGGGTGCTGCCCGTGCTGATCACATCATCCACCAGCAGCGCGCGTTTGCCCGCGATCAGCGCCCGGTCTTTGCCGTCGATGAAAAGCGTCTGGGGCTTGCCGGTTGTAATGCTGACGACTTCGGCCTCCAGGCAATCCACCATATAGGGCTTGCGCACTTTTCGCACCACCACATAGGGGATGCCCGTTTGCACCGAGAGAGCGTGGCCCAGCGGTACGGCCTTGACTTCCGGCACGAGAATCACATCGGCAGCGGGTGCGCGCTCGGCCAACTGCTGGGCGGCAATCTCCACTATTTCCCGATCACCCAGCATATTAAAAATGGCGATCTTGACGCCAGGTGCGACTTCAAAAAGGGGCAATTGTCGAGAAACCGAGCCGATCTCTACCGCGTGGAAACGTCCATCATAGCTCATCGGGTGCATACTCCTTGCGGGGGCAAAAGTTTGTTCGATGGGAAAAACAGGAGACCCGACGCTATTGACAAACGCTATTGACAAACGCTATTGACAAACACTATTGACAAACACTATTGACAAACACTATTGACAAGCCGATCTTCCAACGAGTAATTATACCACAGGGGAGGGGAGAGCCAAAGAAATATGGAAGCGAACCAGCACGCAAAGAACCCCAATGACGAAGGACCGGTCACACCCGACCGGCCCTTCGCTGCAAGTAATCTGCTATCCAAGACAGACCCTACTCGTCCTTTTCGATCTTTTTGGCGATGACGATCCCACTCTGCTGCTGGGTTCCTTTCACCTGCACTGTATCGCCCACAGAATAGGCGTTCTCCTTCAGATTCGTCTGTGGGGTGACTTTCACCGTCTTGCCATCCACCGTCCATTCGCCCAGCAGCCCGTGGGACGGCAGCTTTTCGATCTCCCCGCTGAACTGGACTTCCTGGCCGTTGTCGCCACTGCGCTTCTCAATCTTTTTGGCGATGGCTGGGCCATTCGGCTGGCGACGACCCTCCACCTGCACAACATCTCCGACAGCGTAGCCCGCGTCCTTCAGTTCAGTCTGCTCGTTGACCCGCACTGGCTTGCCGTCTACCATCCATTCGCCCAGCAGCCCGTTGGCAGGCAGGCCCCCGATGGGGCCGCTCCACTTGACTTCCTGGCCCTCTCCGCCTCCGCCGCCCTGTTCGTCTTCGTTCTCTTTCTCGATCTCACGGGCAATGACGGAACCGTCGCTCTGGGCGTAGCCCTTCACCTTCACTGTGTCGCTGACCACGAAAGTAGGCGTGTGACCCAATTCCGTGCGCTCGGTCACAACAACCGTCTTGCCGTCCACCGTCCAGTCGCCCAGCAGACCGTCGGCAGGCAAGGCAGCGATGACACCCACCAAACGCACAAATTGGTGATCTTCGCCGGGCTGATTCTCTTCCCCTTCACCCCGTTTCACGTCAATTTCCAGAGCGTTGATCGATCCGTCCTGGTTGCGCGTGCCCTCCACCTTCACCAGCACATCGACGGCAATCAGTCCTTTGTGTTCGTCGATATTGGTGATGCTTTCGGTCACAATTACCCGACGACCAGCCACCATCCACTCGCCGAAGAGTGTGCCTGCGGGCAGGGATTCGACGCGCCCGACAAATTCCACTGTGTGCCGTTCGCTATCTTCCTGCTCACCCTTATCTGATTTGATCTTTACAGCCATCAGCGAATCGTTGAGCAGCAGGTTGGCGTTCACTTCCACGGGCTTGCCCACTGTCGGGTTGCCTTCCACTTTCGTGTTGACGTCCCGTTTAAGATAAATGCCACCCACCCGCAGGTCTGTCGCGGTCATTCCATCCAGCGGGCCGCTTACCCGGTGGTAGCTGCGCTGGGAGACCGTACGGATGCGCCGGGCCACCAGTTGGCCGCGGTTGTCGACTTTGCCCTGCACCTGCACCCACGCCCCCGCCACCAGCGGGCCAACCCGGTCCACCAGAGCCGTCTGAAGGGTGACAGAAACCGGCACACCGCTCACCGTCCACAGCCCCACATCCCCGTTGGGACGGCTGCCAATCGTGCCGTAGAGTTGCACCCCATCCCGCGGATCGGGCTGATCCTCTTCCGGGTCGCTGGGCGGCAGATCGGCTGCGCCCTCCTTTTGCACGCGGGAGGCCAGCAGGCTGTTGTCGGCCAGACGATCCGCACGCACGCTCACCCGGTCCACACCGGGCTGGGGATCGCCCACAATGCGGGTGGTTGTGGAGAGGGGAATCGAGATAGCGTCAACCTCGACAGCCGCAGAGGAAAGCGCCGTCAGTGGCCCTTTCAGCTTAATTTGGGGCAAGACGGGCAGAATTTTGATGCGCTGGGCGTTCATACCGCCCGCGCCGTCGCCCTGGCCCTCCACTTTGGCCCATCCACCCGGTGCTGGGACCGCCACCCGCTCGTCCACCCGTGTGGCAGCAGTGAGATGGACGGGAATACCGGCCACGATCCATTCGCTGCTCGACACAATCTGGTCGATGGGGCCGACCAGTTCGGTTTCCCCGTTCTGGGGCGGAATCGTAGAGAGTGGGCTGGCAGCCTGGGCCGGTACAGTCAATGCAATCAGGCTGAGCAGAGAGAGCAGGCCGAAAGCCAGGGCCAGCGTCCAGCGCGTCCAGGTGGAGCGCCGAGGCAGAGAGAATGTTTGTTGGGTCTGTGTTTGGGAATTCATGGCGACTCTCCTATTTATTATTGCTGGTCATGGGCAGGAAAATTTGCTGGGACGTGCTTGCGCTGCCACAGGCCGTCACTGTCAGATCGTCCACAAAAAAGTCTGTCACCAGCGAGCCGTCGGTCTTGGCTGCCAAGTGCAGTTGCACAGTCTGTCCGGCAAAGGCGCTCAGCTCTATTGTCGTCTGCTGCCAGAGAGCGCTGGCGTTCAGGTCAGTCAGCCCGGCCACCGCATAGAGGGGCTTGCCCTGGCCGTCGGTCAGCGTCAGGCTGAGCGCATCGTAGCCACCCCCATTTTCCTGGCTCTGCACCTGCCACCAGAAGGAGAGAGTGATGGTCTGATCAGCGGGGAGGACCAGTGTAGCCACGGCGCTGTCGTTGGCGTTGTCCACCCCGGCCAGATGAATGGCCTGTACCCCGCTGTGCGCCAGAAAGTTACTGAAGAGGCTGTAGCTGCCGGTGCTGCTGGTCTGCCAGCCCGTGCTGTTCTCAAAGCTGCCGTTTACCGACACATCCTGACAGGTCGCAGCCAGCACCTTCGGTGTGGCCTGCAAGGGGAGCGCCACCAGACTCGCCAGCGCCAGGATGGAGACAATCGCAACCATTCCCCATCGTCTCTTCCATACATCTCGAATCATTTTCAAACTCCTTTTGATTGGTACACCCGGTCACACAAAGAACAGTACCAGCCTACGCCAGTCGCAGTGGGCTGTCTATAGCTTAAGAGGATGTGGGAATGAGCTGTGATACACGCGTTTTGGAGAAGGCTGATAGCCCTATGTGAAATTCACCCATTTACGATTGAAACATACGCGGTATATGAACTGTCAGCGCTGAAGTTGGGGGGCAAAGATGTGGAAAGTGGGGACGTTCAGCAGAGCGCGCACATCCAGCAGACCGCCCAGTTGGCCCGTATAGCCGGGATTGACCCCGTCCAGATTGGCCGCCCGGTCGTGTACCATCTGGGCCAGTTCGGCCACGCTGGCGCTGGGATAGCGCTGGCGTTCCAGGGCCATTGCGCCGCTGACAAACGCAGTCGCCATAGACGTGCCGCTCCACCCGGCATAGCCGTTGCCCTCTGGCCCGACAATTGTGGATGTGATCCCCACGGCGGGCGCGGCCACATCCACCCAATCCCTGCCATAGTTGGCAAAACTGGCTTTGACGCCTGCGGCATCCACGCCGGTAACGGAGACGACCGGCGCATAGGCCGCGGGAAAGTGGGGCAGGCTGCTCTGGCTGTTGCCCGCGGCGGCCACCACCACAACGCCCTGATCGATGGTCCACTCCACCGCGTCGTGGAGCAGGCGGGAATCGCTGTCGCTGCCCAGGCTCAGATTGATCACATCCGCGCCCTGCTGCACTGCCCATTCCAGAGCAGAGGCTACGGCAAAGCTGTTGCCCCGCCCCTGGGGATCGAGCACCCGCACGGGCAGAAGTTGGGCGTCGGGCGCAATGCGGGCAATGATCCCAGCCACATGGGTTCCGTGGCCCCAGCCTGTGCCGCCCGGCTCTTCGTCCGCGATCAGATCGCCGTCTACAAAATCCCGCCCGGCCACCAAATGGCTGATCAGCGCCGGATGGCTGAGACTCACGCCCGAATCGATCACCGCCACAATCAGCCCCGCCCCCGTTTCGGTGATAGTTGCGCTGTCCAAATGGATTTGCTCGAAGGCGAATTGATTGGTGTAACCGCTTATCTCCTGGCCGCCCCATTCCCAAATGTCGTAGGGGTTGCCTTCGGGAATACCCCGGGCAAAGTTCACTTCGGCCCAGGCCACAATATCCCTGTCCTGGCTGTTGATATCCTGGACCCAATCCCCTTCCAACTCCTCACCGGTTGCGCTGGCAAAGAGATGGATATTGGCCGATGCCAAAATCGATTGCACCAGTGTCAGAGGATGGCGGGCGCTCAGTTCCGCTGGGTTGACGCCGGATTTCAGGCGCACAATCAACTGGTCAGCCACAAACTCATCCACCCGCATCCGTTCAGCCAAGAGAGTGCCATCGCCCTGCAACGCGCCTTTCACTTCCACCCACTGGCCGATGTCCGGGATGCCCCTCGGAAAACGGGTATTAGCATCGGCGGTCACGGTCAGCGGGCTTGAAGCGTCCACCACCAATTGCCACGTCCCTGTGCCGTCCGGGCTGGCTGGTCGCTGGGCCACCTGGCCCTTCGTCTCGTATTTGCCCGGATTGCCCGCACTGTTTTCCCGGTCAAATTCACGGGCAAAGATCAGCAGGGGCGCGTTCTGTGTCCCTTTGATTCGTACCCGATCCCCGATGCGGGGCAGGCCGTGATCGAATTGGGTCTTTGCATCCGCTACAACCGTATACGTTTGCGGGGGATTCCCGTCTGTCAGCGTACCCCGCACCAGCCATTCGCCCATCCCCCCAGCCCCCGGCGGGCGCAAAAGGATAGCCCCCTGCAACTCCACATCACCCTCATCCGCGTAGAGATGGAACGACTCGACCAAAACAAAAGTCAGGGCCAGCGCCAGCGCCAAAGAGAGTATCCAGCGCCAACGGTTTCCAAAGGGTCGCCGTTCTGGTCGGGATATGTTTATTGTGCCAAACGGTTCGCTATACAACGGTTCGCTATACAACGGTTCGCTATACATACGAAAAGGTCCTTCCATCCGGCCTCAGCCGATGACCAAAAAAGGTGCCCAGAAATAGGGGTGTTCTCCTGCCATCACAGCCAACTGCTGGGCCGAGCGCAGGGCCGCGGCTGGGGTTTCGCCATTTTGCAGGGAAAAGTAAAAACGATCGGTCAGATCGGCCGCGCTCTCGTCGTGGACATTCCACAGGCTGACCAGCAGGGAGTGTGCGCCCGCGCCCAGAAAGCCCCGGGCCAGGCCGATCACCTCATCCCCGCCCCCCACCCGGCCCACGCCGCTTTCGCAGGCGCTCAGCACCACCAGCCGAGCCGCCAGAGGCAAACGGTAAATCTCCCGCACGTCGATCCAACCGTCGGCCAGTTTCAGCGCGGAAAAGAAGGGGTTGTCCGGGCGGAACAGCCCGTGGGTCGCCAGATGCAAAATGTCCGCGCTGGCTGCATCCCGCAGGCCCTGACGGTTGGCCTCCTCGTCCAAAAAGAGACGGCTGTCGGTGAAGTGTCGGGCAGCTTGCGCCACCTCCCGCTTGGCCGCGGGGATGGCCGGATCAGTCAGCGCCAGCCCCGCCCAGGAGGTGTAGGGTTGCTGCGCCTTTTCCCGGCGCGCCCGGCTATGCACAGCCAGACTGCCGCTGGGCGCGTAGCTGCACTCGAACTGTTCCAGCAGATAACGCGCCCCGTCCCAGAGGGCGTGCAGGGGAATCTGGTGCAGTGGCCCGTGGGGGATGAGCAGCAGCCGTTCCGCGTGGAGTGCATCGGCCAACGGCGCGATCAGTTGGGCGTGCAACGCGGCCAGCGCGCCTTGCACACCCGCCATCAGCCGCGCTCCGTGGCGCTGGAAATAGGCCCTGCCCAATTCGATGCGCCCCAATTGAAAGCGCAGTTCGGCAGCCAATTCCGCCACTCTTTCGGCGCTGGTGAGATGGCGAAAGAGGCGAACGCTCTGCCGGTCAATCACAAAAGCCATTACTTCGCCATCAGCCGCTTGGCTGTTACTCAAGCGGACAAAAGACGGACGCCCCACAAAATAGACGATCGCCTGCTGGTCTGCATCCAGCCCCGCCTGAAACGTCGCCAAATCAACCGCCTCGGCCTGACGCATCAGGGGTGTGCGCCGCCATTCGACCCGTTGCAGCGCGGCTTCTTTGGCCTGAATTTCCTGGCGACGCTCGGCAACCGACGCATCTCCGCTGTTTTCCAGAAGCTGGTTGTAGAGCCAGTGCAGTTCCCGGCGCAGTTGCTCGGCCTGCTCCGCCCCGTTCTCGTCCTGCAGGGCCGGACTCTCACCCGCCGCGACCAGACGTTCGAGCAGGGAACGGGCACGAGCCTGCTCGCCGATGGCAAAGGCCCAGGCCGCGCCGTCGTCCGCGCCGTCGTCCGCGCCGTCGTCTGTCCCGTCGTCCGTCCCGCTTGCCTGCTCTAAAACGCTGAAAAAGAGATCGCTGTAAATCTCCTGCTTGTCCTCCAAATAGGCGCTTTT
>Ga0335396_10003383_pt1 | contig 18484 bp, 12 predicted proteins | sample FRY02_FD_205743 | JGI IMG/M metagenome (GOLD analysis project Ga0335396, IMG submission 205743) | Freshwater microbial communities from Lake Fryxell liftoff mats and glacier meltwater in Antarctica - FRY-02 (spades assembly) (version 2) | ecosystem: Environmental > Aquatic > Freshwater > Ice >... | reverse complement strand
TTTAAATGGGAAAAGCGGAATAATCGCAATGTTGGATTATTTAAATTCCCTTACTCCTGTTTTAACTAAGGAACAAAAAGGAGAAATACTGACTGCAATTATAGGCAACGGGGTAGTTATTAAATGTAATGGTTGCAGTATTCATTTACAAAGGGCTGGTAATTTTCAACCGTTACCAGGAATAATATATTAAAAAAAAAGAAATTATGGGATGTCCATCATGTGAACAACAATCATTACCAGTATCAACTCCTTGTGTTAATTGTGAAGAGGTAGAATGTGCTACACCTCAGCCATGCGTAGAGGTCTTTGACTCTGAATGCGTATTGCATTTAGGAACGTCTAAACAATGTAAAGAAACTGTAGTGTATGCGCAGGGAGATTCTCTTGGTGTTATTAATTCTAAGATTGTTACTTACTTTTGTAGTAAAGTACACGCGTTAAGTACAAAGACTGCTAGTTACCCTGCCATCGATACCATTGTTTATAATCAGTCTGACTCAGTAAACGACGTTGCTGTAAAAATAGTTGACTGGGTTATAGCTTCATTCAATAATTTAGGTATAACTCCAACGGGAGCAAGTATTGTTACAATAACTCATGCAGCTTTAGTTGATCTAAGAAATGATTCAAATCTTATACCAAGTCAAATGTATTTGATTACTGATTTTGCAACAATGTATGATCAACCAGATTACTCAAGTGCTACAACTCCAGTTACAACAAATAACTTTAAAACAGCTGCAGTTGATCCAATTGTAGTGTTTGCTATTTCAGCAAATAACTTAGCTTCTGAAGCTTGGCAACCAACTTATCCAAATGATAAACTTGAGTACACATTAGACTATACTACTCCCTTAACAGGTACAGTAACGAAAGGTAGAATAACTAAAAGAACGGATGACAGAAATAACACCTGTCATTATGATCACAGAACTGTTTTATTTAAAAGATACTTAGATGCATCAAGTTTACCTACATCTTACTTTAACCTTAATAACGGATTTGGTTTTTTTGAACGTCATACCTTTGTTGACAATAGCTCAGCTAACAATTACGTTGGAAATAAATTAGAGTTAGCTAGTTCTAACGTGTATTCGTGTGATTTACCTAACATTGTGTTTTTTAAGGACGCTCAGGAAAATGAATTAAAAGCGACTGTTGAGAATGTTACTTTTTTTAATGAAACAACAAATGTAATTATTACAGGTAAAGTTCAAAACGCATTATTTTTTAATAAAATAGACAACTCTTGGTTTAAAGATGTAAATACAATTTCCATATTAGGTGCATCACCTATTGTGAATTTCATTGTACATGATTTGTTTGCTGATTCTACTATTACAGTATCAGGTTCTTTTTACTCTAACGAGTTTCATTCATTTACAGGAAACACTATTGTTTCAGCTTCTATGTATAAAAACAAGATAGATTTCTTTTCAGAGAATGAGTTGTTAGGGGGCAAGTCAATTCGTCTTAATGAAGGTTTGTCTTGGGTTAATAACGTTCTTTATAGTGACGTTATTGAAAACAACATCACTAAGTTTGAAGACAACACTGACTCAGGAGTAGATACCGCATTTGGGTTTCGTTTTAACAAAGGTTTAAATGTTTCAGGCAATACATTTTCAAACGGAGTTTTGAATAATGATTTTGGTTTTCATTTTGAAGGAAACATTCTAGGTGATTCTTTTGGAACTGCGGGACAAGTAGGAAACACATTTCACTTTGTAAATACTTGTATCTTTGGCAACAATTGTATTAGCAATACAGCTAATATGTTACTGTTTGCTTGTATATTTGGTAATAACTTTAGATTAAATGAAATTAAAATTGATTTAACAAGTGTAGATTTTACGTTAGCTACTCACGTATATGGAGACTACAACTGTGAGATTTATAAAAACTCAGGAGTAGTTACGAAGCTTGCTTATATTGACGCATTTGACTCAAGACAAACCGTATTAATAACAGACTAAACAATTAAACAAAATGGCAGTATTAAGTAATTCAACAGCACAGATAGTTAGAGTAAGTAACATAATTGATCTTCCTGCAGTAGGATCGGCTGAATTTGTTATCTACTGTGTTGATGATGGAACAAACCCTGAAAAGTATTACATCTACAGAGGTTCAGTATGGGAAGAAATTTTATTAGGGGTAGTACCTGGAGCAAGTGGAGCAACTGTTCTTAGTGGAGCAGGTGTTCCTGGTGCAGGATTAGGTGTGGACGATGATTTTTATATTGATACCACAACTTATTCTATTTACGGACCAAAAGCTATAGGAGTCTGGGGTTCTGCAACATCTCTTATTGGACCGGAAGGACCACAAGGACCACAAGGTAATCCTGGTGCTGTAGCAGCAGCTGGTTTGATTTGGAGGGGTGCTTATGATCCAGGTGTTATTTATTCAGTAAATGACACAGTGTCTTACGATGGAGCTTCTTACTGGGTGTTTAATGGTCCTGTTACTCAAATTACACCAACAAATCTCGGTTCTAATTGGGCTTTGCTAGCTTCAGTAGGAGTTACGGGTCCTCAAGGAGCTATTGGTCCTCAAGGAGCTATTGGTGTTGGGTTAACAGGAGCTGATGGTTTAGATGGTAAAACATTGTTGTATGGAACTGTTGCACCAACTACGGAAGGTGCAGATGGTGATTTTTACATTGACACTGTTACCAGTATAATCTATGGTCCTAAAGCGTCAGGTACTTGGCCAGCAGGAGTTTCTTTAATTGGAGCAACAGGTGATCCAGGTGATACAGGTAATCCAGGGGGTGATGGTACTAATGGATTAAATGTTCTTTATGGTACTGTTGTTCCAGCTGCTGGAGTAGGAGTTAATGGAGAGTTTTACATTAATAAGGCCACTTGGATAATATATGGACCTAAGGTTGGTGGAAGTTGGCCAACAGGAGTTCAGCTTACAAATCCTTGGGTAATGCCTAAGTTGACTACTGTTGAAAGAATAACTGCTGCAGGTAATTTAACTTTTTTAAATGTAGGTTACGAGGTTTATGATACAGACTTAGAAGAGATTTTTACTTGGAATAAATCAGACGAAAGTTCTTCATTTCCGCCAGTAGAATCTTTTGGATGGTTGCCTACAAGAACTAATCCTCCTAAAGTTATTACAGCTGACTACACTCTTACTCAAGCAGACAATGGAAAGATTTTATATGTAAACTCAGCGAATACAGTTATAATAACACCTTGTGTTAATGATAGATGGGGTCCTAATCCTGGATTTAATTGTGTTGTTATAAGAAAAGGGTTAGGTGAGGTACAATTTAGATCATTATTTAATCTTAGTTACTATGACATTAACGATGAGCTCGTTCTTATTTTTAACGCTACACTCAATACAACACAATCACAGTATAAACTACGTGTACAAAATTCAGCAGCAAGTATTTTTTGTTTGTCACGCAGCCCAACTTTTTGTGAAATGCATATAGCAGGTGATTTAAAAGTATAATTATGATAGCTGGATTAGGAGTTTTAAGAAATAGTTCTGCAGTAACTGTTGTTCCTGTTGTTGGAGCCACATTGCAGATAGGGGATGGAACATTTAGAGAGTATAATCAACTGATTGACAGGTCTACGTTAAACGGAGACGGAGGATACAGCAGATCTTCTATTATTTGGACTGCGGCAGAGCTAGGCGGAGCTAAAACTATAACTGGAATATCATTATATTTTAGAAGTTACACCACATCTCAATTCATGTTAAATCAAGTTATAAAAATGGGCATGGTAACAGAGTCTATTTTTGATTCTGCCCCTGCTGCAGATCTTAGTGATTTAACCGTATCTGAATTAACTACTGTTAAGTCTGAATTTAATTTTAATATTACAACCAATAATTTATGGTACATCTTTACTTTTAATACACCATTTAGCTATGATGGCATTAAGAATTTAATTTTAGTATGGGACAACAATTCTGGATTTACGACTTCTAGTGTTGGGGGAAATGACGGATCTAATGTTCCAAATACAGGTTTTATTAAAAGAGGTAACTCTCTTCCTATTACAGGAAATGGAACTAGATACTCTAACAGACCAAACATTAGAATACATTATTAATTATCTAAACCAAACGGTTAAAATTTTTTCACAATAAACATAATAACAAAAAACTAAAATTATGTCAAACGATTGTAACGAGTCTGCATGTGGACTACCATATAGAGGAGGTAGAGGTTCTCGTGGATTTAAAGGAGACAAAGGTGATACTGGAGCTGTTGGTCCAGGAGGAACCGGATCTGTTGGTGAAACTGGAGCTAAAGGAGATAAAGGTGATACAGGAAATACAGGTGCAACTGGTTCACAAGGTATTCAAGGTTCAACTGGTGCAACAGGTTCTGCAGGTTCTAGCAGTGGATCTAACTTTTTTTTATTAAATACAGCAACAGATGCGGGTAGTGAAAAAATAATCGCTTTGCAAAGAGTAGGAGCTTTGCATATTGGACAAGATTCTGTTTTTAATGGAGTCTCAGTTGGTACGGGTGGAGGCAACGAAGGTTCAAACACTAGAGTTGGACAAGCAAGTCTTACAAATAACACGTTAGGGGGACAAAACACATCCGTTGGTAGAAACTCTTTAAAAAATAATACAACAGGATGGAACAATACAGCTACTGGTAAAGACTCACTAAGAGACAATACAACAGGAGAAGAGAATACTGCCGTTGGATCTATATCTTTGATGCGCAATACAAGTGGATGGAGAAATACCTCAATTGGATCAGCAGCTCTAATTTTTAACACAACAGGAGAAAAAAATACCACAGTTGGTAGCCGGTCACTCTATAATAGCATAACAGGGAACAATAACACCGCAGTTGGATACTCAAGTCTCAATGCTAGCACAACAGGGAATAACAACACTGCTGTAGGAATTAATGCAGGTTGGTACACATCTGGAGGTGGCTTAGACATAACCCCTAACAACTCTGTATTTTTAGGGGCAGATACCAAGGCTTTTTCAGCCGCTGACACAAACCAGATTGTAATCGGAGACAGCGCAATAGGTGCAGGCTCAAACTCCGTAACAATAGGGAACAACTCAATTACAAACACATTTTTAAGAGGTGCTGTAAGAATTAACGGAGTGTACACACTACCTACTATAGATGGATCTGCAGGACAAGTTCTTGCAACAGATGGTACAGGAATTGTTTCTTGGGTTACACCTAGTGCGGGAACATCTCCTCGTTACTTAGGAGAAGACTATCTTGGTGGTATTGTTTTTGCTTTATTTAAAAAATCAAATGGTGTAGAAGGAGGATTAGTTGTTAGTAAAACACAGAGTACAGCCATGCCACTTCAAGCAACAAATACGGTGACTGGAGCAACTCGTTCAGAAGATGGAGTTTTCAATACAAATTTATTAACAACAAGTGGACACGTAGCTTTTGCTAACGCGTTAGGTGCAGGTTGGTATATTCCTGCTATTGATGAGTTAAATTTACTTTTTAACAACAAGTCTTTTGCACAGAAAGGTTTAAGAGCAGCGGGTGCTACGTTAATCCCAAATCAGGCTTTTTACATATCTAGTACAGAAGAAACATTAGATCAATCTTTATTTATGGGGTTTTCAAATGGATTTATAAATAGTGATTATAAATCTACTCCTATGCCTTCAAGAGCAATAAAAGCATTTTAACAAAAAACTAAAATTATGTCAGAAGAATGTAACGAGTCCGAATGTGGACTACCATATAGAGGAGGTAGAGGTTCTCGTGGATTTAAAGGGGATAACGGAGTTAACGGAGCTAACGGAACTAACGGAACTAACGGAACTAACGGAACTAACGGTTTGCACGGAAGAGGAGTAGCTATTTTTGTTCAAAGTACTCAACCTACGTCTGCTAACTTTAACACAAAATACGGTACAGTTCCTGGATTTGGAACATCTTTTATTCCAAACACTGGAGCAAATGCTCTTAAAGCAGGAGATATATGGATTGGTTTATGCACTATTAATGTTTATTGATGAATGACTTTAAAATTTTTGATGGTACTTCTTGGCTTGATCCGTGTACTTGTAATATTAAAATACTTGATGAAGCTGGAAACTTTATTAAGATTGATCCTGTTAACTGTGATGTTAAATATTTTGATGGAACTAATTGGTGTTCTATAATATGTCTAAAGGTATTGGCCGTTTAATTTTAAACAAAAAAAAACTAAAATTATGTCAGAAATAAGAGGTCCTCGTGGTTACACTGGAGGAATTGGAGCTAAAGGAGATAAAGGAGATATAGGTCTAACTGGATCACAAGGCCCTATTGGAAATACTGGTGCATCTGCTGCTGCAGGTTTAACTGGAGAAATTGGATCAATTGGACCAAGAGGTTTTGATGGACCAGAAGGTCCTTCGGGATTAAATGGTACTAATGGTACTAATGGTACTAATGGATTAAATGGTTCAAAAGGAGATACTGGAGATAAAGGAAATACTGGAGATACAGGAGCAACCGGACCAATAGGACCAACCGGATTAACAGGATTAACCGGACCAATAGGTCCGTTGGGTCCAAGTCCTAATGTTTTTTATTGTCTTACTAGTATTAACAGTGTATTTCAACCAGTTAATGGATTAATTCCTATAAATACAACTTCGGTAAAAGGATTAACGGATGGTCAAATTATGATTAGACATAATATAATTTTTTCAAATAATGTGTCTGTAAATAGAATAGGCCCTGCAGGAAATTATGTTTCTAATGCAGATGTTCCTTATTGTAGTTTTGGTATTTTTGATAACGAAACTGGTATATTTACAGTTACTGAACCAGGCTTATATTCTATTGACGGAAGTTTTCATTTAAAATCAAATCAAGGATCTGATGTATTTTGGCAAACAGGAGCAACTCCAGGTTCTATGGGACTAGGTTTATTAGAAATGGGAAATAATTTATATTCAGGTAATTTTATGACAGTTCTTCCTAATATAAACCGACAATTAGATGTTACTGCTGGAGTAGTAACATATTTAAATATAGGTGATAAAATTAGAATGTCTATTCTAAATTTAACAGATAGAAGTTATGACGGAAACACTTATGTTGATTCAGCAGATGTAATTAGATTTTCAGTTACTCAGTTGTATAAGTTTCCATAACCCAATTTAAGATAATTGAAATTTAAAATATGTCACAAGAGAGTTGGTTTATTGTGGCTGACTAAGGAACCCCCTGTTATCAGGGGGTTTTTATTTGCTCAATTATTTGTATTTTTGAGACTTAATTGTTATATTATAACGTATGAATGTTCCAGATTATAAAGCTAATAGAATTAAAGAAACCAAAGGAAAAATTATAGAATATAAAGAAGTTCGTCAATTTAATAAAAAGTTTTTTGAACACGGAGAAGTAAGTAAACATCAAATATTAGAAATAATAAAAAAATTTAACAACAATATTATTAATGAAGCAACTGTTAATATTTATGGTGTAGTTCTTCCAGAAAACATTGGTCAAATACTTATTGCAAATGCAGGTAAGTCAGATAAAAAAAGAATTGATTTTAATAGCTCAATAAAAGCAGGATGCAACGTTTACTTTAAAAACTGGGATACAGACAACAACAGATTGAGAATTATGTATTTCAATAACATAACCAACTTTGTTAGTCATTCAAACTTGTTTTCATTTGCTGCAACAACGTCTTTTAGAAAAATAGCAAGTACTTATTTTAAAAAACATTGGTCAAGGTGTGTGGTAATAAATTACAAAAAAAAAACTTAAAATTATGGTTACAATTAGAGAGTCCGTATCAAGAGTAAAAGGTTTATTCAAAGCAGCAACTGAGGATGCATTTGTGACCGACAGATTTGTGTACTCGGTCATCCTAAAGTATGCAAAAGCTTTGATTAGAAGACAGGACAACGAAAGCAAGTTAATGAAATATGACGGCTTATTTGAAGTGCTTCCTTATGTAGAACTTATAGAAGTAGATAAAATAGAAGCAGACTGTGCAGGATTAAAAACAGGATGTATAATCATGAGGACTAAGAAAAAGATTCCTGCTGTATTCCATGGAGCAGAAGGACACATCTTTAGATTAGTTGCTCCAATAGATGGAAGTTCTCAAGTTCAACAAACAACTCCTATCTCATACATGGCTATGAGTAAGTCTACAAATTTTAAATACAATACATCAAAATACTTTTGGTTAAAAAACGGATACCTTTATGTTCCAGCAGTAATCTGGGAAGCTATAATGGTAGAAGCAATGTTTGAAGGAGCACTGGATGGTTTCTGTGGTCTTGATGACTGTACAATAATGCAGGATAGAGAATTTAAAATACCTGATTATCTATTTGCAGAAATAGAACAAATGGTTATCCAGGAAACAATGACTTTAGGAAAAATTCCTGCTGATTCTTTAGACGATTCACAAAATATACTAAGATAAGATGGCATCATACATATTACAATACAGAACATTTGACCAACTGTTAGCAGAGGTTCAATCTGATTTCAAAAGCTTTAACCTTGAAGGATTAATTAATCCTCAAGATTTTATTAAAGTAGCTAAAAGATGTAACTACGAGTTGGGTCTGAAACTATTTAAAACTAAAGAAGCATTGTTAGATGTGGAAAACGGTAGAGCAAAATTACCAAATCAATTTTACGTTTTAAATTTTGCATTTGTAGTTTCAAGTCACAGTGTTACTCAACCTGTTATATCAGGAACTCATGTTGAATCAATTCCTGCTGGAGTATTATACAACCCTGGACCAAATGAAGTAGTCTTGTGTGCTGATCCAGTTGTAACTCCAAGTCCAAATGCTTGCAATAGATGCAGCAGATCAATTTTGAATTGTTCTTGTGAAAGCACCTGCAATGTAACTATGAATTGCAAAGGAGAAGAAATGATTCTTATCCAAAAATTAAAATATGAAACAAGAAGCTGGTCTCAGTTCCATAGAATAAAATTGGTTAATGATTCAAACTTTGTTGATTCAGATTGTCCTAACTTAAAATGGCAATCTTCTAATTCAGCTTATATTAAAAATGGATTTATTTACCCTTCTTTTAAAACGGGTAAAATTTATGTGAACTTCCAGGGAATGATGGAGGATGATGAAGGAAATCTTCTTGTTCCAGATCACGATTTATTAAATGAATTTTATGAGTACGCTATTAAGCAAAGGCTTTTAGAAAACCTTATTATGAATGGAGAAACAGTTAGTCAATCTCAAATTCAAATAATTGAACAACGACTTAGAGCTGCAAGAAACAATGCTTACAGTTTGGTTAGAACTCCTGATTTTGGAGAACTAAAAAAGATATGGGAAACAAACAGAAAAGCCCAGTTTCATAAATATTACTCAATGTTTAAATCTCATTAATAATGGCTAAAAATAGAATGTCTCAATCAAGTGAAAACTCACAAGCAACTTTTAGCAAAGGTTTAGTAAATGATTTAAACGGATTTACTTTACCTGACAGCTCTTGGACTTATGCAAGAAATGCAATTAATAATTCTCCTACTGGAGACTTAGGAAAGTTAGCTAATGAGTTTTCTAATATTCACTGTACTTATGCTGCTTACACTATAATTGGAAACATTCATTTAACTAAAGCGAGATGGTTGTTGTTTTCAGCTAATGGTAAAAATTCTGAAATAGGTATTTTTGATGAAGATACGTGCACTTATTCAAGATTAGTAAATGATGATTGTCTTGGATTTAATCCAAGTTATCTTATTAAAGGAATTGCCCGATCTACTTTTGATTGTTCTTACATAGCAATATGGGATGACGGATTAAATGTAACAAGAAGCATGAACATAGGCGCAATTCCTTGGGTTCAAGAATGTACTGACAGCAATGGTGCTTCTCCTGGTGGATGCATTACTTGCATAGATAAGTTAGATGTTAATGGAAGAAAAATATTAGATTGTGATTTAATTAGATTGGAGTCTTTTATTAAACAACCTAATGTAAAATTAACTAAAGGTGCTTCTGCAGGGTCAATTTTAAATGGTTCTTACCATGTTCACATTGCATATACTGTTAATGAGCAAAAAGTTACTGATTACTTTAGCATGTCAAATGTTATATCAATGTTTGATCACGACAACGTTAATGGTTCTATTGAACTTGCATTAACAAACCTTGATGAAACTTTTGATCAGTACATGTTGGTTGTGGTATCTACTATTTCTGAAAAAACTGTAGCACGAAATCTTGGATTATACAGTACAAATCAAAATCATGTAACAATTGATTACATAGATAATACATTAGTTACAGTAGCTTTAAACGACTTACCCATCATTACACCTGTTCCTGATAAATCAGACGCTGTAATGCAAAATGGAAAATATGCTTTAAGAGTTGGTCCTACTGACAAATTTGATTTTAACTACCAGCCTTTAGCAAATCAAATACAAGCTTTTTGGCAGTCAGTTCAGTATGACAAGGATTATTACAAAAATGGAGGAACTAATGTAGGTCACATGAGGGATGAAGTATATACTTACTTCATTAGGTGGATATACCGTACAGGAGACAAGTCGAGTTCCTACCACATTCCAGGGAAGGCTGCTCAAAACTTTACGCTTCCTTCCGATAGTTCTTCCGCGGGAAGTTCTGTTTTAGAAAATGCAGTTGCTCCAGCATCAGTAAACATTATTGAGACGGGTTATTCTCCTAAAGTATTTGAAGTTTACAACACCGCTTCTATAACGTCTCAGCCTAATACAACATTAAGTGATGGAGGTGTTGTATTAGCTGAAGGAAAAATGGGATACCATGAATCTTCAGAATTTTATCCTGACAAATCCCCTGGTGTATGGAATGCATCTGCAAATGCTTGGTCTGATGTTCAAGATGATAACTTTGATTTATGTGGTAAACCTATAAGACATCACAAGTTTCCAGAAAATACAATTACATCTGGAGCAACGTCAAATGCTTCCTTGACTAATCACTATTCAGATGGTGGTCAAAACATAAGAGTGTTAGGACTTAAGTTTAAAAACGTAAGACCTCCTGTGGACAACAACGGTAAATTAATTCCAAACATTGAGGGGTATGAAATATTAAGAGGTAGTAGAAACGGAAACAAAACTGTTTTGTATAAAGGCATGATTAATAACATGTGGGAATACGATTTACCTAAAATGACAAATGGAGCAGGTAAAAAAGGGTTGTATGCTAACTATCCTTTTAATGACTTAAATGCAGACCCTTTTATTTCTGTAGGAAAAGATCCAAATCCCCTTAACCCTTTAAACCCTATAGCAACTAGCTGGGAACAACCTTTATTTGGATCTGAGCTTAAGGGTTCATTGAGAAATTATGTACCAAATACTGCTTACAAAAAAAATTACTTTACATTTCATTCACCAGATACTCAGTTTGTAAAACCATTTTTGGCAGACGATGAGTTAAAAATATATGGTGCTTTATTTGGAGAATCTGTAGGTAAATATTCTCAAGTTCAAAATCACCCAAAACATAAGTTTGTAAAAGATTTATCTTTTGTAGCAGCAATTGTTGCTGGAATAGCTTATGCGGTTACTAAAATAAATGGTTCTAAAGAAACTACTTATGGAGGTTCACAGCAAGTATCAAATGACCCTATTGCTGGATTTTCAAACTCTGCGTCTCTTACACTACTTGGAAACATAGCTTCTACTGCCGCAGCTATTACTATACAAGAAACGCTTAACACTTTAATGACAGGTGTAGGAGTTCTTGATGGAATTACAGGTCAAGGAACAACAGGTGTTCTTTCTGCTACACAAGCTGCTTATTTAGCAGCAAAAACTGCAAGAGATATACTTGCAATTGTACCTGGTACAACCATGGAGACAGGTTCTATAGATGTTGTTTTTAAAGATCAAGATCAATCTCCTGGTTTATTGCGTAGTTTTTTAGCTATTGCTTTCGGTAATCCTATGCTTACATCTTACATGGCTGAAGGAGGAGATGCTTTATTAAAAACAATTCTTTCTGTAGGAAAGTATCATCAGTTTGCATTAGATTCTAAGTCGTTGTGTTTATATGAAAATTTTAATGTTCCTCAGCAAACTAACAGGAGAAAAAAGATTGAATTAATTAAATTTCTTAAAGGAGGAATTAATGAAGTAGATTCTTCATTTAAAGTAAATCATGTTTACAGAAAAGAAACTGTAATATTAAAAACAACAGCAGATGTAAACAACACCCATGATTCAAATTCCGCAATTAAAGATACGTCAAGACTTATGATTGCCTCAGCTTATCCAGAAACGAGTATAACTTATCTGGGTAAAGATAAAGAAGCTTTCTTTGAACCTTTATCTATGGTTGCTTCCAGTCACTACGTTGCAGTTAAAAATAGATTAAGAAATCAGTATGGAAAAATAAACAATATTAATCAGTTACCTACGCAATCATTTATTATACCTTACGGTCAAACAGAAACTCAAAGTATTTTTGGAGGAGATACTTACATTGGAAGATATTCTGAAAAAAACACATTGTACTACTTTAATCAATGGTTGAACGGTGAACAAAATGGAGCTGAATTTAATTATTTTAAACAACAAATGTTTGAACATGTAACTTATTGGATGGATACAAATCCATTTGGGTTAAATGATTTTTTCCGTTCTATTCCATATGCGTTTACTATTGCGGTTAATGCATCAGGAGAAGAAAGTAAATTTCAATCTTTTTTTGATTCCTTAGTTACTCCTTCAGATAAATACACGTTTGACTTTTTAGGAAGTGATAACGGTAAGTTTTTATTAAAAAATGCTTATATGTATCTTTACAATTCTGGAGTAAGAGAGTTTTTTGTTGAGTCTGAATTAAACATTGATTATAGAGATTACGGTAGCTTAGAAGCAGAACAACACTACCCTGTACTGTCTGATTTAAATACAATGTTTCATCCAAATATAATTAGAGCAGACAACTACTACAAGTTAGATAGAAGTTTGTCTACTCCTTTTTTAGCTTTTAGTAAAGTGTCTAGCGGTAATCTTCAAGATTTAAGTTACAACCCTTTGTTGTCTCAGTCTTGTTATACAAAAAGACCTAAGAGGTTATTGTATTCTCTTCCACAAGAAACAGAATCTAAAAAAGATAACTGGTCTATATTTTTACCATATAACTATAAAGACTTTAGTTCTGAAATAAGTGGGATTAAAGCTTTGGATAAAACATCAGCATTAATTTTATTTGAAACAGCTGCTCCTTCAATAATTCCTGGAACAGATACATTACGTACAGGTTCCAATGAAGAGATTACTATAGGAACAGGTACTTTGTTTGCAAGAGATATTCAAGAATTAGGTAACTCAGAAAAATCTTTTGAGTACGGTGCTTGTCAAAGTATGTTGTCAATAATAAACACACCTGCTGGAGTATTTTGGATGAACTTGAATCAAGGTAGGATATTTAATTATGCAGGAGGAATTAAAGAAATATCTTTAAAAAGCAATAAGTTTTGGCTTAACCAGTATCTTCCTTACAAGTTGCTTGAAGACTTTCCTGAGTTTAAATTGATAGATAATCCTGTTACAGGAATTGGTTGTCAAACAGCTTATGATAACGAGTATGGACTGGTTTATTTTTGTAAGAAAGATTTTGTTTTAAAGGATGAATTTAAAGGACCGAATGCTATAATGACTGTAGTTTATTTGGGAGAAAATAATTTTTTATTTGGAGGTGTTTACGAAGCTAAACTTGGAAATCCTTTATACTTTAATAATGCTTCTTGGACATTAAGTTATGATCCAAAAATTGAAGAATTTATATCATTTCATGATTGGCATCCAGATTTAATTATGTCTGGAAAAAATACATTCATCACAACTAAAAAGAATGGATTGTGGAGACACAATAAAACGTGTCAGAGTTTTTGTAATTACTACGGAGTAGAGTATCCTTTTGAAGTAGAGTTTCAAATAAATACTAAGTTTCAAGTAAGTACTTTAAAAAGTATTGAATACTATTTAGAAAATTACATTTATGATCAGAACTGTAACGATCGATTCTTAGAGTTAGATAGAAACTTTGATGAAGTAGAGATTTACAACAACGAGCAAGTATCAGGGGTTCTGAAATTAGTTAAAAGTCCAAAGAACGACATCAAGTCGTTGCTAGCTTTTCCTAAAGTCACCGCCAACTTTATTGAAATTTTATATTCAAAAGAAGAACAAAAATACAAGTTTAATCAGTTCTGGGATATAGTAAAAGATAGAGGTGAATTTAGTACTGCTAAGAATGTAATTTGGAAGACTAAGGCAAATGGGTATGAACGCATTTTGAACATCTTAGCAGTTGACTATAGGAAGCCCGAGCTACAACGAAAGAAGTTCCGTCATTACGACAATAAAGTTAGGCTTAGAAAATTAGTGAATGCTAATGTACAAATGCTAATATCACTTGCAACAAGTGACTCTTTAAACTCACCAAGGTAACTATTTATTAGTTACCTTGTTTAAAATATATTTAGTATCTTAAAATATGAGTCGTACAAAAAAAATAAATATTTTTGACATTGTTTTAAAAAAATTTAATGATGATAACTCTTTGTTCCAGGACATGGAGTTATCAGACGTTGAAATAAAACAACTTGAAAAAAAAGGACTTACGTTTGATTATTTAGATAATTATTCAGAAGGCGGAGACGTTATAACTAAACAAGGTTGGGATTATAAAAAAGAAGGAGATAAAGTTTTAACTAAAAAAGTTGAATCTACTGATTGGATTGAAGCAAAAGGTTCTCCATTAAAAGCTATTAATGCAGACATTTATTCTGAAGATAATAAAAATAATATTACTCCATCTGATAATAACACAACTGTAGTAAATTCAAAACCTAGTATTAACATAAACGATAAAGAATATGTAAAATCAATTCAACAAAAACTTGTTGATAATGGTTATGACTTAGGTAAATACGGTTCTAATAAGAATGGAGTAGATGGAGTTTATGGTTCTATTACAAAAAATGCTCTTGATGGATATAATAAAGGATTAGCTCCAAATAAAATTGCAGCTATTAAACCTGTTTCAAAAAACAATCCTGTTTATAATGAAAAAGCCTCTACAACTTTAAGTGATGGTTACATGCCTGAATTTAAAGAAGGTCATGAGGTTTGTCAACAAGGAAAGATGTGTTCATTTAACACATCTGCAAAATTAGGTACTCTTCTTGGAGGAATTGTTGAAGGAGGATCAGGAGCATTGTGGGCTGAAAACGCATGGTTTAATAGAGACAAGCAATTGTCTAATGGAGGTAAACTTATTTATTCAACTGACAATAGAGGATCTGCTGAGGAGATGCCTGTTCTTCCAAAAAATATGTACTCTAAATTGCAAATTGGAGATTATGTTCATTTGAATAGATCAGGAAGTACATATGATTCAGACCCAGGTGAATATAAGAATGAAAAATTAGAACATGTAGGGTTCATTGTTGGTAAAGATAAAGATGGAACTCCTCTTGTATGGCACGGATCTGAAAAAGGTACTGCTTACATACAAAGAATTGATGGAGTTATTTCTTTGCCTGATCATGCTATACCTGGCGTTTTACCTCAAGGATTAACTTATCAAATAGGTTCAGTTGTAAGAAACAAATCGTTAGTTAACATTGATCAAGAAAAACTTAAAAAGTTACAAGAAACTAATTATTACTCTAAGTACGATGCTTCTAAAAAATTAGAAGCTACTAAAAGTTCTACAGAGACTCAAACAGAAGCTATTAAATATGTTAATGCATTAGGTCCAACTTTTAAATCTACTTTGGGTTATGCTCAAAATGATATAAACATGGTTGGTCAATTGTTAGTTGGAGGAATAATGCAAATGGAATCTGACGGTAACGAAAGTTCATATAGATACGTTAAGCAAGCAGGGGCATATGCAATAAAAGACGCAGCGGGTCTTTTAAAAAAATTTAAAGGAGATCAAGCTAGCTGGGGAGTTTATCAAATGAAAGATGACTATAACTTTAAAAACAAAGATGGATCTTTAAATGGATTAGGTAATAAATTAAATAACGCAGGAGTTCATCCAGATGACATCATGGATAACGTTAAAAATCAGACAGCTGCAGGAATGGTAATACTTTTAGATAATTATAATAAATTAAAAAAAGATCCTAAGTTTGATGTAAAAACAGGACTTTATAATAAAAAAGTTCCTGCGTCATACATTTTAGCAAAGTCTTGGCAAGCGGGAAGCGGTTGGCAAGATAGAGAAAAGTATGAAGCTTTTCTAGATAATTTAGATATTACTTATAGTGATAAAGCAGTAAACCATGCTTCTAATAATGTAACTGTTACAAAAGGACCAACTATTTCTAGTCAAAACGAACTAATAAAAAAACAACAACACGCTTTAGATCAGAAAGCTACAGCTAAAAGAAATGCTAAAAGAGCAGCTTGGTTAAAAACTGAACAAGGTAAAAAATGGACGGTATCTCAAGAAAAAATTAAAGCAGATAATCTAAAAAGAAACGCAAGTAGTGTTTACTTTCAAAATTCAAATGAATCTACTAGAGTAAATGTTGCACCAAAAAACTTACCTGTTGTTAAAAATAGATTTTTTAAAGATGGAGGACAAGTTAAAGAAATGGAATTAACAGAATTAGAAATAAAAAAATACATCTCTTTAGGTTATACTATTGAAGATATAAATTAAATTTATGCGTTATGAAAAGAAAAGTTAGAGTTTATCCTCCTTGCACAGATTGCAATAAAATGGCAGAGGGTGGTCAAGCAGAACAAGGAAGCGGACAAAATCAAGAGTTGATGCAAATGGTTCAACAAGCAATTGAACAAGGTGCTCAACCTAATGATCTTGTTAAAGGATTAATGGAACAACAAGTTCCACCTGAGTCTATAATGGAAGTTTTTGTTCAAATGGGTATGCCTGAGCAACAAGCTCAACAAACAATTCAAGAAGCTATGTCTGGTGGTCAAGAACAACAATCTCCTCAACAACAAGTTATGGCTATGGGCGGAAACCCTTATATGTTTGCTGAAGGAGGACAACCTTCTCCTGAAGAAATGGCTATGATGCAACAACAGCAAAATCAACAACCTGGTCAAGCTCAGGAAGGACAACATCAAATGCCAGACGGTAGTATGATGAATGATTCAGATATGCCTCAAGAAGGAGCTCAGCAAGGAGGAGGAGATCAAATGCAACAAGTAATGCAAATGGTTCAGCAAATGATGGAACAAGGAGCACAGCCACAGGATGTTGTGCAAGAACTGTTACAACAACAAGTTCCACCAGAAGCTATAATGCAAGTGTTATCACAAATGGGTATGCCTGAGCAAGAAGCACAAAGTATTATTCAACAAGTAATGGAAAGCGGTCAACAGCAACAAGCTCCAGAGGAACAACAAATGCAAGACCCTGCGTCTCAAGAAATTCCTATGCAAGCATTTGGAGGTCCAACTTATGACATTGTAAAAAAAGCTTTAGGTGGTGACACGGAATTGGATGAAAAGTCTCCAACGTATGTTCAAGACAGACAAGCTAATTTTATTAATGCTTTAAAGAAAAACGCGTTAGTTCCTGAACTTAATAAAACATTCCAATCACTAAGTGGTAATAAAATGTCTTTTGGTGGAGATGCTCTTCCAAGAATGGATTTAGCTGGGGACGCAAAAGCTGCAGAAGAAAAAGCTGCATTATTAGCTAAAACCAGACAAGAACAACAAGACTTGTACTATGCTAATTACAACAGACAAGCTCAGCAAAATCAAGCTCAAAATTATCAAAATAGTTTAAGTCCTTTTGCTAGATTGTTGAACAATAGTTACAGATCTAATCCAGGTTCTCCTCAAATTACTATGAATGGAATGCCTCAAGGATTTGATGCGGCAGGTATTTTCAGTGGTCAAAAATCTGGAGTTAGTAATGGTCAAGACTGGAGGTTAAGTTCAGCAGAAACATTAACCAGAGGAATGCAAGGTAAAAAATGGAGACCAAATAAAGCGGTTGGTACAAGATACAATGTTCAATGGGGTAATCCTGGTGCAGTTCCTGCTGCAGTTCCTGCTGCAACTTCGGGTGCAGCTTCGGGTGCAGCTGGTGCACCTAAAACTATTGAAACAAGAAACGGTGAGTTAGTAGATGTATATGGACCTGACGGCAATTTAATTACAGCAAGTGAGGCGGAAGCTTTATATAAAGCAAGTCTTGCACCTGAATCAAGTCTTGCACCTAAAACTATTGAAACAAGAAACGGTGAGTTAGTAGATGTATATGGACCTGACGGCAAATTAATTACAGCAAGTGAGTCTCTTAACATAGCTCCTAAAGTTAATCCTGTTAATCCTGTTGTTGCACCTAACTCGTCAACTGTTACTTCTTCTAAACCTGCTGCAACAGTTGAATCTCAATTAAATGAAATAATTGACAAAACTGTTATTCCATCAACTCCTGTTAAAAAAACTTTTGCTAAACCTGTTTCAAGACTTGTTTCAAGAGTTGTTTCAAG
>Ga0335396_10003365_pt1 | contig 18545 bp, 21 predicted proteins | sample FRY02_FD_205743 | JGI IMG/M metagenome (GOLD analysis project Ga0335396, IMG submission 205743) | Freshwater microbial communities from Lake Fryxell liftoff mats and glacier meltwater in Antarctica - FRY-02 (spades assembly) (version 2) | ecosystem: Environmental > Aquatic > Freshwater > Ice >... | reverse complement strand
ATCACCATCTCCCTGGCCGACGTGGAATTGCTGACCATCAAGATCCGTCTACTAATAGCCTCGGTAGACAAAGCCATGGAGATCGGCATCAACTGGTGGCAGAGCGACCCGGCTCTCTCGTCCCAAGCCCACACCCTACAGGCCGAGAATGATCTGTTGCGCGAGCGGCTGGACCGATTGGAATCACGACTAGCACCAAACGCCTGAACGCCTGAACGGGAGGATAAACGATGGGTATCCAGCCTGAAACCACAGATATGCGAGCAGTTGTAGCGGTTACCTGTGCCTTTTGCAGCGGAACAGGCACAGATCCCTTTGGCCTGATGTCTCCCCTGTCCGTTTGTCAGGTATGCGGCGGTCTGGGGAAACACTTATTGGCAGAACCGATTGGCCGCTGTGCCTTCTGTCGGGGCAGCGGTGTCCATCCCCACACGCGCATGACCTGTACGGCTTGCCGGGGAATCGGCAGCGGCAGCATGACGCTGCATTCGCAGGTCTGCCCCGGCTGCCGCGGCAGCGGCCAGGAGTCCGACCACGAATTTCCTGACAGTGTGCTGGCGTGTAGCGCGTGCCGGGGCAAGGGCATGATCCCGGCGTAGGTGCGGTTTTCAACCCCACAACCGGGGCTGAAGAACATATGGAATTGGAATACTTTTTGAAAGAGATTAGTATCTTCCCAATAATTGGGGGTAAATAGCCACATTTGGCGATGGCCACCAGAGGTGGTAGGACTGCACGATAGCGTGAAATTGATTTTGATGTTGTATATGGCGCACCCTATACGATATAGCAGGGTTGCACTGAGTGACTTTACTTGAAAATGGCGCCTTTGGGAATGAAAATCATATAAGACCCGAAAGTTTTACGCTGGAATCGGCCTCAATTTCCTGGTTTAATAGAATTCTCATTCCTTAGTCTCTATGCAGGTACTCCACGCTATTGTGCTGTCTTACCGGTGGGGCGAGTACATTGTTTTTCGGGTGATTTTCGCCCATTTCACTCTGATTTTGCCGGAAAATCGATATAAAGTGGGGCGAGTTTTAGCATGATTTCTGCGAATCGCCCATTTCGGGATTTTGGCGAGGGTATTGATATGAGTGATAATATAGCGGAAGATGCGGATAAATCGGTGGTAGGATTGACATTGGAAGATGAAGATACTGGCTGGCTTGACCCTGGCTGAATTTGCTTTCGACTTCTGGAATGGTCCAGAAGAAGATGTGTATGATAATTTGAGAGCATCTCCTACGGTTGTTACAGCATTGGGTTCGAACTGAAAGATATACGCAAATGGATCAACTATACCGCGAGGCCATCCTCGACCACTACAAACATCCCCGGCGCAAGGGCCACATTGACGCGCCGGATATTCACTATCACGACACCAATCCCTTCTGCGGGGATGAGATCACGATTGAGTTGAAAGTGACCGACGGCATTGTGACCGATGCTGCCTTCGACGGGCGGGGTTGCGCCATCAGCCAGGCCAGCGCGTCGATGATAATGGAAGAGATCGTCGGCACATCGGTGGCCGATCTCAAGGAGTGGGGCAAAGAGTACATTCTCGACCTGCTGGGCATCGAGATCGGCCCGGTGCGCCTGAAGTGTGCCCTATTGCCGTTGAAAGCGTTGAAAGCCGGGCTGTATGGCCTGGACGAGTGGCCGGAGTAGAAAAAATGATAATGGGATGCGGAGATGACGGAGTACCCTCGTCATCTCCGCATCCCATTATCCCAGTGTAAGTGGTGATATAGAATGACAGACGATTTTGCAAAAGTAGCCAGCGTCGCCGACATCCCCGTGGGTGGGCGCAAATTGGTAGAGATTGACGGTGTGCGCATCGCTATCTTCAATCTGGACGGGGAATTGCACGCGATTGAGGATGTGTGCACCCACGACGGCGGGCCGCTGGTAGAGGGGGAAGTGATGAATGAGTACCAGGTCCAGTGCCCTCGTCACGGTGCACGCTTTGACATTCGCACGGGCGCTGCGCTGAGTATGCCCGCCTTTGAAGCGACCAATACCTACGCCGTGGAAGTAGACGGCGACGACATTTTTGTGGAGAAACCGTTCTAAAGCTGGAGAGCTAACCTATGAGTGACAACACATTGCCCACCCCGGATGAAGTCCGGGCCGAGATCAAAGCCAACGTGCGCGACCCGGAATTGATGATGAATATCGTCGATCTGGGACTGATCTACGACATTGAAGTAAACAGCGAAAGGCACGCTGATATTACGATGACTTTGACCAGCCCTGGCTGTCCTGCGGGTCCAGAGATCATTAACAACGTGCAGCGTACCACCCACAACGCGTTCCCGAACCTGGACGAAGTGAATGTCCATCTGGTCTGGACGCCTTTCTGGAATCCCGAGATGATGTCCGACGATGCGAAGGATGAGTTGGGGATTTTTTAGGAACGGAAAAGCGTTGGAGCGTTAAAACGTTGAAGCACGGGATCAATGACGATCCCGTGCTTCAACGTTTTAACGCTCCAATGTTTTAACGCTTTCCGCTTTCTTTCCGATTCATCAGCAATATCAACCCAATCTCCAGCATCATTTCCATCAACGGGTGTTCCGCCACCGCCAGGTGATTGAAGCCTTCGGCCAGCAGCACCGCGTGCTGGGCGTGCTGGGGATGACCGGCGATTGCCAACCAGCCAGCCTGGGCCAGCAGACCGGCCTGGACTTCGGCACGCAATGATTGTTCGATTTGCGGTATAAACAACGCCTGTTTGAATGTGCCAATCGCCTGGGCCACTGCTTCGCTGTCGTCGGCGGGCAAACTGCGAAGCGTTTCCAGCATCCGCCGATTCTGGATAAACCAGCCCGCCATTGCCGGGTGACGGAGCAGAATAGTAGCAACTTCTGCCAGCCGGGCGTGGGATTCCTGCCAGAGCGCGGGGCCAGATGCAAATAGGGTCTGCAAATCAGCGGGCAGTTCAGTAGCTTCGCTGGCAAAAAGATAGGGGTTGTAGAAAGTATATTCGTCGGGCAAGGGCTGGGGCTGGGCGCGTCGCCAATGGGCATCCACCGCGGCCTGCAAACGCCAGCGGGCATAGGCCATCGGCGCTTCCATAAAAACAGTAGTCACACCGCCTGTCAGGGAGATGCTCACCAATTCCCCGACCCCCTTTGGCTGGGGCATGTGTTGCACTTCCACTGCCTCGCTGCCAAAAGTATCCAGCAATCCCGCACTGGCATTGATACGCAGCCCGATCAGTAGATTGTCATTTTCCCGCTCCGTCTGGCACAGAAACCAGAGGTCCTGGGAGCCGTCCAGCGTGCTGGGGGTGATCAGTGCCCGCCAGCCTTCCAGGGGCGCGGGTTGGTAGCGTATACCCGCGAAACGCAGTTTGCGCAGGGTGCGCTCGGCTATCTGGGCCAGAGCGGGCGACAAATTGTGCTGAAGGGTGTGGAGGGCCTGGGCCGCGGCCTGAGCGGGCGCGCCCTGTCGGATCGCCCCCAAACGTTCCAGCGCAGACTGGGCCACCCCGGCCCGCATATCGTAGGCGATCAACCGCAGCAGCGCAGGCTGGTCGGCAGCGTCCAGGCGGCCCAGCAGTTCCATCACCTGAAAAGCCACCTGCTCATTCTCCTGGCGCATCTGGCGCACATATTCCAGCAGAATGTAGTGGTTCTCGTGGCCCTCGGCCAGCGCCTCTTGCAGGCTCTGCATCACAACCGTTTCCGGGTCTTTCAGATCGCTCATCAGCCCCGGCGCCAGCTCTGCCTGCAAAAAGCGCTCCAAGATCATCGCCGCGGTGAGCCGGGTCTGGGTGGGATTCTGCCGATTGGCCGCCTCTTTGCGCAGCACGACGACCGTCTCGTCGTAGGGCAGCAGCGTCGCCAGCCGCCCCAATCCGCCCCGCACCTGACTGTTGGAATTGTCCAGAAATTTGGTCAGCGTGGAGAGAATCAGCAGCGGTTCGTAGCCGTGCGCGATGGCGCGCACGCGGGCCAGCAGTTCACTCTCCGACTGGGTTTCCGACAGCCCGCTCAGCTCTTCGTTGAGTTGACGGCGGGCTTGAAATGTGTTAACAATTTTATCGCTCATAGCCAATAGTATCAGTAGACCGCTGACCGCTGACGATAGACCGCAACGATTGAGGACCACCAGCGGTCAGCGGTCTTCTGTCTGCGGTCTACTGAGTATACCAGAAAGTCGGGCAAATTCGTTTCTTTTTGCCAGCCGGTTGGCGAGGTGGTACACTAGCGGAGATGCGAATTGTGAGTTGCGAATTGCGAGTTGCGAATTGCGAGTTGCGAATAAGGAGCCATCTGAATGGCGCAAGCGCTTTACCGGAAGTGGCGCAGTCGAACATTTGATGAGGTTGTGGGCCAGGAGCACGTAACCCAGACCCTGCGCAACGCGCTGCGGGATAATCGGGTGGCCCACGCCTATCTTTTTTCCGGGCCGCGGGGCACGGGCAAAACCAGCACGGCGCGTATTTTGGCAAAGGCACTCAATTGCACCGGGCCGGAAGAGAACCGTCCCTGCGATGTCTGCCCCACTTGCGTCGCCATCAGCGAAGGACGGATGCTCGATCTGATCGAAATCGACGCGGCCAGCAACAACGGTGTGGACGACATCCGGGAACTGCGGGACAAAGTCGGTTTTCGCCCCAGCGAGGGCAGCTACAAAATTTACATCATCGACGAAGTGCATATGCTCAGCACCAACGCCTTCAACGCGCTGTTGAAAACGCTGGAAGAGCCGCCACCCCACGCTCGTTTCATTCTGGCGACGACCGAACCCCATAAAATTCCGGCCACTGTGCATAGCCGCTGCCAGCGTTTTGACTTCCGGCGCATTCCCGTGGTAGAGATTGCGGCCCATCTGCGCCACATCGCCACGGAAGAGAATATACAGGCCGAGGACGCCGCGCTCACCGTCATCGCACGCAGCGCGCAGGGCTGTATGCGCGACGCCATCAGCCTGCTGGATCAGATGACCAGCTACGGGGCCGAGGCGATTTCTGTGGCCCAGGTCAATCAGGTTTTGGGCAGCGTCGCCAGCGAATCGGTCTCCGGTTTTGTGGATGCCCTGGCCGAGCAGAATGTGACCGCCGGGCTGCAACTGATCCACGACTTGCTTCTGGCCGGGGCCAGTTTGCAGGAATTTACTACGCAGGTGGTCGAGCATATGCGGGGTGTGATGCTCTTGCAGATGACCGGCGACAGCGGCCTGTTGGACGACCGCTCTCCGGAGACGGTCAAACGTATGGAAGCGCAGGCCAAACAGTTGACCCAACCCCAGACGCTCTATGCGGTCAAACGCTTTGGCGAAGCTATCGGGGAATTGAAAGGCGGACACCAGCCCCAATTGCCCCTGGAATTGGCGCTGATTGAAATTGTGCGCGGCCCCGCGGCGCTGGTTGTCCAGGCTGCACCCCAGCCGGTGCAGTCAATTCCCGCAGCCCAGCCCGTCGCTGTTCTCTCTGCACCCGCCAAAGAAATGCCAGCCAGCAAACCGTCCGCTGCACCGGCTGGTCAAGAAAAGGCAGAAGAAGGCGTGCCTGTCCCGCTGGACGATGCGGCTGTGGGCCGGTTGCGCGCCCAGTGGAACGACGTGCTGGCGGCTGTGCGGGAGCAGTGCGGGCTGAAACAGCAGGCGGCCCTGCGCGCAGTGCGGGATATTGCCATCGGCGAAAATGCGATTGCGCTCTCTTTTGGCAACAACAAATTCGCCCGGGATATGATTTCCGAGCCGGAGATTTTGGCCCAGGTCAGCGGGATTCTGGCCCATTTTATCGGGCGGCAGGTGGCCGTGGAATGTCAGGAAGGCGAAACGGCCACCCTCTCTGCCGCGGCGGGCCGGGTGGTGCGGGATGAAAAGAAGGACGGCCCCGATCCCCTGCTGGAATTTGCCGTCAGCGAATTGGGGGCAGAGGTGAAGGACGAGAAGGGCGAGAAGGGCGCAAAACGCAAACGATAGATTTTCGCCACGGATTTCACGACTGCCACGAATTTTGTTCGTGGCAGTCGTGAAATCCGTGGCAAAGACTGGGCAGTTACAATTTGTATACAATCGAAACGGGAGAGAGACTTATGGCGAAGAAATCGAAGAACATCCGGCAGCGGCGTTTTGGCTCAGGCGAAGGTTTTGCTGGGGGCGGTGCTGCTTCGGCTGCTGGCGGAATGCCCGGTGGCATGGGCGGCGGCAATCTGATGGCCCAGGTGCGCAAGATGCAGGAAGAGATGGAGAAAACCCAGGAAGAATTGGGCCAGGAAGAAGTCACCGGCACTGCCGGAGGCGGAATGGTGGAGATTGTGATGGACGGCCACCAGGCCGTGAAATCCGTGCGCCTGAAACCCGAAGTGGTGGACCCGGATGACATTGAGATGCTGCAAGACCTGCTGTTGGCCGCGCTCAACGACGCCACGGAAAAGGCCAAAGCCCTGGCCGATGAGCGGATGGGTGATGTGACCGGTGGCGTGGATATTCCCGGATTGGGATTGTAGAAGGTTATGCAGCCCCTCGCCCAGCCCGTCTCGAATCTCATCGATGCCTTCAGTCGGCTGCCCGGCATTGGCCCCAAAAGCGCCAGCCGGCTGGCCTATTTCCTGCTGCGCGCCGACAGCGAAATATCCCTCAATTTGGCAACGGCCCTGATCGAAATGAAGGAAAAAACGGTCTTCTGCACTATTTGCCACAATATCGCCGACCGCCAGCCCTGCGCCAACTGCGAGGATCCCCAGCGGGACGGGTCGATTATCTGTGTGGTGGAAGAACCCCTGGACGTGCAGGCCATCGAGCGCACGGGCGCGTTTCGGGGTCTCTATCACGTCCTGCACGGCTCGATCTCCCCGGTGGAGGGCATCGGCCCGGACGATCTGAAGATTCGGGAATTGCTCAAACGGGTGCAGGCCAGTGAACAGGAGGGGGCTGTTTCTGTGAAGGAGCTGCTGCTGGCTACCAATCCGAATCTGGAAGGGGAGGCCACGGCGATGTACATCTCTCGCCTTTTCAAGCCCCTGGGATTGCGGGTCACCCGGCTGGCCCGCGGGTTACCTACCGGCGGCGATCTGGAATACGCCGACGAATCCACACTGAGTAACGCACTGTCCGGGCGGATGGAGATGTAGAAAGAAGCGCAAGATGTCTGCTGTATTGTTTGAGCCGACAATTGAAGATCAGGTGGCGTCGCGTCTGGACAGTACATCACTGACCCCGGAGGAGAGACGCGGGCTGTTCGCCTTTCTGGACGTATTGGAGCAGTACTGGGGACACTTTCTGGCCGAAGTGGTTCTTTACGGCTCATCGGCGCGGGGAGAGGAACGGGACGAATCCGATGTGGACCTGCTGGTGGTCCTCAATCGAGAGCCTACCCAAAAGCAAACCGAACAGATACAGCGGTTGGCTTCTGCCATTGATCTGGATTTTGGGATTGCGCTTTCGCCGCTGGTGATGTCGCCTGCTGACTACCGCTGGCACAGGGAAGGCGCACCGCTCTGGCACAACATTCGCCGGGATGGAGTGTGGCTGCGGGGCGTGCCGTCGCCGACTCTTTATGAACTTCCAAGAGGGAAACCGTTGGAGCAAAAGCGCAAGGAAATTATCGCGTTGTATTTTGAACACTGCGACGAAAGTATTGAGATAGCAAGCCAAGTTCTGGAATCGCGTCACCCGCGTTCTGCCATTGGCAATTGCTACTATGCCATTTTCTATGCCGCATCTGCTGTACTGCTATCTCAGGGCATTGAACGAAGCAAGCACAGCGGTGTCCGTTCTGCGTTCAGCCAGTATTTTGTCCACAAGCATATTTTCCCCGATGCTTTTGGTAAGCTATTTGAAACATTGCAAGAAGAGCGCGAAAGCGCCGATTACAATATGACCTACGAGCCAGGCGAAGAAGTGGCCGAAGAACGATTGGAGCAGGCCAGGCACTTCGTCCAAAGTATACGCGACTATTTGCGTGAACGGGGTTTCCTGGATAGCTAAGATGTCGACACTGTTGCTCGCCCCAACAATCGAAGAACAGATAGCGTCCTGTCTGGAGAGTACATCACTGACTCCAGCGGAGAGATGCGGACTGTTTGCCTATCTGGCCGCGCTGGAGGAGCGTTGGGGCCATCTGTTGGATGAAGTGGTTCTTTACGGCTCATCGGCCCGGGGCGATGAACGTTACGAATCCGATGTGGATTTGTTGCTGGTTCTAAACCGGGAGCCAACTCGGACACAAATCGACCAAATCCGTGACCTGTCAGCGGCTATCAATCTGGACTTTGGCATTGGGCTTTCGCCGCAGGTAATGTCGCCCGTTGAGTACCGCTGGTACAGGGAAGGCGCACCGCTCTGGCACAACATTCGCCGGGATGGAGTGTGGCTGCGGGGCGTGCCGTCGCCGACTCTCTATGAACTGCCAGGAGGCAAGCCATTGGACCAAAAGCGCCGAGAGTTGATTGCTCTTCATTTGGAGCACAGCGCGCAGTGTCTGCAATCTGCTCAGCTTTTGTTGGATGCCCGTCTGGATGTGCGGGCAATTCCAGAATGCTATTACGCTGTCTTTTACGCTGCGTCTGCCGTTTTGCTGTCGAAGGGGATTGAGATGCGTCGGCACGAGGGCGTTGGCTCGGCGCTGGGCCAATCCTTTGTACGCACGGGCGAACTGCCAGACGGTTTGACGCCACTCTTTCACAAACTCCACGAGGAGCGCCTGGCGGCTGATTATAAAATGACTTACGATCCAGGCGAAGATGTGGCCGAAGAACGGCTGGGACAGGCCAAGTATTTCGTCCAAACCATACGCGACTATTTGACGGAACGGAACTTTCTGGATGGCTGAGTCCCCAACAAAACCCGACAAACTGGCCGCACTCAAACGCGCATGGCAGGACGATATTCTGGCTCCCGTGGCGAAGCGTTTCCCCGAACGGCGCAAGCGCTTCACCACCAGCAGCGACACCATCGAAGTCGCCACCGTCTACACGCCGGAAGAGTGGCCTGGCGACCCGGACCCGACCCAATCCGCATCTTATGTGGAAAAACTCGGCTTCCCCGGCGACTATCCCTTTACCCGCGGCGTGCAGCCGAATATGTACCGGGGGCGCTTCTGGACAATGCGCCAGTACGCGGGCTTCGGTTCCGCCCAGGAGAGCAACCAGCGCTACCACTACCTCATCGCCCAGGGACAGACCGGCCTTTCCGTCGCCTTCGACCTGCCCACGCAGATCGGCTACGACGCGGACCACGACTTTGCGCTGGGCGAAGTGGGCAAAGTGGGCGTCTCCATCAGCAGCCTGGCCGATATGCGCACCCTCCTGGCGGGCATCCCCCTGGACAAAGTGAGCATCAGTATGACTATCAACGCACCGGCGGCGGTGTTGCTGGCGATGGTCATCGCAGTTGCCAAAGAGACGGGTGTGCCGGTTTCCCAACTGCGGGGGACGGTGCAGAACGATATTTTGAAAGAGTACATCGCACGGGGCACGTACATTTTTCCGCCTGCGCCGTCTATGCGGCTGATTACGGATATGTTCCGCTTCTGTGCGGTGGAGGTGCCCAAGTGGAATACGATTTCCATCAGCGGCTATCACATCCGCGAGGCGGGCAGCACCGCCGTGCAGGAGGTGGCCTTCACCCTCGCCAACGCCATCGAATACGTGCAGCAGGCCATCAACGCCGGGTTGGATGTGGACCGCTTCGCCGATCAGCTCAGCTTTTTCTTCAACGCCCACAATAATTTTCTGGAAGAGGTGGCGAAGTTCCGGGCCGCCCGCCGCCTGTGGGCCAAAATTATGCGGGAGCGTTTCGGCGCGCAGAAGCCGGAAAGCTGGCGGCTGCGCTTTCACACCCAGACCGGCGGCAGCACCCTCACCGCGCAGCAGCCCGACAATAACGTCGTGCGGGTGACGGTGCAGGCCCTCTCGGCTGTGCTGGGCGGGACGCAAAGCCTGCACACCAATTCCCGGGACGAAGCCTTGGCCTTGCCCACAGAAAAGGCCGTGGAGATCGCCCTGCGCACCCAACAGATTCTGGCCTATGAAAATGGCGTGGGCGATGTGGTGGACCCGCTGGGCGGCAGCTATTATATCGAATGGCTGACCGACGAAATCGAGCGCCAGGCCCAGGCCTACATTGACCGCATGGACGGAATGGGCGGTGCGCTGCGGGCGGTGGAGGAGGGCTTTGTCCAGCGGGAAATTCAGGAGGCAGCCTATCAGGCCCAGCGCTCCGTTGAGTCCGGCGAGCAGGTGGTGGTGGGCGTCAACCGTTTCCAGAGCGATGCGAGTGCCATACCGGACCTGCTGCGGGTGGACGAGCGGGTGCAGACCGCGCAGGTGGAAGCGCTTGCTCAATTGCGCGCCACACGGGACAACGGCGCTGTGCAGGCCATTCTCGCCCACATCCGCCAGGCAGCCGGACAACCCGACGCGCCGCTGATGGCCCTTTTCGTGGAAGCGGTGGAAGCCGAGGCCACCCTCGGCGAAATCTGCGACGCCCTGCGGGATGTCTTCGGGGAATACGAGCCGGGGAATTGGGTGTAATGGACAAACAGCCCAACAGCCATTTCTGTTTCATCTGCGGTGTGAAAAATGTCGCGGGGGTGCAGGTGCGCTTCTACGAAACCCACACCGACGACGGCAACCCGGAGATTCTCGCCCGTTTCTGCGGCCAGCCCATCCATCAGGGCTATCCGGGGCGGATGCACGGCGGCGTGCTCACCGGCATTCTGGACGAAACGATGGGCCGGGCCATCAACTACGGAGCGGGAGAGCAGGTGGAGGCCTGGGGTGTCACTGCTAATCTGGACCTGCGCTTTCTCCTACCCGTACCGCTGGAGGTGGAACTGACGGCACGCGGGCGCATCACCAAAGAGAACCGGCGGCTTTTTGAAGGCAGCGGCGAAGTTTATCTGCCCGATGGCCGGGTGGCCGTGGCCGCGACGGGCAAGTTTCTCAAAATGCCGCTCGACGCAATCTCCGATGCTGACCCGACCGCGCTGGGCTGGCATATCTATCCCGATGAGATAACGAATACTGAAAAACAGCAATTCCAGAAATGGAACGCGGATAACGCGGATTTGGCAGATAAAAGCGGATAAGGCTATTCCAAAGAAATAGGTATCCACAGATGGCGCAGATTTTCACAGATGGTAAAGGGGCAATCTGTGAAAATCTCTGAAATCTGTGGATAATTTATTTTCTTGAGTCGCCTAAGAGAAGAAAAATCCGCGAGAATCCGCTTAATCCGGCCCAATCCGCGTTCTATTCTTTTTCGACAAAGGGAAAATCAGTTGTTTACAACAATCGATCACATCGGCGTCGTCGTCAACAGCATCGATGACGCGCTGGCAACCTGGCGGGATACATTGGGCTTTGCGCTATTGGAGCGTAAGGCAGTACCCGAACACGGCGTGGAAGTCGCCTTCATTGACGGAGGCAACGGGACAATCGAATTCCTGGCCCCCACGGACCCCGCCAGCGGCACAGCCCGTTTTCTCGCCAGCCGGGGCGAAGGAACCCACCACATCTGCTTTGCTGTGGAAGATATTGCCGCGGCACTGGCCGAACTGAAAAGCCAGGGCGTGCGGCTGATCGACGAGACACCCCGCCAGGGCGTTCACGGGCTGGTGGCTTTTGTGCATCCCAAAGCCGCCAACGGTGTGATGATTGAACTTCTGCAAAAGGGCATCCATCACCGATGACCCTTCAGGCCCGCCCGCCCCGGCCCAGCCAGATTTCTCTGGCCGTCTGGAATCAGGCCATCGACGAACTGATCCAGAACTGGCGGGCCGAGGAAGCGATTCCCCGCATTCGTACTGTCCTCAAAAATATGCCCCGCCACCTGTCCTCCTATTTCCGCCTGTTGCAAGCCATTTGGCTGCTGCGCCGCTGGGACGAGGGGCAGGATTGGGCGTTGCGTCTGCTGCGCGCCGACCCGTGCAACGAATTGGCCTGGGGTGTGCTGGCGAACGGCGCGGAGCAGCGGGGCAATCTGGCCGAGGCCCGGCGCTACTGGCAGCGGGCCTTCGAGAATGCGCCCTATAACCAGCAGATCCGCGCCGGGATGGTGCGCACATCACCGGGAAAAGTTGATCCCCTGCAACTGACGCCCGCCGCCTTTGCCACCCTCTGCCGGATGGATGGCCGTTGGGAACGCGCGGTGGAATTGTACACGCCGCTGCAACAGGAACACCCGCGCCAGACGGATTTACAGTCGGCGTTACTTGAATCCCTCTGGCGGGCCGGACGCCAGGAAGAGGCGCTCTCCCTGGCCGCGCGTCTGGTGCATCGGGAGCCGAATCTGCTCATCGGCTGGCTGGTTTCGGCCCAGGTGGGCGACGAGACGGATCAGGCCCTGGCCCAGGCGCCTTTGGCCGCGCTGGATGCCGACGGCGAGTATATGGCTGTGCGTTTCGGGGCTGATCTCGCGCCGAGCCGGGCCGCGTCGATTGGCATATCCAGCGAAGAAGTCGCCTGGATGCACGGATAAAACATCCGGCAAAGGGCTAAAAATTAGGCAAAAGAGGCAAAATCGGGTAAGGTAATTGATTGGGTCAGGATGTGAAATTTCGCATCCAATGGCCTGCACAAGACTCAGTATTTTTCGTCTGGCTGCTCAGACCCACGAATTCAAAAGGCATGAGGGAGAAAGATTGTATGGAACGGACATTTGTCATTATCAAGCCGGATGGCGTACAGCGGGGACTGATTGGGGAGATCGTCGGTCGCTTTGAGCGGCGGGGACTGAAGATTGCCGCGATGAAATTCTTGCAGGTGAGCGACGAACTGGCCCGCCAGCATTACGCCGTCCACGAGGGCAAGCCCTTCTATGCCGGGCTGATCGAATATATTGTCAGCGGGCCGGTGGTGGCGCTTGTGCTGGAAGGCACGGGCGCGATTGCTGTTGTGCGCAAGATGCTGGGCGCAACCAAACCCGCCGAGGCGGAATTGGGATCGATCCGCGCCGATTTTGGCCTGGAAATTGGCCGCAATCTGGTACACGGCAGCGACGGCCCGGAGACGGCTGTGAGCGAAATTGCTCTCTGGTTTGGCGAGGAAGTTGTGACGTGGGAACGGGCCACGGATAAATGGATTTTTGAGTAAAGCGAAGCGCAGACTCGTCCATAAAGTGTGAAACGAGAAACGTGAGATCACCGACTGATCTTACGTTTCTCGTTTCACACCTCTTTTTCACAGAATCTTCATCACCACATTGCCCTTATTCCACAACTCATCCAGCTTGTAGAATTCCCGGGACTCTTCGGTGAAAAGGTGCAGGATCACATCGCCGTAGTCCAGCAGCACCCAGCCGCCGCCACTTTCCTGCATCCCCTCGTGGTTGAGTGGACGCACCCGTTCCTGGATGTGCAGCTTCTCGTGCAGGTCGTCGCGGATGGCGTTGCCCTGGCGCTCGTTGTCCACAGTCGCAATCACAAAGTAACCGGCGATTGAAGTCTGTTCGCTCACATCGAGCAGAACAATCTCCGTCGCCTGCTTTTCTTCGATAATTTCCACAATTTTGCGTGCTAATTCGTTGCTGTTCAGGTGAACCTCCCGTGAATGAAACATCGACTATCATTGCACGTAGTGTAGCACAGGGCAGCCCGCCGAATCAATTTGCCGTCTGGCACGGCAAATTGATTCGGCGGGCCGCGATAAATTGATAGTCAGTCAATTCGTTGATAGAATGTCAGACAACGCACAATTTCCGATGGTACAGTAGCCGTAACCGGCTTTTGTGCTGCGACTGTATCCAACCCAGTAGACAGGAGAACCGATGCTTCCCCCCATCCGTCGTCTACAATCCATTGCCCTGCTGCTTTTGCTGATCGGCCTGCTGGCCGCGCCGTCCATCGCCCGCGCCCAGGAGAAGTCCCTGGTCTGGGATCGCTTCGACGTGGACATTCTGGTCAAGTCCGACGGCACATTCGATGTGGCCGAACACCAGCGCATCCGCTTTACCGCGGGCAGTTTTACCTTTGGCTACCGGGAAATTCCGGTCAGTAACTTCAATTCTGCCGATAACTGGGCGATGACCGACAGCAGCGGCAATCGTTACGAGTTGACGTCGGGCGATTCCCAGCCCTACACTTTTACTGTGGACGATGGCGGCGGCAGTTACGTTATCCGGTGGTACTTCCCCTCCACCAGCGACAGCAGCGAAACTTATTCCCTCAGCTATACCGTCCACGGCGGGCTACGTTTGTACGAAGGCGGCGACCAGCTTTGGTGGAAGGCCATCTACAGCGACCGCAGCTTTCCCGTGCTGGACGGGCGGGTGAATGTCACAGTCCCCGCCGATATTCAGGAGTGGTCGGCCTATATTAATGGGCGCGATGCCAAGGATTCTGCCTCGGCTACTCTGCTGGAAGGGCGCAGGACGGTTGTCTTTGATTTGGACAGACGGCTCAACAGCGGCGAGGATTTTGAGGTGCGGGTGCAGTTCCCCCACGGGGTCGTGACCGGTTCGGTGCAGAATTGGCAGGCCCAGGCCGATGTGGAGGTTGCGGCGCGGGAGGCCGAGCAGACGTATATTGACACTTGGGGTCCACTGGCAACTTTGGGCTTTGGCGCGCTGGGCGCGCTCTTTCTCTTTGGCGGCCCGGCTCTGCTCTATCTGCTCTGGTACAAATTAGGGCGGGACAAATCGGTCAATATTGTGGCCGACTATCTGCCCGAACCGCCGGACGATCTGCCGCCTGGTGTGGCGGGTCTGCTGCTGGACGAGCAGGCGGATATGCAGGATATCATCGCCACGCTGGTGGACCTGGCCCGGCGCAAGGCCATCAGCATCACAGAGGAGAAGAAGGGGAGTTTCCTAACATCTACCGACTTTATCTATCGCCGGGAGCGGGATGATGTGGAGATGAGCGCATTTGAGGCTGAACTGATCAAAAGCGTCTTTGGCAAGAAGCGGGAGGTTGAGCTTTCCGATCTGAAGGACAAATTTTACAATAAAATCCCAGCCCTGAAGAAGTCGCTTTATGCAGATGCGACCACCCGGAAGCTTTTTGTGCGCAACCCGGAAAGTGTCCGCAACCAGTACGGCTGCCTGGGCGTGCTGTTGCTGGGCCTGGCAGCTTTGGCCGGGGTCGCGTTGGTGGCCGTCTTTGGCGATCTTACGGCGGCGGCTTTCTTGCCCGGTTTTGGGATGGGTATCACCGCCTTCGGTTTTCTCATCCTCTCCCGTTTTATGCCCAAAAAGACCGACGGTGGCTCGGAGAGTGCGGCCCGCTGGGAGGCTTTCAAACGCTATTTGAAGGACATCGACCGCTACGCAGACTTGGAGAGCCAGAAGGAAATCTGGGATCGCTGGCTGCCCTACGCCATCGCCTTTGGGGTGGACAAAGCGTACATCCGCAAATTCGAGAAGATCGACGCGCCCGCGCCGGGCTGGTACATCCCCAACCCGACCCTCTACGGCCCCTATCGCCGCTGGTATTATGGCGACGGTGGAACCGGGCCGGTTGCCTCTGGTGCGGGCGGCGGGCTGGGCAAATTGGGTCGACCCGGCAGCGAAGGGGGCGGTCTGGGCGGCGGCCTGAGCGACGCCAGCCGGGGGCTGGGCAACAGTCTGAGCGGTATGAGCGCGGGTCTGGGCGCGATGCTCTCCAGCGCCAGCACCACAATGACCAGCCGTCCGGCCAGCACGTCGTCCTCTGGCGGCGGCTGGAGCGGGGGTGGTGGTGGCTTCTCCGGTGGTGGTGGCGGAGGAGGGGGCGGCGGTGGTGGCGGAGGTGGGTTTGGATAAATTTGGATAAAATAGGAGATAGTGGGATGATGGGATTCTGAAAATATACTGGGTCAGTCAGGCAAAGAGGGACGCAGATTGCAATGATCTGAATTGATCTGCGCTGATTTTGACACGAATCCGTCGCACGTCAGCGTAAATCTTTGTTTCAATCGGTTATCTGCGTCCTCTTTTTCAGGCTGAACGATTATCTTTTATCATCTTTCAGGAGTTTGCTATGCGTGGGAATGGCCGCATTGTTGGGCTGATTATTATTGCAATTGCCGTGCTGCTCTTTTTGGGCTGGTCAGCGACGGTCGTTGCGTCTGGCGCGACAGGGGGCGGAATGGTGCTGGGCGTCTTTGTGGCGCTGCTGGTCTGCGCGCCGCTGGTTGGGATCGGCCTCTATCTGCAACGCCAGGGCAGCCAGGAAAATCGTCAGTTTGCCCAGGTGGAGCAGGAGAAGAAGCTGCTAAATATGGTTTTGACGCAAGGGCAGGTGAGCATCTCGGAAATTGTCGTCGCCTTGCAGAAACCCACCGACGAAGTGGAGGAGATGATCCGCAATCTGGTGGGCAAGCAGTTGTTCAGCGGCGCCATCAATTGGGATAAGGGCATCCTCTACAGTGTGGAGAGCCAAAAGCTGACCGACGGCAAGAAGTGCCCCAACTGTGGGGGCGAGTTGGCGTTTGCAGGCAAAGGACTGATCGAATGTCCCTGGTGTGGCAGCGAAGTTTTCCTGACCAAACGGGCGGCGGCTGCTGCGGGGTAGGTGCGGTTTTTAACCGCACAATGGACGGTTGACCCCAGATGTGCGGTTACAAACCGCACCTACAGAATCAAAGGAGAGGTGCATGACAAACCCATTTGTGGATAAGGCCAAAGACAGTATGGGCACAATCGAGCGGCTGCTTAAAGGGCTGCCGGTTGTGCGGGGCTATGTGGACAAAGAGCTGCGCCGGGAGGCCGATTACCGCCTGCGCCAGACGATTGCCGCCACGCTGGAAAGCGAAAAGCAGCGGATGTATGACCTGCAAAAGAAGCTGCTGAAAGGCGGCGGCCTGCTCTATATGGACGATCTGGACAGCGCCGTGACCCACATTCAAAAACTGGCCGACCGGGTGAAGACCGCCAGTTACGGCTTTGCCGGTCTGCTGGATGCTGTGAAAATCCAGGAAGACCAGCTCGACGCGCTCCATCGCTTTGACGTGGGCCTGGCCGAACGCACCTACGAAGTGCAGACAGCCGTGGACGGATTGAGCAGCGCTGTCGAACAGAAAACAGGTATCGGCGACGCCATCGACAGCCTGACCGAGAAGCTGGGCGAACTCAACCGGCTCTACGACGCCCGCCACAAAGCGGTGGAAGACCCGGAAGCCCTGGCCGCTGCGCCGGTTGTAGAGAAAGAGTGGATGGAAGCGGCGGATGTCGCAGCGGAACGTGCAGAAAGCGAAGACGACGGCGAGGAAAAAGAAGGCTTTTTCAAACGGATTTTTGATCGGGATGACAAATAACGGGGATTGGAGATTAGAGAATCGGGATTGAGCAACCAATCCCTACTCTCTAATTTCTTAATCTCTCTACTGCCATAGGCACACACAGGCACATACAGGGAGACTATTCTATGCCACGAATTATCGACGTAATCGACGCCCCGGATCAGGGGCCAAATGATCTGGTGCTGCGCAAGCCGGAGATCGGCGCGGGGGATTTCCGCTTTGGCAGTCAGGTGATTGTGCGGGAGAGCCAGCGGGCCGTCTTCTACCGGGACGGCAAATCCCTGGACACTTTCGATCCGGGCCGCCACACCATCAGCACCGCCAACCTGCCCATTTTGTCCAGCCTGCTGCGTCTGGGAACCAGTGGCAAGGACATCTTCACCGCCGAAGTCTATTTTGTGAATATGCGGGAGTTCACCGACCAAAAGTGGGGGACACCCGAACCCATCACCCTGCGCGACACAGATTTGGGGCTGGTGCGGCTGCGGGGATTCGGCCAGTATACGATGCAGGTGGAAGACCCCAAGCGCTTCGTCGATCAATTTGTGGGTACACAGGGCGTCTACCGCACAGCCGAGATCAGCGACTATCTGCGCGGGGTGGTCATCAGCCGTATGACCGATGTGCTGGGCGAAAATATGACCAGTATTTTGGATCTGCCCAAGCTCTTCGACGAGTTGAGCGCGGCCATGCGGGCCAAATTGCAGGAAGACTTCTCGGCGGTGGGCCTTTCCCTACGCCAGTTCCGCATCGTCTCCATTAGTCCCACGGAAGAGACGGCCAAAGCCATCGACGAGCGGGCCAGTATGGGCGCGATCGGCGATATGGGCGCGTATATGCAGTTCAAGACGGCCCGTGCCATCGGCGACAGCGCCCAGCAGGCCGGCTCTGGCGGCGGCGAAGGGCTGGGTATGGGCGCTGGCCTCGGCATGGGAATGGGTATGGCCGGGATGATTTCCCAGGCAATGGGCCAGGGACAGGGCCAGCAGGCCGCGCCCCAGCAGAATGTGGCGGCAGCCGCGGGCGCAGCATCCGCCCCGTCAGTGATGACGCTGGAAGAGGCCGCCGCGTACCTGAAGGTCGGCGCGGCTGACATCCAATCGCTGATCACCGACGGCTCCATCCCCGCCAAAAAGATCGGCAGTCAATACCGCATCAGCAAAAGTGCAATTGATAGCTTCCTGGCAAGCTAAAGAAGAGACCGAGTTTTTCAGAAAAACTCGGTCTCTTTACGCATCTTCTGCTGTGCGCCGCTTTCTACTGTGCGCCGCTGTCTTCTTTCCCAGAAACCTGATTCTTCACTTCTTCCACCACCTGCCGCCCTTTGTCCGCCATCTCCTGCACGCCCGCTTCGATCACTTCTTT
>Ga0335396_10003362_pt1 | contig 18549 bp, 14 predicted proteins | sample FRY02_FD_205743 | JGI IMG/M metagenome (GOLD analysis project Ga0335396, IMG submission 205743) | Freshwater microbial communities from Lake Fryxell liftoff mats and glacier meltwater in Antarctica - FRY-02 (spades assembly) (version 2) | ecosystem: Environmental > Aquatic > Freshwater > Ice >... | reverse complement strand
CGTGCCAGATTTATCGTTCGGAGCGCTCGCTCCGACAACTTTTCTGGTGTCAATGCTGCCCAAATCAGCACGTGGGTATCCAGCAGAATCACTCTACCACTTCCCACTTTTCGTCAATCGGTGAGAGCAGATCGCCCACATAGGCTGTCTGGCGAATGCGTTCCAGTTCCGCCATTGCCAGATCGCTGGCAATATGGGAAGGCACGAGTTTAGCCACTTCTGTTCCGCGCACTTGTAAAGAAACGATTTCTCCGTTCTGGACTTTTTGCAGAATTGTGTTCATATTGGAACGAAATTCGCTGATCCCAACGCGTAACATTGATTATTTCCTTTCCTACCTCAAATGTGTAATGAGTTGTACGTTTCTATTGTGCGTTAGTGGCCTACCGGTTGCAAGCACAACTTTGCACTTGTGTGCATCTCATCGTAGGGGCTTCCGAGAGACCTGGCAGGTTTCAGAAAACCTACCAGGTCTCTCGGAAGCTGGGACGCATTCCATAATTGGGATGGATTTCGCCTCGTTGACTGATATAAAAAAGTAATGTATCCTCTTTGGACCACGCGTTTCCACACCGGTTATTTCCCGGAATACACCTCGCTCTTCTTGCCCAAAGAGGGTGATATACGGAAATTCATCCACATATTTACTACCATATCGCATTATATCCGGAAAATTTCCGTAATCAACCTCCTGGGGTATTATGCATAATAATAGTTAGGACGGCAGCGAAACTACCGTCCTAACGGCTCGGACTTGTCAGATGAATTTCCAGAGATAAACAGTCCAACAGTTCACCATACGATTGGTTGAAATAGATGCTTGATCACACTTCCTTTATTGGTCGGGAAAAAGAATATAGTGACATCCAACAGCTTTTGGCCCAGCCGGGCTGTCGTTTGTTGACGCTGGTTGGGCCTGGGGGCATTGGCAAAACACGGCTGGCGCTGCAATTGGAGGCACTGCTCCGCGACAAGTTTGCACGGGGTTCTTTTGTGGCCTATTTGCAACCTTTGCGCTCGGCTGAGTTTTTTGTGTCTGCTGTTGCCGACGCTCTGGGCATTTCCTTAATTGGCCAAGAGCCGCCGCTGGTGCAGCTTGCCCATTATTTGAGTGACAAAGAAGCGCTCATTATCCTGGACAACTTTGAGCATCTTCTGGACGCCGCCGATCAATTGGCAATCTTGCTGCCGTCCACGCCACAGATCAAATATCTGATAACCTCACGGGAAGCCTTGAACCTTCAGGAAGAATGGTTGTATTCCGTTTCGGGTCTGGCTTTTCCTGCCAGTTCAGACAGCTATCTAATCGGTCAAAATGACGATGCGGTGCAGTTGTTCAATGAACGGGCGCGGCGGGTTTACCCCGATTTTGCACCGGATACGGAAGTTGGAGCCGTGATCCAGATTTGCCGATTGGTGGGTGGAATGCCGTTGGCCTTGGAATTGGCGGCGGCGTGGCGGAAAACATTGAATTGTGCCGAAATTGCGAATGAGATTGAAGGCGGTCTGGCATTTCTGACGACTCGTTTACGCAATGTGTCGGAGCGCCATCACAGTATACAAACGGTCTTTGACCAGACGTGGCAGCGGTTAGACGAGCGTGAGCAGGCTGTTTTTAAGCGGTTGTCAGTTTTCCGAGGAGGGTTTTATAGGGATGCGGCGGTCGCGGTGACGGGCGCGTCTTTGCTCATCTTGTCCACGCTGGTGGATAAATCCTTGCTGAGTTTGGACGGCAGCGGCCGTTATCAAATCCATGAACTCCTACGCCAATATGCCGCCGAACAACTCGAAAAAAGCGCGGACAATGTGTCGCAAACCCAGGCTGATCACGCCAACTTCTACATCCAGTTTCTCCACCAGCGCAGGGGTGATGTGGCTGGCGGTCGCCAGCGAGAGGCGCTGCTTGAAATCAGGGCTGATCTAGACAATATCCGCGTGGCCTGGTTATGGGCAGTGGCACAGGGTGATGCTGATGCCTTGCAAAAAGGGAGCCAATCGCTTGGGCTTTATTATCAATATTTGGGTGGTTATCTGGAAGGGATGACGCTCTTTTCTCAGGCGACTGAGGTATTGCAAGCGCAGCCGCAAACTGTTGCTGCCGATTATGCGCTGCTCGGCACACGCATGTATGAGGGATGGTATCACTTGCGTTTTGGACGGCAGGAAGGCACGGAAGCGTGCATGGCCCACAGTCAGGCCATCTACCACCGCCTGAACATTCCTCCCCTGTCCGGCTATCTGACAGATCCCAACGCGCCGCTTAGTTTTGTGGCGTTGACGCGGGGCGATTATGCAACGGCCGTTCGCTATGCTGAACAAGTGCGTGATGTCGCCGAAGCAGAGCAGCACTCCATCAACCGCCAGTTTGCCTATCACCTGCTGTCTGAAGCGCATGTGGGCTTGGGCGCGTATGAGACAGCCCAAAATTTTGCCCAGCGAGCCTATGCTCAATCGCTCATGACCGGTGACCGTTGGTTTCGCGCGTATATTTTGAACAATATGGGCCAAATCGCGGTGGCGCTGGGTGATAACCGCATGGGTAAAAACCATTTCCAATCCAGTTACGAAATTCGTCGCGATTTTGCTGATCCAGAGGGGATGGCACTGGCGCTTGTCAATCTGGGCAACCTTTCCTTCCAAGAGCGCGACTTGGCAGAGGCAGAAGATCAATTTCAGCGCAGTCGCACAATCTACCAGGACATCAATGACAAAGGCGGCTTGGCGGCGGCCAATTGGGGATTGGGCATGGTCACTTGTGAACAAGGTGATTTTGCACGAACCCAAGGGTATTTTAGAGAAGCGTTACAGATGGCGGTGGCGATTGATTATCGGCCGGTGTTGTTTGGATTGTTGGTCAATATCGCAGAATTATTGTGGAAGATGGGGCAGCGGGAACGGCCGTTAACTCTCTTAGCCTATACGATTCACAATCCCAAGTATGATCACGAAACGCGACAGAAAGCCCAGGTGCTGCTGACAGATTTCTCTCAAAAAAGGGTCTCGCTTGATCTGCTGACAGCGGCCACCGCCAAAGGGCAAGCCAGCGACTTAGCCGGGATCACAGCCGATTTATTCGATCAACTCTCCCTACCGCTCACGACAATTTCAGCAGAGCCAGCCCTGCCTGAACCTGCCGAAACGCTTGTTGACCCGCTCACTCCCCGCGAATTAGACGTTCTCAGACTGCTTTGTGTGGGGCAGACGAATGGTGAAATTGCGGACGAACTGGGTATAGCCATTGGCACTGTTAAATTTCACACCAGTCAAATTTATGGCAAGCTGGGGGTGCGTAATCGGGTAACGGCCGTTGCCCGCGCCCATGAACTAAACCTCGTCTAATCCCCATACCCAACCAAAGTTGGGTTCCTCAACCGCCAAATTCGATCAAAAACAAACCTTCGCCAGAAGATTTCTCCTTGCATAGCCAGTAAGATAAAAAGCTAAGGAATGGGACTTAAATACTGTCCTGAATGGCTGCCAGCCCTCTGCGGACTAGAAGTCATAGATGCGATGCTTAATCCACGATCCTAAAACCATATAAGGGAGGTAATCATGAATAAGCGATCGAATGCACTTGCAGAACGAATTGAGCAAGGAGCAGAGGCTCTGGCAACCTTTGCCGAAGGGCTTTCTGAAGCGGAATGGCAGACAACCGTTCCCAACGATCAACGTACTGTCGCCGTCCTGGTCCACCATGTGGCCAACGTCTACCCAATTGAGATCGACCTGGCCAAGGCGATTGCCTCGGGCGACCCCATCACCGGCGTGACGTGGGATGTTATCAATCAGATGAATGCCGACCATGCCCATGACCATCCCGCAATCAGCAAAGCGGAAACGCTTCAACTCTTACGCGGCAACAGCAAAGCCGCGGCAGAGCGAGTACGCGCCTTTGCTGACACAGATCTGGATAGGGCGACAACCGTATCGCTGTATGCCGACGCCCCGTTGACGGCCCAATTCTTCATCGAGGATCATGCCCTCCGCCACAGCTCCCATCATCTGGCCAATATTCAGGCTACTCTCAACGCGGGGGCATAGTCAGCATCGTACTGCCAGACTTGTGAATGGTCTGGAAATCGACACATCGAGTTTTTAATGTTTCCTATCCAAACCAAGGAGAAACGAAATGACTCAAGCATGGAAAATAAATGGAACGTACTTTGAAGCGTGTAATTGTGATGCCGCTTGTCCCTGCATCTTTCTCAGTGACCCAACGGAAGGCGAATGCACCGTTTTGGTGGCCTGGCACATTGATGAGGGCAATTTTGATGCCGTTCGCCTGGATAATTTGAATGTGGCGCTGGCAGTTTTTAGCCCTGGCAATATGGCGGCGGTGAAGTGGACAGCGGCCGTTTACTTTGATGACAGCGCCTCTGAGAGCCAGAAAGAGGCGTTGATGAAAATCTTCACCGGGCAGGCTGGTGGGCATCCCGGCCGCTTGGTCTCCCATATTGGGGATGTGTTAGGCGTCAGCAGTCTGCCCATGACCTATCAAGCTGAAGGCAAACGGCGTAGTTTGAAGATTGAAGGGGTGGCTGAAGCCGAAATCGAAGCGCTGGCTACGGGCCAGGGGGGTGCAGACATCACGGTTGAAAATCATCCGTTGTGTATTGCGCCAGGATATAAAGCGGTTGTGAGTCAATCGAAGCAAGTCACCTATCAGGATCATGGTTATGACTGGCAGTTTACGGGGAAGAACGGCTTTTATTCGCCGTTTGTCTATCAGGGAGAGTAAGTGATGCCGTTGGCAACCTTCACAGAAACTGTGCTGCGGCGTGACCGTTCGGTGGTGCTGGTCGGTCTGGGCGCGATTGTTGTCTTATCCTGGGCTTACCTGGTGTATCTGGCCTGGGGCATGTCCAGCACGATGGCGATGAGCGGTACCGGCATGGCTGTGGATATGGGCATGGGGATGGCGATGCCTACCGTCCAGCCTTGGGGCGTGGTTGATTATTGGCTGATGTTTGTCATGTGGGCTGTGATGATGTTTGCCATGATGACCCCTTCAGCCGCGCCGATGGTGCTGACGTATACGAAGATCAATCGCCAGCAGGAAGATAAGTCGAAGCCGGTTTGGGGAACGGCCGTTTTTTTCTTCGGCTACCTGCTAATTTGGACACTGTTTAGCGCGGTGGCCACGTTGGCGCAGGGTGGCCTTCATGCGGCTACCTTGCTCTCCCCCATGATGGAAACAACCAGCCCGATTTTGGGCGGCATCATCCTCATGGCTGCTGGCGTTTTTCAGTTCACACCGCTCAAACAAGCCTGCCTCTCCCACTGCCGCACGCCACTAGGCTATTTCATGACAGAATGGCGCGAAGGCAAATGGGGCGCTTTGGTCATGGGTATGCGTCACGGCGCTTTCTGTGTGGGCTGCTGCTGGCTGATCATGGCTCTGCTATTTGTGGCTGGCATTATGAACCTCTTTTGGATTGCTGTTATCGCAGCGTATGTGCTGCTGGAAAAAGTGCTGCCCCACGGCCGTAAAATTAGCTGGGCTTTTGGCGTGTTGATGGTCGGCTGGGGCGTTTGGCTGATTGCCGGGGCGCTGATTTAAAAAAATAGTGCGGTAACTGCTTAGCCCACGTCAGAATCGAACCACTGAAAACAGGGAATAGACGGAAGTTCTTCGCTTTTTTCAGTCTGTTCTGTCTGTTCCGTGGTTAATCAGCGAGAAATGGCTGAGCAGTTACATAGTGCGTAGAATGTAGTCCGCGATCATCAGGGTCACCCAACAATGCTTGTAGCGGAGCGGCGAGGGCACACCTCGTTTGATTTGTTCTGTTTAGCCAGCCAGACCGCCGCGCATCCCCCCGCGCCGTGGACGAAGACGAGCGCGGGACGGTCGTCAGGGGCGGGGTTGTGCGGGTTGTGGTTGACATCGCGATTGTCTCCGTTTGCCACAGAGTTCACCGATGTGTACAGATTGTCCGGGGAAAAATCCGCGGGAACTGCCGAGCGTTGTTTTCGCATCGTCAACGGCAAGGAAATGATGCTATATAGGTCCGTTCTGTACGGTATGAATAGTGCTTGTGTCAGGTGGCATCGGAGACTCGTTCAAGTAGCTTTTTGGGGCGTTGGGCTATGGTTTTTGCCTCGTTGACTGGTATGAAAAAGTATTGTATACTTTGCCTATCAGATCGGATAGTCGATCCTACGTAGACAAAAATATCCGTATATCAAGTGTTTTTCTAGTCGAATATGGCGGTGATATGCGGAAAAAGTTCCGCATATCACCGCCATATCGCATTATTATACGGAAAAATTTCCGCAATCAACCCCCAAATGGGGGTGTTATGCGGACTGATTCCGTATAATAATAGTTATAGCTAAAACGGAGATTTAATTTGTTAAAGTTTATAAAATATTCTTTGGGCTTCGGTGTCCTTATCGCTGTAATTTTTATGCTCGCTTACAATTCCAATCTATATGTTTGGGAAGAACCGAAAAATAATATTTGGATTACTGAAGGCAAGTTGTTTGATGGGAAGGCCAAAACAGCCTACAAGAACCCAGGAATTCTTATTATGGACGGTAAGATTGCCTGTTTAGGAGCATCCTGTGAAGTGCCAGAGGATGCCACTCTAATAAAAGCAACCGGCAAGTCGATTGTGCCTGGCCTCGTAGAACTTCACGGTCATTTTTTCGCCAGCAGAACTGATGCTAACGAGCAAAATATGCCTTCTATGATTTGGAATTCAATGCGATTTCAGCCCAATGTCAGGCGAAAATTAGTCGAATCAGGTATTACGAGCTATCGTTCCGTTGGCGACCCTAGTTCTGGGATTTTCGATTTGAAAAAGCAAATTAGCGAGCAAAGCATTGCAGGACCTCGAATGTTTATTTCTGGACCAATATTTACCGCTCCAGGGGGACATCCTGTAGGTAGAGTTCCTGGTTGGATGGCCGATCAAATGATTGTGCAATCTGATGATCCGGAATATGTAAAAAAGCAGGTTTTAGAATTACTCGCTCAAGGTATTGACGGAATAAAAATAGTTCATCAAGCAAGTACCAATGAGAAAGGCGAAATTGTAGTACCAGCGATGTCTATTGATACTTTAAAGACCATAACCAGTGAGGCCCATAAACACGGACTTTGGGTTGCAGTCCATACAGGATCCCCTAAAGAAACTGTCGAAGCTATTAAGTCAGGTATAACAACAATTGAACATGGCGTGCGTCATGGAAATTACATTAGTCCGGAAATATTGCAGCTTATTGTTGACCACAATATTATTTATGTGCCTACATTAGGTAGGGAACCCAAGGGGCACATAAATATACCGGCATTGCACCTTGCTAACGTTAAGTTTGGTGTTGGCACAGATACGCAAGGTAATATGATTGTTGGTGAAAGTTATCACAACGAGCTTTTACGCATGGTAGAAGCAGGACTTCCCGACTCGGACGCTTTATTAGCGGCAACAAAAAATGGCGCCGAAGCACTAGGGAAGAAGGAACAGTTGGGTACTATTGAAGTTGGTAAGTTTGCCGATTTAATCGTTGTAAGTGGTGAACCTTGGCAAGACATTCGTGAACTTAAGAATATTGAACTAGTCGTGTTAGCAGGACGCATAGCTTTGGATAAACTTAATTAGGGTTCAGTGTATTATCCTGGGTGCTCGCTATAACAAAGCATTGCACTCGGATTCCGCCTACTGTCAACGACTTTTGCGCAAAGCCGCAATAACACGCAAGTAGGCTCCACCGGTGAATGCGGCGTTAGCTTTCAGAAATCATGGGCGTCTGAGAGGCTTTTACGCAAGCGCGAGAAACGGTTACACTTTCCGTCGCTGGATTATTGATCAACCGGATGAGGTTTCGCTTAACGCGAAGTAACAGGGAATCGTGTGCAAATCACGAGTTGTCGCGCAACTGTAAGTAACGCATAAGCTTTTGCCGACTGTGCCCACTGTTCCGACAACGGAACGGGAAGGGCGGCAAAAGGGTTACGAGCCAAGAGACCTACCTTATCCGGAACGGCGACGCTTCCGCAGTCTGAGGCTCAGTCGGCTGGAGAACCAGACGCTGCCGTTTGCACTGCTGGCCGCAGCCGTGTTTTGCGCGGCTGGCGTTGTGTTTGCGCATCTGTGGCGGAGCCGATTCAAGCGTGGGCCACTCGAAGCAATCATGAGGGCGTTGACTGAACCGCGGAGGCCTGCTGCATAACAACCGGTTGCAGCGGACGGTCCGCTACGCGGCCCGCCGCTGAACCGGAGCGTTCGGCCGAATGTCATGCACCGACCTATGCACGTAAATTAATCTGGTTTACGCGACTATTTCGCAGAACAAACAAATAGGGTAAAGACAAAACTGGGCGACTTCCGCCCAGTTTTGTCTTTACCTACTACTCGCGCAATCCGCTACGGCTTCGCAAACCCCTCCGGATAGAGCGCCACTTCGATATAGCGATCCGCGGGCAGGAACTCCACCGCGGCGGCCTGGATGGAGGCGGCGTCGATGGCGTCCAGGCGGGCTTTCAGGTCGAGGGTCTGGGCCGGGTCTTGGCTCTCTGGCGCTGCATAGGCAGCCAGCAGATTGAGCCAGAAGCCGTTGTCTTCCAAATCTTCCTCCCGCTGGCGCAGGAGTTGTGCTTTGGCCTTTTCCAGCAGATCGGGCCGGGGACCGTCGGTCTGCACCTGCGCAATCAGCCCAAAGAGGGCGTCCACCAACTCCTCCACCCGCTCCGGATCACTGCCAAAGGCCACAGCGAACTCGTAGAGTTGGTCCGGTTCTTCCACAATACCCGACGAAACCGACGACGAGTAGACGCCCGAACGCTTCTCCCGCAGTTCCTCCCGCGCCAGAATCTCCAACACCCCTTCCAGCAGACGCAGTCGCAGCCGGTTTTCCGGGGTCAACTCCACCGGGCCAGTGAAGAGAATACGCGTCAGACTCTGGGCTTCCTGGCCCGCAAAGACGGCCTCGTCCACCACACCCGCGGGCGGGTCGGGCGAAACATCCACCCACGTCTCCACCCGGCCCGTGGAGGGCAGGTTGCCCAGATAGATTTGCGACCACTCGACCATCTGTTCAATGTCAAAATGGCCGACAAAGACGAATGTGAAATCGCTGAAATCGCCGAAGCGATCTTTGTAGATGGCAAAAGCCCGCGCCAGGTCCAGATTCTCGATCTCGGCCAGAGGCAGCACGCCCTGGCGGATGGTGTCGCCGTAGCGGGCCGCGGTGAAGGCGTCCTGCCAGGCCGCGTTGGGCTGGGTGGCCCGGTTGCGCAACGCGGCCCGCGCCTGATCCTGCAATGTGGAAAAGGCCGCTGCGTCGGCCTGGGGTGCGGTGGCGTAGAGGTAAATCATCTGGAAGAGCGCGGGCAGGAAGTCGTCGCCCGCGCCGCCCACAAAGCCCTCTTCCGTTTCGCCGATATACGGGCTGACGCTCACCGACTGGCCGGAGAGAATGCGCCGCACCTCATTAAAAGTGTGACCGCCCAGCCCGCTCTGCGAGACGACGTTGGAAATCAGCGCGGCTTCGGGGAAGTCGGCATCGCTGACCAACGACGAACCGCCAGGGCTGAAGGCCGTGAAGATCACTTCATCGGCTTTGAAATCGGTGGCTTTGAGCAATACCCGCACGCCATTCGCCAGTTCCAGTTCGACGGCATCAACCGCGTCCAGCGTCGTGCGGCTGACGATGGCTGCGGGGGCCGGGTCGTCCGCCATCAGTGCGTCGGCGACGACCGTATCTTTGTAGGCGGCGATCTCTTTGGCGTCGATGCTGGCGATGACGTCGGCCAGGGCTGCTTCATCGGGCAGGGCGTCGGCTGCGCTTGCGGGCGCGATGACCAGCACGGCCCGCCCTTTTTCGCCCACATAGCGGTCGGCCTGTCGGTTCACTTCGTCGATGCTGATTTCTGGTACAAAACGACCGGCCAGGAGATATTCGTAGGCGATGCCGGGAATGGCCTCATTTTCCAAAAAATTGCGTTTGTATTCGTCGGCAAAGTTGCCGCTTTCGCTGTTGTTGCGCTCGTTGTAGAGGCGCTGGTAGCGGTTGATGACTTCGCCCCTGGCCCGCTCCAGTTCCGATTCGGTGAAGCCGTGGCGGCGCACCCGCTCCACTTCGGTCAAAATGGCCTCCAACCCCAGGGCCACCTCCTCGTCCTGCACCTGCGCGCTGACGCTGAGGGTTTCCAGGGTGCGCACCAGATTGCCGCTGCCCACGCTGGCATTGACAAAGGGCGAATCGGCCTCCCGGCTGATCTCGTCCAGGCGCAGATTGAGCATCCGCTCAAAGAGCGCGCCGACCAGAATCTCCCGATAGGCCCCGGCTGTGTCCAATGGCTGAGAGGGCTGGCGGTAGTCGATCTCCACAATTGTGACCGGAAATTCCGGGTCGGTGACGATCAGATAGTCCGGGCTGTCGTTGCCGGGGACGGTGTAGACCGTGCGCTCTTTGGGCTGTTCCGGGTTGGTCAGGCGGGCAAATTGGGTCTGAATGCGGCTTTCCACTTCCGCCGCGTCAAAGTCGCCCACGGCGATTACGGCCATCAGGTCCGGGCGATACCAGTCGGTGTAGAAGCGGCGCACAGCCTCGGCGGGCGCGTTGCGGATGATGTCCACTTGGCCGATGGGCTGGCGCACGGCATAGCGGGAATCGCCCAGCAGGAAGGGGAGCATCTGCCCCCGGATGCGCCCGCTGGCGTTCTGATCCCGCAGCCGCTCCTCTTCCACCACAACGCCCCGTTCCAGTTCCACCTCTGCCGGGTCGATGGTGGCGTGGGCGGCCCAATCTTCCAGCACAGCAAAGGCCGTGTCCACAATCTGCGGGTCATCCATCGGGAAACGGAGCATATAGACCGTCTCGTCAAAGGATGTGTAGGCGTTGATGTCCGGGCCGAAGGTCATACCGACGCTCTCGAAGAAGTCGATGAGCGCCTGCTCCGGGAAGTGTTCTGTACCGTTGAAGAGCATATGCTCCAGAAAGTGGGCCAAGCCCTGCTGGTCGTCGTCCTCTTGCAGGGAACCGGCGTTGATCGCCAGCCAAAGCTCGGCCCGGTTGGCTGGCTCGCGGTTGGCCCGCACGTAATAGGTCAGCCCGTTGTCCAGCTTGCCCGTGCGGATGGCGGGGTCGATGGGCAACGCCTGATCCAACCCAACTTCCAGCGGGCCGGGCGCGTCTGTTGTGCCCGTCATCGCTGCGGCCAAATCCGGGTCGCTGACAAGCGCAGGCGGCGGGAACTGGCAGGCAGCCAGGAGGAGGACGGCGAGAAGGAGGGTAAGGATGCGTTTTGTCATTGGGTAGCTCCCCGGAAGAACAAATGAATAGTGAATTGTGAATAGTGAATTGTGAATGGCGTGGAGGATAGAGCAGATCAGATCAGCGAGCGCTGATTGAGTAGCCGAGTCTGCGAGGCGTATCGAAATCAAGCGAACGGGTCTACGAAGTTTATGCGTCTACCCGCTTGGTTTTGATACAGCGGGAAAAAGCACCCGCTTACTCAACCGACGCTAGTCCGCGGCCTGCAATTACTGGCCCACGACCCGCCCCATCCCCACATTCCAGCGGGTGAAGCCGAGCTTTGCGTAGAAGGCTTCCACATTCTCGCCCGCAGCCAGATGGATATGCTGGCTGGGGACGCGCTCGCTGATCAGTTCCATCATCCGGCGGGCGTTGCCGACAATTTCGTCACCCGCATAGGCAAAAACGTTGACAGCGCTGTTTTCGGCGGAGAGGCGCATCTGTTCGAGCGTGCGCCCGTTGTCGAAGTCGTCGTCGGCGACGGCTGCTTTCAGCGCGTCCCAGTCTACCCCGCGAATGTCGATGGTGTATGTTAATGTGCATTATCTCTCTGCTGCCAGCGGTGCGGGCAGCCCATCCAGACTGACCGAATTTTTCTCGATCTGATATTCGGCCATTGCGACCTCGCCTTTGGCGGCAGAGGAACGCAGGAGCGTATCCCGTTCCTCGACAAACTGCATAAAGGGCACGGCGAAACCACAGGAAGTCTGGGCCTGGTAAATATCAGCGCTGATAATCTGGCGCACGCCCGCATAGCCCGCGGGAAAATGTGGAGATAGGGATTCCCAACGGGCGCTGCCGGGCAGAACCGTCTCGCCCCGGCCAAAGAGACGGGTGATGCGGGGCGCTCTGTCGAAGGAGCAGAACATAAAAGTGATGCGCCCGTTCTCGTCCAGATGGGCGGAAGTTTCGTTGCCGCTGCCGGTCAGGTCCAGATAGGCCACCCGGTTGGGGCTGAGTACCCGCAAGCAGTCGAGTCCTTTGGGGGAGAGGTTGACGTGACCCTCTCCGCTCAACGGGGCGGAGGCGACGAAAAAGATGTGCTGGGCTTCGATCCATTCTTGCAGATCGGGGGAGATGGAGTCGTAGAAGGTTGCCAAAACAGGTCTCCTTATTGTTGCTGATGGGCATTGTCAAACAAAGTATAGCACATTGTCGGGTTAGGAGAGCGGGGCAAATCCATCCAGATGGAAATGAAGACAGGACAGAGAATGGTTTCTCTGTCCTGTCTTCATCGAAGATATTTTGCTGCGATAATAGGATTAGCGGGCAGCAGCAACCTTTTTCGATTGGAAGAGTGTGCCCACATCATTGCCCGGCAGAATCTCTTTGTCTTCGAACAGATAGCAGGAAGCGACCCGGTTGTTGTCGTCCGGCCAGTAAAGAGGCGGAGGGCTGACTTTGCACTTGTCCATCACCTGGGGGCAGCGTCCGGCAAACTTGCAGCCCACCTTCGATTCGAGAGATGTATCCTCCTCAATGTCGATGATGGCAATGTCTTCACCCCACACCCGGTCCAGGTCTGGCCAGGGGATGGAACCGATGAGCAGTTGGGTGTAAGGGTGTTGAGGATTGCGAATGATGCTCTCCACATCACCCGCTTCCATAATCGACCCGCGGTAGAGGACCAGAATGTAATCACTGACATGATAGGCCGTCGTCAAGTCATGGGTGATGTACAGGACAGTAATCCCGAACTCTTTGTTCAGCTTGTCCAGCGCTTCCAGGATTGTCGCGCGCAGCGAGGCATCCACCATCGACACCGGTTCGTCGGCGATGAGCAGTTTGGGGCGCAGAAGCAGGGCACGGGCCAGGGCCATACGCTGGCGTTGGCCGCCGCTCATCTGATGGGGAAATCGTCCCAGCGTCTCTTCCGGGCGCAGACCCACGCTAATCAGCGCCTGCTCCATCATCGCTCTGGCATCTTTCTTGTTGCTTGCCATCTTGAACTTGGCAATCGGCACTTCCATAATATGATCTACTTTGTAGAACGGGTTGTAGACCGCAAAGGGGTCCTGAAAGACCGCCTGTACTTCTTTGCGGAAGTCGGTGTTTTCCTGTCCACTCATTTTGGTCAGGTCTTTGCCTCGGTAGAGTACGCTGCCGGTTGTTGCCGACAGAAAACCCAGAACCATCATACCGAGGGTCGTCTTGCCGCTGCCGCTTTCGCCCGCCACCGCAATGATGCTGGGGTTGTCGGCGTCGATGGAGAACGAGATGTTGTCAAGGGCAACAGTACCGCCCTTGAACTGTTTCGTCACATTTTTGAGGTCCAGCAGAAGCTCACTCATGCGCGGGCCTTTTCGCTTTCGTTTTCGTTTTCGTACAGATGGCAAGCCACCCATTGATTTGGTCGATGTTCCAGAAATTTGGGTGTCGTCTCGCGACACGGCCCAAAGGCCTGGGGGCAACGGGGACTGAAGACGCAGCCCGGCGGCAGGTCGCGCAGGAGGGGTGTAATGCCGGGAATGCCTTGAAAGACGCCTTTGGTGGCAAGTTTGGGCAGACTCTCGATCAGCATTTGGGTGTATGGGTGCATTGGCGAGCGAAACGCTTGCTGCTTGCCCGCTACCTCCGCCATCTGCCCCGCATACATAACCGCCAAGCGATCTACAAACTGGGCCATCAACCCCATATCGTGGCCGATGAGAATAACCGCGGCCCCCATCTCTTCCTGAATACGACGAATGGTCTGCATCACCTGGCGTTGGGTCACCACATCCAGTGCGCTGGTCGGCTCGTCGGCGATGATCACTTTGGGCTTCATGGCGATGGCGATGGCGATACAGGCACGTTGCTTCATCCCACCGCTCAGTTCGTGGGGGTACATGTCGCCCACATTGCGATCCAACTCGACGGCTTCCAGGGCATCTCGAACGATCTCCTTCATCTCCGCCTTGCCCAACCCCAATTCATGATCGATCATCGAGTCGATGATCTGATCCTTGACGCGCATGACTGGGTTGAGTGAGTTCATAGCACCCTGGGGAATCATACTAATTTCACGTCCCCGTACCTGGCGCGTCTCTTCTTCGGTCAGTTTGGTGATGTCTCGGCCATCCAACAGAATCTCGCCACCGGCAATACCGCCGGGCGGCTTGATCATCCCTAGAATCGCCAGGGCCAAGGTGGACTTGCCAGAACCCGATTCACCCACCAGCCCCAAGCGCTCGCCTGCTTTTAGCTCCAGGTTAATCTTGTTGTTGGCAAAGACGATGCCTGCATCCGTGTAATATTGAACATCCAAATTCTTGATCTGCAGTATATACTCGTTGCTCATCGGGCCCTCCGCACTCTAGGATTGGCTACTTCGTCTAGGCCCATGGAAATCAAGAACAGCATAATGAAAATCAGAGCCACAATGGTAATCGGCACGGCCGCCCACCACCAAAGTCCGCGCAGGAAAGCATTTTGATTGATCACCCAGTAGATGGTCACGCCCAGGGTAGGTTCGCGCAGTGGGCCAAGCCCCAGCGCAGCCAGACCCATAGAGGCGAAGATGGCCCCCGTGACCGAGCCTACCAGGCCGGCCCCCAGATAGGGCAGCAAGTTGGGGATCAGTTCGCGAAAGATGATCTCCATGCCGCTCATACCGTTGAGCCGGGCCATCATCACGTAGGAGCGTTCACGCATGCTAAGCACTTGAGATCGAATAGTCCGGGTAGGCCCCATCCAGGCCAGGAGTGCAATGATGAGACCCATCTGGTTGATAGTCAATGTCTTGCCATCTTCCAGTCCGGAGATGGTGGACGCGATGATGATCAAGATCAACAGGCCGGGTACCGTGAGCAATACGTCGACAGTCCATTGGATAAAGGCGTCGTAGAAGCCTCCATAGTAGGCAGAGGTAAAGCCAAGGATGGTGCCAATCGTCAGTCCAATAACGCCAGCCAGAAGACCGATACGAATTGTCATCCATGTTCCTACGACGGCGACAGCAAAGAGATCTCGACCCTGACCGTCGGTGCCGAAGGGATAGGCCACTGGTTCTACCTGTGCGCAATCGGGATCAGTGCGTGGACAATAGTTGAAGGTTGGTGCCACACTGGCCGGCCCAGCCAATGGGTAGGGATCCACCTTTATGTCTACAATAAAGGAACCGATGACGGCAAACAGGATCAGAAATATCATAATCCCTAAACCGATCGCCAGCGATACGTTGCGTCGTATGTAGCGTAAGGAAATGGTGATGCGCTGCACGCTATCCTCCTTCGTAGCTGATTCGAGGATCCAGCAATGGGTAGAGTAGGTCGATGACCAACATGGCGATGGCAAGGGTTAGGATGATGACGAAGACAATTCCTTGAATCACAAAGTAGTCCAATTGCGTAACAGCCTGGGCTAACTTTGTGCCCAGTCCTGGATAACCCATGACCAATTCCACCAGAACCGCTCCAGAAACCACAAAACTCAGGGCCAGTGCCAGCCCCGTCACCTGGGGTAAAAGGGCGTTGCGTACGCCGTATCTAAAGAAAAGACGCCAATCCTTGATTCCCTTCGCCTCAGCGAAGGTCATATAGTCCTCACCCTCTACCGTCACCATCATGCCGCGCATGCCCAAGGCCCAACCGCCAGTGCGGGCCAACACCAGGGCTGTGGCTGGCAGGATGGAGTGCTTCAATATCTCCAGGACAAAGGGTACGCTCAACGTGGGGATGGTGCTAATGCCAAAGCCCCCTCCAGTTGGTAGGATTTTCAGGCGAAAGGCAAGGAAATAGACCAGAGAGAGGGCAATCACATAGGCGGGAATAGCCCCAAAAATCAGGAAGGATGGCATAACATAGCGCACGAAAGATCCTGCTTTTTCCCATGCCATGAGCGCGCCCAGCAGAGTGCCAAGAAGAAAGGCAATTATCGTCGTCGCTGCCAAAAGCCCGATAGTCCAGGGCAAACCTTCCAGGATCACGTGCCAGACAGTTTTTGGGTAGCTGGCTATGGAAAAACCCAGGTCTAGATGAGCCATATCACCCATATAGTTGATATATTGCTGCCAAATAGGCAGGTCCAGACCAAACTTCGTTTCGTAAGCGGCGACCATCTCGTCGAACCCAATTGGGATATAACCGCTCCGCGAGGCCTCCTGGAGTAACTTTTCGCGAAGGGGGTTACGGGGCGTTAGACGCGGGAGGATAAAATTGAAGGTTGCTGCTGTCCAAATAATGAGTAAGAGCAACCAAACCCGACGCAGTAGATATCGTTTGGAGTACCTCATGTCCATCCTTCCATTAGGTTTAGTGAGGAGAAACCACATTCTGAGGCGTTGATAAGACCAATGAACAACCCATAGTAATACTAAGTCGGTCAATCAACAGAGGGGTAGGCGAACCCACCCCTCTGTCGATCTTCTGGTAGCGTGGTCAAGCCCGATGGCGGTATCGTCCAAGGATAGTGTCCTGCACTAGGACGAACCTTTAACCGTGGACTATCCCTGTGTTGACTTCATGCGATGCAACATCATAGGGAAGGTTAAGTGCCAGAAAGCTCCGTTCACATAACTGTTCTCGGCCGTAGGCCAATTTGACCAGTACGTAGTGTTCATGGGAATTCGATGCATCCATTGCTGGATGGGCGCATCCACCAAGTCTTCCAGCCAAATTCCGATGCCAGCTAGGAAGAGATCCATGTATTCCGGCCGATCCGAAGGTGTCGTCGCCATTTGTTCGAGTATAGCATCGTACTCGGGGTTATTGTATCGGGAAGGCTGGGATGTTGGCTCGCCAACAGGCGCGTAATACTTGCTGGTGTAAAAGTCCATGGTCGTAAAGGGATCTCGAATCGAGCCACCGTGACCATTGAGCCACAGCCCGTAGCTGCCGTCGCTTATACGGGTGCCATGATCAGCGGGTGTCGTATACTCAGACTCAAACCCGGCCTTCCGTAACTGCTCGGCGATGATGGGGCCGATGTCATTGAAGACCGACCAACCACCAAAGGATGCCGGCACCCGTTCGCCATCCTTAGCCCAGAATCCATCACCATCCTTCTCGTAGCCAGAGGCGGTCATGCGCTCGTCCACCTTGCTCAGATTTTGCTCTGTGGTGTTGTAGACCTCCAGAAGCGGTTTGGCCGCTTCGTAGTAGGGCATCAGAGGCGGATATTCTGGGAAAGGCAAGGATGCAACCAGCCCTGATCCTTCCAGCGCAACGTCGATCAATTGCTGGCGGTCAATGGCGTAGCTCGTAGCCCACCGTACGTTCTTGTCGCCGTAATGCTTATGATCGTGGTTGAACCACATGGAGGTCGGCCACCAGTCCATATACCCCATGGGTAGCTCACGGCCTGTATGGGTGATAATGGCCGGGTTCTGGGCTACGGTAGCGGCAATGGTCGTGGCCCGCAGGTCAAGAATGGAATCCACCTCGTTGTTGATGATGCGCTGGGTCATAATGGTGTCATCGGCCCGTGGCGCCATAATGATGCGCTCGATCTCCGGCAACTGTGCCACAAAACCGGTCTTGACAGCCCACCAGTCGTCCCGGCGATCGATGAATTTCTGAGTGGTATTCCAGTTGACTATTTTGTAAGGACCAGTACACAAAGGCCAGTTCTGATCCGGATCGTAGAATTCAAAGGCTACGATTTCGTCCGCTGTCTTACCGGCGTAGATATGCTCCGGTACGATGTAAATTCCCGTATCAAACTTGGACATCAACTGGTTGAACATGTAGCGAGGGCGAGGACCGTTCATCACAACCTGCACGGTCAGATCATCCACAGCTGCGGCGGAAGCCACAGCCGCAGCTGTCGGTGTAGATCGGGGAACCAGAGGGGCACTGTCCTTGAGCATGTTCAGGGTAAAGGCCACATCCTTGGCCGTAAACGGCGTGCCATCACTCCACTCTACACCGTCCCGAATGTTGATAGTCAATTCGGTGAAGTCGTCGTTGTACTCATAGCCCGTAGCCAACCACGGAATCTCGCCTTCGCCAAAGGCGGAGTAGAAGAAGAGAGGCTCCCACAAGGCTGCGCTACCGATCTGATGGGTAGCGCCTGTGGCGTAGGGGTTGCCCAGACCTGTATCCTCAAATTGACCCGGTTGACCACCAAACATCAGGATCAGCGTTTTTTCTCGGACTACGTCCTTGAGTGCACCAGCAACCGCAGGTGCTTCCACTGCAGCTGGTGCCGCCGCAGGTGCAGCAGCGCCACCGGATGGCGCTGCCGGAGCCGCCGCACCACAGGCCGCGGCCAACACGCCAGCGGAGGCGATACCGCTCAGGCGTAGAAAGTCGCGACGGTTGAGATTTTTCTGTTCTTGCATTGGGATTCCCCTTTGTACTGGAATTT
>Ga0335396_10003361_pt1 | contig 18553 bp, 14 predicted proteins | sample FRY02_FD_205743 | JGI IMG/M metagenome (GOLD analysis project Ga0335396, IMG submission 205743) | Freshwater microbial communities from Lake Fryxell liftoff mats and glacier meltwater in Antarctica - FRY-02 (spades assembly) (version 2) | ecosystem: Environmental > Aquatic > Freshwater > Ice >... | reverse complement strand
CCACGGCTTTGTGCGCGCCGCGGTCTGCGTGCCGCCCGTGCGCGTGGCCGATCCCGCCTTCAACGCGGCCCAGACTATCGAACTGGCCCGGCGCGCCCACGACGAAAAAGCCGTCGTCGCCCTCTTCCCGGAGATGGGCATCAGCTCCTACGCCATCGACGATCTCTTCCACCAGGACGCGCTGCTGGAAGCGACGGTGGCGGGGGTGGCGGCGGTGGTGGAGGCGAGCCGGGAGTTGACGCCCGTGCTGCTGGTGGGCGCGCCGTTGCGTTTTGACGGCGCTCTTTTCAACTGTGGCGTCGTCATCCACCGGGGGCGGGTGCTGGGTCTTGCGCCCAAAACGTATCTGCCCAACTACCGGGAATTCTACGAAAAGCGTCAATTCGTCTCCGCTCGCCACGCCCTGCGCCGGGAAGTGCGTTTTCTGGGCGAGACGGTCCCCTTTGGCAACGATCTGATTTTCGCGGCGGAAAATGTCCCCGGCTTTGGCCTGCACGTGGAAATCTGCGAGGATCTCTGGACGCCCATCCCGCCCAGCACCTACGCGGCCCTGGCCGGGGCGACGCTGCTGGCGAATCTGTCGGCGTCGAATATCACAGTGGGCAAGGCCGACTACCGCCACGCCCTCTGCGCCGGCCAGTCGGGCAAGTGCATCGCCGCGTATCTCTACAGCGCGGCCGGGCCGGGGGAATCCACCACCGATCTGGCCTGGGACGGCCACGCCCTCATTTATGAAAACGGCCACCTCCTGGCCGAGTCCGAGCGCTTTGCCGACGGCGCACAGATGATCACCGCTGACATCGATTTGGAGCAATTGGCCCAGGACCGGATGCGCACGACCAGCTTTCACGACACCGCGCAGGAACACCGGGAACGGGTGGCTGCCGTCCGCCGGATTCCTTTCGAGTTGTCATTGCCTGGGGGAGAAATCGGCCTGCGGCGGCGGGTGGAACGCTTCCCTTTTGTCCCCAGCGACCGGGCGCACCGGGACGAGCGGGCCTTCGAAGCTTACAACATTCAGGTCCACGGGCTGATGCAGCGGCTGCGGGCCACGGGCATCCGTAAGATTGTCATCGGCGTCTCTGGCGGGCTGGACAGCACGCAAGCGCTGATTGTGGCCGCCCGCACAATGGACCGGCTGGGGCTGCCCCGCACAAACATTCTGGCCTATACAATGCCCGGCTTTGCCACCAGCGCGGGCACGCGCAGCAACGCCCATCGGCTGATGGAGGCGCTGGGCGTCAGCGCGCATGAAATTGACATCCGCCCCTCGGCCATGCAAATGTTCCGGGACATCGGCCACGCCTTTGCCGAGGAAGAGCCAAATTACGACATCACTTTTGAAAATGTGCAGGCGGGGGAGCGCACCAGCCATCTCTTCCGGCTGGCGAACCACAACCACGCCTTTGTCCTGGGCACGGGGGATTTGAGCGAGCTGGCCCTGGGCTGGGCCACGTACGGCGTGGGCGACCACATGAGCCATTACAATGTGAACGGTTCTGTGCCAAAGACGCTCATCCAGCATCTGATCCGCTGGGTCATCGGCTCGCGCCAGTTTGACGAAGCCACGAGTGCCGTTCTGCAAGCGATTCTGGACACAGAAATCTCGCCGGAGTTGGTCCCGGCGGGGGAAGGGGAGGACGGATCACAGCCTGCGCAAAGCACGGAAGCGAAGATCGGCCCCTACGAATTGCAGGATTTCCACCTCTATTACGTCACCCGCTTTGGCTTTCGCCCCAGCAAAGTGGCCTTTCTGGCCCTCCACGCCTGGGGCGACCGGATGCGGGGTGAATGGCCGGAGTTTCTGCCCGCGGAGAAGCGCAACGAATACGACCTGCCCACCATCAAAAAGTGGCTGGAGTTGTTCCTCTTCCGCTTCTTTCAGATCAGCCAGTTCAAGCGCTCGGCTGTGCCCAACAGCCCAAAGGTGGGCAGTGGCGGCAGCCTCTCCCCACGCGGGGATTGGCGCGCGCCCAGCGATTCGTCGGCGGCGGTCTGGCTGGCGGAGTTGGCGGCGAATGTGCCGGGGGATGTGCCGGGGGATGTGCCGGGGGATGTGCCGGGGGATGTGCCGGGAGATGTGCCGGGGGATGTGCCGGGGGAATGACGGCGGACGGCAAGCGACGCAAGCAGAGGCAGTTTTTCACAGGCGAATACAGAGAAAATCTGTGCCATCTGTGGATAAACAGTTTTTGGATCAGCCCTATTCGACGGGCAACCCGGCCTGTTCCCAGGCGATGGCCCGCGGCCAGGGCGAACCACACGAATTCTGAGTACAGGCCGTGTCCAGCCCTTAGCTGTTTGCCAGAAATCAAAAGGGATGGGACAATGAATTCGCCATGGCAAACCCATCAGACCCATACCAGAAAAGGCGATCGATGACCACACAACGGAAGATTCTGATTATCGGCGGCAGCGGCTTTGTCAGCGGCACATTGGCCCGTCTGGCTATCGCCCAGGGCCACGCTGTCTGGGCCGTGACCCGCGGCCAACGCGCCCTGCCCGCTGACGTTACGCCTCTGATTGCTGACCGCAAAGATACGGCAGCCTTCGCCGCGGCTATTGAAGAGGCGGGAACGAACTGGGATTTGGTGGTGGACTGTATTGGTTATGGGCCGGAAGATGCCCAGCAGGATGTGGACCTTTTTCGGGAGCGGGCCGATCATCTGGTCTTTATCTCGACCGATTTTGTCTACGATCCCCAAAATCGCCGCTTTCCCCAGACCGAAGACGACGCCAACTATCTGACCCACAGCTATCTGACCCACAGCTACGGGGGCAAAAAGCGGGAGGCTGAATTGGTGCTGGCCGGGGCGGACACCGGGGCGGACACCGGGGCGATGCGCTGGACAGTCCTGCGCCCCTGCCACATCTACGGGCCGGGATCGCTCCTGGGCTGCCTGCCCGAACACGGGCGTGACCCCCAACTGCTGGACCGGTTACGGAACGGCGAAACATTGCGGCTGGTGGGCGGCGGCCACTATCTTCAGCAACCCATCCTGGCCGCAGACCTGGCCCAGACGATTCTCAGTTGCGCTGGCAACGCCGCGGCCCACGGTCAAATTTGCAACGTTTCCGGGCCGACGGTCGTAGAGTCGTGGCAATTCTATCAGATCATCGCCGACATTCTCGGCGTTGCCCTGGCGGTGGAAGAACTTTCCGTGGCTGACTACCTGAAGGCCAACCCGGAACGAGCCTCCTTTTTCTGTCACCGTATCTACGATCTGAGCCGGTTAGCGGCGTGCGGGCTGCACGTTCCAGCCACATCCCTGGCAGATGGGCTGCGGGGTCACGTGGCGAGTTTGCTTTAGAGAAGTGAGATTAGATACTGGTTCCTGTGAAAGAAAAAGATTGCGGATTTGCGCAGCCAATCGGAACGCTATGCGGCCAAGAACGCATGTGACTACGATACGTTTGTGAAACAAAGAGCAACCGATGAAACATTTGTAAAGAGAATCGAATCCGAGGTGGATATCACCTGGGAACTTGACTTAATTGAATGGGAATTCAGTCATAAGGGCATTGACGATTGGACCCGGAAACTACGCCAATTCGACTCAAGTTTGGAATAAAAAATGTACCCACAACGTAGCGCCCAAATCGAGCGCAGTACCGGCGAAACCCAAATCACGCTTTCCCTTACCATCGACGGCACGGGCAAGGCCGACATCCAGACCGGCATCGGCTTTCTGGATCACATGCTCACCCTCTTTGCCGGCCACGGCCTCTTTGACTTGACCGTGCGCGCCAACGGCGACCTGCACATCGACGATCACCACACCGCCGAGGACGTCTGCATCTGCCTGGGCAAGGCCCTGGACCAGGCGTTGGGTGACCGGCGGGGGATTGTGCGCACGGCTCACAGTTACGTGCCGATGGATGAGGCACTGGGGTTGGTTGCCATCGACTTGGGCGGCCGGCCCTATTGCGTTTTCGATGCCGAATTCGTCACGCCCAGCCTGGGCCAGTTGGGAACCGATCTGCTCTTCCATCTCTTCGAGACGCTGGCGATCCACGGGCGGCTGAATCTCCACGCCAAAGTCATCTACGGGCGCAACGACCACCACAAGGCGGAAGCGCTTTTCAAGGGGTTAGGCCGGGCGCTGGACGCGGCCACCCAAATTGATCCTCGTCGCCAGGGTGTGCCCAGCACCAAAGGCACGCTCATCGCATAAGGATTATTCGTGACTACACCTCTTATGACCACACCACTTATGACCACACCTCCTATGACCACACCGCTCGACATTCCCACACTCGACGAAATCCGCGCCACCCGCCAGCGCATCGATCCGTACATTGTACGCACGCCCGTCTGGCGCTGGGACGCGCCGGAGATTACGGAAGCAGTCGGCCCGGAGACCGAACTCTGGCTCAAACTGGAACTCTTCCAAAAGACGGGCACATTCAAGCCCCGCGGCGCGGTCAACAATCTGCTGGCTCTGGACGGCCCGGCTCGGCAGCGGGGCGTCACAGCGGTCAGCGCGGGCAACCACGCCATCGCCGTGGCCTATGCCGCGCAGATTTTCGGCAGCAGCGCCAAGGTGGTCATGCCCAAGAGCGCGCCGCCCTTTCGCGTGGCAAAGGCACGCAGCTACGGCGCAGAGGTGGTTCTGGTGGACGACGTGCATATAGCTTTTGCCGAAGTCCATCGCATCGAAGCCGAAGAGGGCCGCACATTTATCCACCCCTACGAGAGCCGCCCGACGATTGTCGGCCAGGCCACGGTCGGGCTGGAATTTGCCGAGGACGCGCCGCCACTGGACGCACTGATCATTCCCATCGGCGGGGGCGGGCTGGCCGCGGGCATTGCCACCGCTGTCAAGCAGATGCAGCCGGGTTGCGCCATCTACGGCGTGGAACCGACGGGCGCGGACTCCATGCACCGCAGCTTTGCCGCGGGATCACCCCAGGCCATTGAGCGGGTGACGACGATTGCCGACAGTCTGGGTGCGCCCCGCGCCGAAGCCTACAGTTTCGCACTCTGCCACCACTTTCTGGACGAGATTGTGCTGGTCAGCGACGACGAACTGAAATCCTGTATGCGCCTACTCTTCCACAGCCTGAAACTGGCCGCCGAACCGGCCTGTGCCGCCAGCACCGCCGCCCTGCTTGGCCCGTTGCGAGAACGGCTGCGGGGCAAGCGGGTAGGGCTAATCCTGTGCGGTTCGAATATCGGGTTGGATACCTACACGAAGCAAACCGCACCCGAAAAAACCGAAGAAGAAGACAGATAGTATGACCCCATCGACCACCCCTCTCGAACGTCTCACATCCTTAGCCGCGGCTGTGCGCTACCACCAGCACCGCTATTATGTGCTGGACGACCCGGAACTGAGCGACGCCGAGTTTGACGCTCTCTTTCGGGAGTTGCAGCGGCTGGAAGCAGAACACCCGGAACTCGCCAGCCCCAACAGCCCAACCGTACGGGTGGGCGGGCTGATCGCCGAGCGCTTTGAGAAAGTCCAACATCCCGCGCCCATTCTCAGCCTGGCCAATGCCTTTAGTCCGGAGGATATGCACGCCTGGCGGGAACGGTTGCGCCGCCTTCTCCCCGAAGAGGAGCAGGCCAAACTGGCTTACGTCGTCGAACCCAAATTCGACGGGCTGACCGTCGTTCTTCACTACGCGGACGGGCGCTTTGTGCTGGGGGCCACCCGGGGCGACGGCGAAGTGGGCGAAAATATCACCCCCAACCTGCGCACGGTACGGGTTCTTCCCCTGACGATTCCCGGACACGCCGACACTTCGACATCGGACACGCCGACACCGGACACGCCGACACCCTCCCGCCTCGTCATCCGGGGCGAAGCGTATGTCACTGTCGCCGACTTCGACGCCTTCAACCGCGGCCAGGAAGAGCAGGGCGAGCGCACTTACGCCAACCCGCGCAACTTTGCCGCGGGTTCCCTGCGCCTGCTGGACAGCGGCATCAGCGCCCGGCGTCCCCTGCGTTTGTGGACCTATCAGATACTCATTTTGGAAGGGATGGCCGATCCACCTACCACCCACTGGGAATCCCTGGCCTATTTGAAGGGGCTGGGCTTTCCCGTCGCGGACGATGTGCGCCGCTTCACGGACGAACAGTTCGACGAACTGGTGGACTATCTGGCCCACTGGCACGACCTGCGCGCCCAGTTGCCCTACGAGTTGGACGGAATGGTCGTCAAAGTCGATTCCCTGGCCCAGCAGGAGCGGCTGGGTTTTACAGGCAAAGACCCGCGCTGGGCCGTGGCCTACAAGACCGGCGGCGAGGAAGCGGCCACAAAACTGCTCGACATAACCGTCAAAGTGGGGCGCACGGGCGCGGTGACGCCCAACGCCGTGCTGAAACCGGTCGCGATCGGCGGCGTCACTGTCTCGGCGGCCACCCTGCACAACGAGGACTACATCCGGGAGTTGGACATCCGGGTCGGCGATACGGTGCTGGTCAAGCGGGCCGGGGATGTGATCCCGAAGGTGTTGCGCCCTCTGCCCGAATTGCGGGATGGCAGCGAGCAGCCCTGGCAGATGCCGTCGGTCTGCCCTGTCTGCGGTCAGGCCCTCGTCCGCCCGGAAGGGGAGGTGGCAACCTATTGCGTCAACAACGCTTGCCCAGAGCAACTGATGCGCAAAGTGGAGTACTTCGTGGGCAAAGGCAGCCTGGACATTGTCGGTTTTGGCTCCCGACAGGCAGAGCTATTTGTGGAGTTGGGCTTTATCCACGATCTGGCCGATGTATTCGATCTGCCCTGGGAGACCCTCGCCGAAATGGAGGGGTACGGCGAGAAACGGGTGCAGAATCTGCGCGCCGGGATCGATGCGGCCAAGACGCGGCCCGCTGCCCGCCTGCTCACCGGCCTGGGCATCCGCTTTGTCGGCTCGGTGGTGGCAGAGATTGTCATGGCCGCCTATCCCGATATTCCGGCGTTGATGGCCGCGGACGAGGAAAGTTTGAGTGCCATCGAAGGGGTCGGCCCCAAAATCGCCGCCAGTCTGGTTAAGTTCTTCGCCCTGGAACCAAACCGTCTGCTGATCGACAAATTCACCCGCCTGGGCGTGCGGATGGTTGGAGAGACGCGGGAGGTTGCCGACGACATAGCCCAGCCCTTTGACGGGCTGACATTCGTCATCACCGGCACACTGCCCACGATGGGCCGGGACGAGGCCAAAGCGTTCATCGAGGCGCGGGGCGGCAAAGTCACCGGCAGCGTCAGCGCCAAGACCGACTTTCTGTTGGCCGGGGAAAAGGCGGGCAGCAAATTGGAGAAGGCGGAAAAATTGGGGGTTGCGGTGTTGAGTGAAGAGGCATTGCGGGAGAGGGCGGAGAAATAGCGAATAGCGAATGACGAATAGTGAATGACGAATAGTGAATGACGAATAGTGAATTGCGAATTGCGAATGAATCGTCTCGACAACACCTGCAACTTGCCACCTGCAACTTTCCCCCTTCCCCGCTTTCGGGTAGAATAGAGAGATTGACTTGAATCCTCCTCGCCGGACGCGACAGAAAATCACTGGCGAGCCACGCATAAGGATAGCATCTGATGAGCGAGATTTGGACACCCAAAGGCCCCGGCCCCCAGCAGCCTTCGGGCGGAATCGAATTGCCCAAAGGCTTTTCCACCCGTCGCCCCCGGGAAGAACCAAAACCAGAGCCGACAGCAGGGCCAGCCGAAGAAGCCCCGGTTGTCGCCCCACCGGCTGCCGCTCAACAACCATCCGCGCCACAGCCCCGCCAACCGGGAGGCCGCCCGGAGTTTCTCTTTCCGCCCCAGGGCGTTCAGGTTCAATGCCCCAGTTGTAGCAACCCCTTTACGGCAGCGGTTTTTAGTATTGTCGATCTGGGAGCCAACCCCGAACTGCGTGAACCCCTTTTGGGCGGGCAGGTCAACGCTGCCATCTGCCAGAAGTGTGGGGCTGGCGGTGCATTGAGCGCGCCGCTGATGGTGCATGACCCGGAGAATGAGTTTCTGGGCGTGCTGGTTCCCAGCCAGGCCCGCTTGCAGGATATGCAGGTGCAGCAGGTGATCGGCGAGATGAGCAAAGCGCTGATGGGCCGCCTGCCCAACGAAAAGCGCCGGGGCTATATGCTTAACCCCAAACAATTCTTCGATTGGGAATCCCTTCTGGAAAAGTTGTGGGGCTTTGAAGGGGTGACGCCGGAGATGCTGCGGATGCAGCGGGATCAGTCGGAATTGATCACCAGTCTTGTGCGACTCGCTCCGGATGTCAAGGCCATGCAAATGGTGGCCGACCGACGCAAAAACCTGATCAACCGGGACTTTTTCGCGCTTCTCGGCCAAGTCGTCTCTGCTCTCGCCCAACAGGGCCAGCAGGAAGCCCTGGAAGCGATGACCCAACTGCGCGCCTATCTGCTCGACACCACCGAAGCGGGCAGTGCGGTCAAGGCCACCGAAGAAGTTCTGCGTCAAGCCGTGACCCGTTTGAAACCGACGATGAGCCGAGACGAGTTCCTCGACATTCTCCTGGAGTATTGGGTAATGGGTGAAGATGGCGAGTCGATTGTCGTCTCCCTCCTGACCGTGGCCCGCGGGTTGGTCGATTACGAATTCATCCTGGCCTTAACAGCGCGCGTCGATGCCTCTGACGACCCGGAGGAACGCGCGCCCCTGCTTTCCCTGCGCGAATTGGTGGTGGAATTTTCCCAGCAGGGCCAGCAGGGCCAGGGCCAAAGCCAGGAGGCCATGGCCCAACAGGTGCAGGCATTCTTGCAGGAAGTGTTGCAATCGCCCAATCCCCAGGAACTGCTGGAAGAACGCGGCAAAGAGGTTAACGAAATGTTCCTGGCCGTGTTGGCATCCAACATCGAACAGGCCCAGCAGGGCAATGCAGCCTTTGCCGTCAAGCGTCTGCGCTCCATTTACGATATGGCCGTGGAGATTCTGCAAAACAAACTCCCGCCGGACCTGCGCCTGCTCAACCAATTGGTAACGACAAAGGATGAGGGCGAAGTGCGCCGCCTGTTGCAGGAGAACCGCAGCCTGCTCAGCAAAGAGTTCGTCGAGGGTCTGCGCGGTCTGGAAGATCGTTTCCGGGGCGAACAGAATACTGAGTTGGCGGGCCGCATTAAGTCGATCCGTTTGCAAGCTGCTATGCTCTTGTAGCCCAAACGGTATTACCAGGTGATTCGTTCATTCGCTGACGCCGAGACAGAACAGTTCTTCCAGACCGGTAGATCGCGACGTTTGCCGCCGGACATTCTTCGGCGAGCAGCGATGCGGCTCACCCAATTGAATGCTGCCATTGCTGTCACCGATTTGCGATTGCCGCTATCCAATCGTTTGGAGGCGTTACAGCACGACCGTTCTGGGCAATGGAGCATCCGGATCAATAGCCAATGGCGGGTCTGCTTTCGTTTTGAAAATGGTGAAGCTTTCGATGTGGAAATCGTCGATTATCACTGATAGGAAATGTTATGAGTTCGAGCGGCTTGTTTCCCATCCATCCCGGCGAATTCTTGGCCGAAACGTTAGAGGAATTAGGCATTCTCCCTTCTCAATTTGCCCGCGCTATTGGCGTATCGACTATCCGAGTCTCTCACGTCATCGGTGGCTCGCGTCCGGTGACAGCAGAACTTGCACTGCGTTTTGGCCGGGCATTTGGACAATCGCCGGAGTATTGGCTCAATCTTCAGATGGCGTATGATTTGAAGACTACTGAGGCCGCAATCGGTAGCCAATTGTCCGAGGTGGCGGAGTTAGCGCCTGCCTAATTATAGTTTTCGCCCAAACAAGCATCTACCCCATTTCCAAAGGTTCCCCCTATGAGTCAACCGACACCTCTCGCCGCTGAAATCATCACCACCGGCACAGAAATTCTGCTGGGCGATATTGTGGACACCAACGCCGCCTGGATCGCGCAACAGGTGCGGGAAGTCGGTGTCAACCTCTACTACAAGACAACCGTCGGAGACAACGAGCCACGCATCCGGGGCGTGCTGGAAATGTCCCTGGCCCGCAGCGACATCCTTCTGATCACCGGCGGCATCGGTCCCACAGCCGACGACATCACACGGGACGCCATCGCCAACGCCACAGGTCGCCCGCTGGTGCGCAACGCTGAAATTGTCGAAAAGCTGGCCGAGCGCTTTGCCCGCTGGGGCAACACAATGACCGAAAACAATCTGCGTCAGGCCGACATCCCGGAAGGCGCCACAATCATCCCCAACCCGGTGGGCACGGCCCCCGGTTTTATGACTCCGGACCTGCGCCACGGACGGGGCGCGCGCATCATCGCCATGCCCGGCGTGCCCCGTGAGATGAAGCGGATGATGACCGAATCGGTCCTGCCCTACATTCTGACACTGACCGGCGGCGTAGGCGTCATTCGGCGGCGCATCCTGCGCACAGTTGGCATCGGCGAAAGCGCGCTGGACACCCAACTGGGCGAGCTGATGAACGCGGCCAACCCGACTGTCGGGCTGGCTGCCCATCTGGGCCAGGCGGACATCCGCATTGCCAGCCGCGCGGCCAGCGCAGACGAGGCCGAAGCGCTGCTGGACCAGATGGAAGTCCACGTGCGGGAGCGGGTAGGCCAGTACATCTACAGTTCCACACAGGACGAAAGTGTGGAAACGGTTGTTGTCCGTCTGTTGCAGGAAACAGACGCCACCGTCGCCCTGCTGGAAACATCCTCTGCCGGTGCGATTGCCGAACGGTTGCGGGCTGTGGAAAATGGCGGCGAACGCGTTGTCGATGCCCGGGTTGGGGAAAGTGTAGACGACAGCGTGGACGACAGCGTGGACGAAGCCCAAGTCAGCCGGATTGCGGCGGATCTGCGGGCGTCCAGCGGGGCCACCTACGGCTTGGCGATTCTTTCCTCCGGCCAGGCCGACGAAGATTTCTACTCCCAGAGACCGGGGCAGACGTGGCTGGCGTTGGCTGGCCCCAACGGTGTGCGCACAGGCCGCTTCCCCTTCGGCGGACGGGACAACATCAGCACGGCCTGGATTGGCAATCGGGCGCTGGATTTGTTGCGGCGGGCGATTGGGGAATAAGGGATTGGGGATCGGAATGAATACGGGGAAACAGTGAACAGTAATCAATCGTCACTACCGGGTCATCCTGTCCTCCACTCATCCCTCCTCTCCCTTTTCCGCACGGCCAATCACCTGAAAAGCCTGCCCCGCACGGGTTGGCTCTTTGCCGGTGTGGCCCAGCCGGAATCGTTGGCCGATCACACCTGTTTGGTGGCGCTATATGCGCTCTTTTTGGCCGAGGCCATCAACGAAAACCCCGCTGCCCAGCGGTTGGAGCATCCGTTGAATGTGGAGCGGGTGGTCTCTCTGGCGCTGATTCACGATTTGGCCGAGAGTGTGCTGACCGATCTGCCCAAACGCTCCACCGAGGCATTGGGCGCGGAGGCCAAGCACAGGGCCGAAGAGCAGATCGTTGCCGACCTGCTGGCGCAGATACCCAGCGGGAAGCGGTATGTGGCGCTCTGGCGGGAGTACGATGCAGCTTCGACGCCAGAGGCTCGGCTGGTGAAGGATGTGGACAAACTGGAAATGGTCATGCAGTCCGTGCGCTATGCCGAGCGTGGACACACAAATATGCACGAGTTTCGCACGGGCCACGCGTGGCACTACCCCATAAGCCAGACCCTCTTTGAGCAATTGTCAGACGGGTTATCCGAATGAAGATAGAGCGGATCGTTTTCCTGAATTTTGTGCTGATTCTTGCTCTGATCCTGACCAGTTGCACTCGTTCACGAGCGGCTTTCGCCTCCGTCCAGGCGGCCACTGCGAATACGCCGCCTCTGTTGGCAGAGACAGCAGCCCTGCTCGCAACGCCAGACACGGCCAAGAGTGCGCTTGGCAATGTTCCGCCTGTATCGACAGCGTCTGGCCCTGCCGAACCACTGCCCAACGCTCAATCGCCAGTGTTCATAGAGCCGGCAACAGATGCACCCGCTCTCAATATATCGCAGACGCAAACCAGCGCGACGACAGACCTGCTACCGCTGAGTCACACAGTCAATATTCTTTTGCTCGGTTCGGATCGACGCCCCGATGAAGCCAATTGGCGTACAGATGTGTTGATGCTGATTGCCCTGGATTTGGAGGAGCAGAAGGCCGCGGCCATTTCCCTGCCCCGGGATATTTACATCGATCAGATTCCTGGCCACAAGCCCAACAAAATCAATGTGATTGACTTTTTGGGCGAGCGTGACGATCCAGGCCACGGGTCCGATCTGCTGGCATCCATTTTGCAAGAGAAGATTGGTCTCCCCATCGACTTCTTTTTGCGCTTCGATTTTGAGAGTTTCAAGCAGGTGGTAGACGCGCTGGGTGGCGTACAAATTGAGGTAGAATGCCGGGTCTACGAATACCTGCCCGAAGAAGATATCGATCTCCTCCTGGAGCCGGGGACCCACCGGCTGGAAGGCAAAATGGCGCTGGGCTATGTACGGGCGCGCAACCAGGGCGGTGATCTGGAGCGTGCCCGACGCCAACAGCGGATGGTCTGGGCCGTGCGCAATCAACTGCTCAGCGAGAACCAACTGCCCAACGTGCCTGCTCTCTATGCCGCTCTGTGGAATTCTGTGCAGACTGACATCAACTTTGTAGACGCCATTCGTTTTGCCCGCTTTGCGCTGACACTCTCCGAGGACGACATCCACGGAATGGTCATCTCACCGCCGGAGATGGTTCGAGCAGACTGGCGGGGGGGAATGTCTGTGTGGGTGGCCGATTGGCCGCTGATTGCCGAGCGGGTGCAGACTGTTTTTGACCGACCGCCTCTGATTCAAACTAATACTGTGGGCGCAGAAGGGGATCGGGTGCAGTGTCCGTAGAGGGCGTTTGTAGGATATGCTGATAATCGTTTTGAATGAGGATAAGATGCGTCGATATTCGCTATTGAGTGCTCCTGTAATTTTGTTGGTTGCCCTGCTTCTGGCCGGTTGCGAGGCCAATGGCATTGCTATGAATCAAATTTTTCAGGGCTTGGCAACGCCAACCCCATCAGCCACACCGATCTATTCACCCACGCCGGTTCCAACGCCCACGGCCACGCCCATACCGCCCCCCTTCAATCTGCGCGAGACCGACAATATGCTCCTATTGGGCACGGATCGCCGCCCGGAAGATGGCAGTTGGCGCACGGACACAATTATGATAGTGGGGATTGACCGGGCCTATAACCGGGCCGCGGTTCTTAGCATTCCCCGCGACCTCTACCTCTCCATCCCTGGCTACGGCACGGCGCGCATCAATCAGGTGGATTATCTGGGCGAAAAGATACTCGCCACGCCAGGGGGTGGCCCTGCTCTGCTTTCACAGGTGATCGAAGAGAATCTGGGGCTGAAGACCGAGCATTGGGTGCGGGTGGAAATGAGCGGTTTTGAGGAAGTGGTGGACACGCTGGGGGGTGTCACCGTCAATCTCGACTGTCCCTTTTACGAATTGATCTACGATCTGGACGAGCAGAAATGGGACTATTTTACCCTGCCTGCTGGGGAAGTTGTACTGGACGGGGTGAGCGCTCGCTGGTTTGTGCGTTTGCGTATGATCGAAAGTGACTTTGGCCGTGCCCGTCGCCAGCGTCAATTCCTGTGGGCGCTGCGGGAACAGGTGCTGAGCAAAAACCAACTGCTGCGCATCCCCGAACTGTGGAGCGCTTTCCAACAGACCTTTGACACGGACCTCTCCCTGCTACAAATGCTCGATATGACCCGCTTTGCCGTGGGGCTGGAGCCGGGTAATGTGCGGGCAGCGGCCATTACTAACGCCCAGGTGGATCGCTTTATCGCGGCCAGCGGCGCGGATGTTTTGGTCATCAACGATCCGTCCAAAATCGCCACGCTGATCGATACCATTTGGGAAGGGGAAAGTCTGGCCGAGGCCAACCGCACCGATCCGGCCAGTTGTCCTGCGCCGCCCAAAGGCGTGCCCAATTACGTGCAAACGCTGCTTACCCCCACGCCCGTGCCGCCTGCGGAAGGTGCTGAACCGGAAGCGACACCCACGCCTGGGGGATAGGGAGACGGCGGACGGCGGACCACCGGAAGCACTTCCGCTGTCGGTGGTCCGCCGTCAGCCGTCAGTCATACAGCGAAGCCACCTCTACTGCGGACCCACCCGCCGCGGCCGAGCGATAGGCAGCATCCAACAGTTCCACGGCCCGCCAGCCGATTAGCCCGGAGACGTGATTTTCGGCCTGGCCCAGGACGGTTTCGACAAAATTTTTGGTGGTGGCGTGGCGGTAGTAGTGGCGGTTTTCGTCGGTCAGCGCCTCTTCGTGCAGCGTCCCGTTGTCGCTGATGCGCGCCGTCCCGGCGGCTTCGTCAATGTCGATCCAGCCATTCTCACAATAGAGTTGCAGGTCGATCTTGCGCCCCCCGGCCATATTCCCCGTGCCGCCAATACTCCCCAGGCTGCCGTTGTCAAACTCCACCAGAATCGCATCCACCAGGTCCACGGCCAGCCCGTGATTGCGCATCCGTGCCTGCACTTGGGCCACCCGCCGCCCGCTGATAAAAAAGAGCAGGGAAGCCAGATGCGTGATCTGCAAATGGCCGTGTCCGCCGCCGGAACGCCGGGGATCGCTGTAGGCATCTGCGGGGCTGTGGACAAGGCGATCCCGCCCCTCCCCAATGCCGGTCGATTTGCCCTGATAGAGGCGCAGCACGTGCTGATTGAAGATGCCGTTGACGTATTGCAATTCACCCAGCGCGCCCGACGCCACCACCTGCTGGGCACGAATGGTATAGGGCGAATAGGTGTGGTTGTAGCCCATTGCGATCTGCACCCGTTGGCTTGCCGCCAGCTCGACCAGTTCCTTTGCTTCGCGGGCAAAAAGGGTCATCGGCTTCTCGATCAGAATGTGCAGACCGGCCTGCAAACAGCCTTTGGCGACTGTGTAGTGAGTGGCGTGATCCGTCACCACAATCGCGCCGTCAAGTCGTTCATTCGCCAGCATTTCATCCACACTGGCATACGCACTGGGGACGCCATAGGCATCTGCCGTCATGCGCGCTTTTTCCAAATTCGCGTCACACAGAGCCACAAGTGCAGCGTCCGGGTGGTCCAGCAGCGCGGGAATGTGGTGTTCGGTGGCCCACCAGCCAGTGCCAACAACAGCGATTCGTGCGGGGGAAGTGGTCATCAATAGAACCTCCAAGACGATGAAATGAGAGAAGGTCAACTTTCGGCAAAAGTTGACCTTCTTGGATTACGCGCCGTGCAACAGCCCCCCATACGCCACGGGCCGCACTTTCTTGCGCCACTTGGCATAGGTGCTGAGCAGATGGGGCCAGAAGGGGCTGACTTGACCGGTGGGTTGCGCAGAGCCGAGCGCGGCCAGAAAACTCTCGGCGTTATCGTCAAAGGGCGGCATTTCCAGATAGCAGTGGCCCAGCTCGAAGGGAATGTGGGAATCGCTGCCCGCGGTCATCAGTTTGCCGTGCTTCTCGGCCAGAGCGCGGGCGGCGTCGTTGTCCGCGGGGCGCACACAGCGCGCATTGAGTACTTCCAGCGCGTCCACCAGTTCGATGATTTCCAGCACATTGTCCAGCCCCATCGCCGACCCGCGCAGAGAATCCAGCGGATGGGGGATGCTGATCACTGCGCCCTGATCCCGCAGCCGGCGTATAGACTCCTGAGGCGAGAGTCCTTGGGGCACTTCCTCGCTGACAAACCAGGCGATGATCTCGCCGTGGGTGGTCTTGATCTCCTCCCCCACAATAATTAGATCGGGGGCCAGTTTTTTAGCAGCCAGCGCACCGGCCAGATTGTTGTGCTCGGTGATTGCCAGTTTATCCAGCCCAATCGAGCGGGCGCGGGCAATCGTCACCTCTGGCCGGGTCAAACAGTCGCGGCTGTAAATTGTATGGGAGTGCAGGTCAACTTTCATAACAACTCTCTTTGTGACAACTTTTACGGTTCGCTCTTCACAAGAAAATCCCCCGCGGCCCAGCCCACCAATTGATCCGCCGGGTCTTCCACCACCCGAATCCGATACCAGAAGTAGCCGTCGGCCTCCACGGGATACTCGCCGTAGTCGCCGCCGGGAGAGAGAACGAGAAAGGGTGCGCCGTCGTTGTAGATGCCCAGCGTCAGCGCATCCGTATTCGTATTCGGCGCGGAACGCAGGCGAATGCCCTGACCGTCTGTATTGTATACGACCACTTGCATCCCTGCGCTCAATCGAACATCGGCCACAGCGGGAGCAGACAGTGGGGTGGGTTCCGGGGCTGGATTCTGCTCCCCGGCGTCGGCCACAAGCGCGCTCCCGACAACACCCGCGGCGGACGCGGTGGGGAACCCAGCAGGGAGCGCGGGTTCGTCGGCTGTGCGCCTGCCCAGGGAAAACCAGAGCACTACCAATGCAACGATTGCCACCACAATTACACCAACCACCACAGCCCATAGAGGCGTCGTGCGGCCCAAACGCCGTCGGGTACTCCCTGGATTTGGGGCTGTTGCAGGCGTGCCTATCTCCCAGCCCACTTGACTGTGGGGCGCGTCCACCGGCAGGCTGACGCCGTGGGTTTGTGCTGGCACAGCCTGGAAAACCGGCTCAGGCGGCGCTGCTGGGCGAGCTTCAACCGGCGAAAAAACCGGCTCGTTGGCAACCGTCGGTTCTGCCTCAAAGAACGGTTCGTCGTAGGGTTCCTGCGCTGGTTCTATCTGTCTCCGTTCTGCCATTTTACAATCTCCTGAGGCAATGGGGTGGAATATCTTCCTTCATTACCCCACCAACTCTTCATCTCTTTTTGTCCTTCAACATCCCCAGCATCTCATCCAAAGGACGGGTGTTGATCACATCCTCCGCACGCACCCACCCCCGACGAGCCGTGTGAATGCCATAAGGCAGCAGGTCAATCTGGTCAATGCTGTGCGCGTCACAGTTGATAACCAATTTACAACCCAGCGCAACCGCCCGCCGGGCATAGGGGCCACTCAGGTCCAGGCGAGCCGGGTTGGCGTTGATTTCGACGACTGTACCCGTCTCGGCGCAGGCTTGCAGCACCCGTTCCAGGTCAATATCCGATGGCTCCCGGCGGCCAATCAGACGCCCGGTGGGGTGGCCCAGGATGTCCACGTGGGGGTTGCGCACGGCGCGCAGACAGCGCTCGGTGATACTCTCCCTATCCTGGCGCAGCCCTGTGTGGATGGAGGCAACCACCACATCCAGCCCGGCCAGCACTTCGTCGGGCAGGCCCAATATGCCGTCGGTCAACACTTCGGCTTCTGTGCCCAGGAGCAGGCGAAAGTCGATGCCCGATGCTGCATAGCCAGCATTGAGCCGGTCGATATCGGTCCGCTGTTCGGCCAGTTGGGCCGCATCCACCCCTTGAGTCACGCCCAGGCCGATGCTGTGATCACTCACATTCCAATAGCGATAGCCCTTCGCCCGCGCGGCCTCGGCCATCTCTGCAATCGATGCTTTGCCATCGCTGAAGGTAGTGTGGCTGTGCAGTTCGCCCAGAATATCCGCCACTTCGATCAGCCGGGGGAGGCTGTGCTGGCGCGCGGCCAATATTTCGCCCCCATTTTCCCGCAATTCCGGGGCCACCCACGCCAGGCCCAGAAAGGCGTAGAGTTCTTCTTCGGTCTCAAAGAAGCGGTCTGTGCCGTCGGGGAAGTCGGGATGTCCGTCGCTGGTGAGGGAGTATTCGTTGAGACTCCAGCCCTGCTTCTGGGCCAACTCGCGCACGGCCACATTGTGGGCCTGACTGCCTGTGAAATAGGCCAGGGCCGGCCCCCAATGACGGCTCTCCACCACCCGCAGGTCCACCTGCATTCCGTTGGGCAGGGCAATGCTCGATTTGCGATCCCCAGCGCCCAGAATGTCTACGGCCTGGGGCAATGTGCGGAAGGCCTCCATCACTGCGACGGGTTGTTCGCTGACTGCCAGAATGTCCACATCGCCAATCGTCTCCCGCCAGCGACGCAGGCTACCCGCCAACTCGATTTTGTGGATGGTATTGGGCGGCAACGCGGCCAGCAAATCCGCCACCAGCCCATCAGCAAGCGGACGGGCGTTGCCAATCGGCGTGCGGTCATCCTGGCGGCGGGCGAGAAGTTCGATGCCCTTAAGGATTTTCTCCTCGCTCTTGGCCCCAAAGCCCTTCAGCACTTGAATACGACCGGCCTCAGCCGCCGCTTTCAGCGCTTCCACACTCGTTACATCCAATTCCTCCCAGAGCCGTTTGGCTGTCTTCGGCCCCACATCGGGAACCCGCATCATCTCGACCACACCGACGGGGACCTGGGCAGTCAGTTTGTCATAGAGGGGAATGTGGCCGGTGGTGAGCAGATCGTCGATCTTTTCGGCGATAGCCTGGCCGATGCCGGGCACATCGCGCAATTCTCCCGCGGCGTGGATGGCGTTGATGTCTCGGTTCAGTTCCTCAATGGTGCGGGCTGCGTTCTGATAGGCGATGATTTTGAAGCGGTTCTCGCCCAGGATCAGCATCAGATCGCCGATATCGGCAAAAATTTCGGCCACCTGGCGGTTGTTCAGGCGGGGCAGTTCGGAATCGGACACGGGCAGTTCCTCGAAATATTTGTGAGCAGCGTGAAGCGTATTATAGCACAGGCGGG
>Ga0335396_10003355_pt1 | contig 18560 bp, 18 predicted proteins | sample FRY02_FD_205743 | JGI IMG/M metagenome (GOLD analysis project Ga0335396, IMG submission 205743) | Freshwater microbial communities from Lake Fryxell liftoff mats and glacier meltwater in Antarctica - FRY-02 (spades assembly) (version 2) | ecosystem: Environmental > Aquatic > Freshwater > Ice >... | reverse complement strand
GGAACCCACGCCATAGAAACAACACCCATAACAAAGAACTGCAACCAAAGTGCATTGCGTGCTTTGGTGGCGAGGAGTTTGGTCACAGGTGCAAGATTAGTGGCTGCGCAGATTATTGCGTCTATTGGCGAGTTTGGTCTTCACTTGGCTGTCACCCAGCCAGAGCGAACATGTTTTGGTCGGTGGAGCGGCCATTCATGGTGGCAAAACTGCTGATCTGCAGTTAAGGTCAACCATCTCTAGATATCCTAGATTTCGAAAAGTAATTCTTGATTTGGGGCAAGAGATTAGGAGGCTCTTGCTCCCCGGCCAGTGAGATTCAAACCACCTTTTGTTGAAATCGGGTCGCAACAAAGTAATTCAATTGCGCTACCCGGAAGCGATAAATGTCCGACACAAGAGCTAACATTTGAAATAGGCAAATCCTGCATAAATGAACGAAGGTATCGATGTCCCAAAAGAATCATGAGTTTGAATCCGCAATTATGGCGATTTTCGATCACCTATATGCGACTTCGAACATTAAACTTCCAGAGGAGCTTTCCGCTGAAGTTACCAAGGTCCTCCTCACAATTCAGTGGGCTCGAAAGTCAGACAGGCTCCCCGATTTTCAACTTGCGGGTAGCTTTTCAGCCAAAGACATAAAGTCGCTTTTTTCCGAGTATGTGCTAGATGCTGGACATTACAAGGGTAAAACAAAACTTGTTTTGGACGACAGGTCCCTAATCTATCTCTACGAAAAGTTATCGCTGTATGAGGTTGAGTCCGCGGAGAGAGATTGGCTTGGGGATGCGCTAGAAGTCTTTAGAGCTACAACCTCAAAGCGCTTGGGTGGACAATTCTTCACTGATCAACGCGTCACAGACCTGGCCGTGGAAATCTTGAATTACCGCCCTGATAAGGACCTATTCGTTGACACTTGCGCGGGAACAGGGGGATTCCTGATTGCGGCAGCAAAAATCGCCAAGCGAGCTGGGACACATCCCCTTGGCATAAAGGGCATCGAGCTTGACTCGACGCTATCGCACATGGCGAATTCGACATTGCAAAACTACTTGGAATCTCTGGAAGGCACAGTCTTTAATGCTGATTCTCTAACATCAGACAATTGGTCAAGGGATACCCTTTCATCTATTCCTGAAGGAAGCATCGACATCATCGCTTCAAATCCCCCTTTCGGCACCAAGATTACGATCAAGGATGAAGAGGTTCTTTCCAAATTTGATCTTGGTCACGTTTGGGGCAAAACAACTACGGGTTGGTCAAAAACTAACCGAACAACTCCCCGAGCCCCGGACATTCTCTTTCTTGAGAGAAACCTAAAGATGGTGAAACCCGGCACTGGAAAAATTGCGCTTGTCCTCCCCTATCAAATTCTTTCTGGACCGAAAACGGGATACATTCGCGAGTGGCTGCTTAGGAACGCTCGAGTTTTGGCCGTCATCGATCTGCCTGATGATACCTTCCAGCCATGGACAGGAACAAAGACTTCGCTTTTGGTGGCTGAGAGACGAACTGAGCCGCTCGAAACCTGGAATGAGGAGAGTTACCCTGTCTTTATGTCTATTGCTGAGGAGATCGGCCATGATCGTCGCGGAAAACCAGTTCTGGACCAAAATGGCAAAATAGTTTCAGACCTTCCTGAAGTGGCGCTGCAGTATCAGTCCTGGTCGCAGAACCCTAAGGCGACGTTTAGTTCCTCAAAGTGCTTCCTTGCAGATGCGGCGAAGGTCACTCTCGAAAGTGATTTACGACTAAATGCCGCCTTTTTCAACCCCAGTGCGTACTCTGCGAGAGAAAATCTTCAGATTGGGTCTGAGCAAAAGAACTTTAGGGTCGAACGCTTTGGGGATCTCGTTGAACACATTTTTTGCCCAGGTCGGTTCACAAGAAACTACGTTGAAGAGGGGGCTGGAGGCATACCTTTCCTCGGCGGCGCAAATATTCTGCACTTCTCAATAAACACTAAAAAGTACCTGTCGAAAGATGACCCAAATCTAGGGGGATTAATCGTACGAGAGGGCTGGTTGTTGATAACAAGAAGTGGGAGCACAGGCATAGTCTCGTCAGTGCCTGAAGCGTGGGATGGGGCGGCAATTTCCGAGCACGTTATTCGCGTTGTTCCAGACGAATCTAAGAAAATCTCGGCTGGATACCTGGAGGCGTACCTCAGGTCTGAACTAGGCCAGGAACTGCTTGCAGCAGGAGTGTTTGGATCGGTCATAGATGAAATCACTCCAGAGCAGATCTCGGAACTTCCTGTCCCGATCCCATTAGATGAAAGTTTGCTGAAGCGCGTAGTGGAGATTCAAATATTGGCCAACAAGGGGAGACAACTGGCGGCAGATTCAACCGTGAGGGCTATCGAGGAAATCACCAAGTTTCATAAGATCTTGCCCCTCTAACTCTGGAAAGGTTCCGTGCTCTCTGTGTTTTTCTACTATCTCATTGGATGCAAGAAGGAATTCGCTTAGGGTCATGTTGCCTTGCATTTGGTTGGATCGATGCAAAACCAAAAACACATTTCCAATTTCATGCTTCCCTCCGCGATCTAGGGGGTTAATGTGACCACTTGTAATCATTCGTGGGCTCTCCAGAACTTTCGTAAGGGAAATTGGTCTCAATTGGATGGGATCCAAGTACTTACCTTGGCGCACTGGGTGACCAAGAATCCATGACCATGCGTTTTCGAATGATGGCTCAGCGATCTTCGGGGCATTGGTGAAACTCAATGCCTGCATGTAGAAAGAGATTTCCACAAGTGTTGCTTCGCGTTCTGTTGCGTATTGTTTGTGATCCGTGGGGAGCATCCACCGGTTGATGCGATTACCGTCTTCACCATCCTGTGGCCTACCAGCCACTTTGCTGGAGAACGCCTTCCACGGAGCAGACCTCCGACCTGCATCTCGAAACTTGGTTGTTAATGCTTTAGCAGCACGTTCTTCGATACCGTTCACAACCAATAACTCGCGAAAAAACTTAGGCAACATTTTGATGACTCCAGTGATTTGGTCATCACTTAAGCTATCTCGCCCCAATCGCCCCAGGTCTGCTAAGTGTGCCGCCCTCGAATCAAAACTTGAAGTTGCCATTTCCCCCGCCCAAGAAATTCATTGGAGATTTAATTAGTACACTACTCACAGAAAGATTGCACGTTAATTGCATGGCTGATTTTCAGAACGCCGATATCCTTGTGTAATGGGGCTTCACCGCGGTTGAACCAAGAGCTCGGAAGGATCCTACCCATCATGTTTTGGACACTAAGAAAGACCACCGACATTATTCAACGCCACTATCGTTGTCTCGTTTTATGAAATAGCCACTGTCACTATCCGAGCTTTCACACATTGTTAGCTCTTCCCTGCTCAGGTAGGCAGGAAACCAAGATCCCCTGGTGTTGCCAGTTGGACCGTTGGTCTTGACATAGAGCAGGTTTGACTCCGGGCAGTACTGAATGTCTCCATCTATTGCCATTAGGCACTTCAGTTGCAGAGCTACTGCATCGTGGTAGTAGAGAACCTCTGCTTGTGACCTTGTGGTTACCTGCAAGGAGTATGGAGAAATCAGCTCAACCTTTGCCTGATAACGCTTTTTATCTCTCATCACATTGCACTGCACGTAGTGGGTAGTGGTATCCGGGTTGCTAGGCAGCCAGCCAGTTACTTAGCGCTGCCATTCTTGATGCTTTTGCTACGCTACTGCAGTCATAGGGCATTGCGTGCTTTGGTGGCGAGGAGTTTGGTCACAGGTGCAAGATTAGTGGCTCTCAATCAAGACGTGAATTTCCGCCCCCTACTGCTCCATGCGGCGCATGACCTGGTTGAAATCAAACTTGGGCGGCTTGCTGATTTCCTCAAAGTTCGCATCAATGAATTCTTCTTCGGTGAGCATCTTGCTGCCGATTCGAAACTGCGCAATGAGTCCAGGTGATAGGTCTCCAAAAAGTGCAGTAAAGACAACCGGATCGACTGCAGCCGCCAACCAGTTTTCATACTCTGCAGTCATTTTGATCTCCTGCCAGACACCGAAGATGAACTGCTCTTGAATCTCGTCGAAACGCAATGACACAAGCCCTAATGGTGGAACAAGTCCTGCCCTATCTTGAATTATCCAAACGGTTGACATAAGTGGAGCACTCACCCGCCACTCGTCACCTGTCCACTGACAATTTGAGCAACCGATGTCAGGGCTATCTGGCTCAATGATGCACCCGCCGATAAAGACGTCCTTGCTCTCAAGAGCCTCTTTTGTTGGATAGCCATAAAGAATGGGCAGAAACTCCCAGCCACAAACTGGGCAGTTCTTGAGCTTCGTCTCGTTCATGTGGACTCCTTGTAATCGAGTTCAAGAATGATGACATGGGTGTGTGACGTTTTGAGACTTGCCCTCCGCAAAGCGCAACGAAATGGGACTGCTATTCCGCCAGGAGCTCGTCCACTGGGAGCGACCCAGCAATGGAATAGTCTCCTGCAGCACATAGCTTTTTGAGAAGGATGGCCCGCCACTCGTAGTATTCGGAGATCACAGAGTTCTTTGGGGCGTCAAAGTTAATTTCACCAGCACCAGTTATTCTGCTCATGTTCGCAAGCACGTAGTACTCATCTCTATAAAAAATTTCAGCTTCATCAGGCTCGACAAGATAACCATGCTCGCCAATTGCTTCAGCCGGCACGCCAGGGCGATGCTCTTCGTAAACATCTAGTTTGGAAAAGTTTTTAACCTGCAGATCGCTCTTTCGATCCATGAACCTCGCAATTTGCACTCTTATTTTCTCGTCCAACTCCGTTGCCGTGGGAATACCCTCTCTGGCCGCGTCGGTTGCAAGGAAAATCGTCTGCTGCGCAGCTGTCCAGCTTTCCCAACCAAGCACATTCTCATCATCCAAACTTTGTTCAAAATAACTCAAGGTGTCCTTCGGGTTCGCCTGAAAGATCCAACCTGTTCTGTCGGGCAGACCTAGATAAAAGTCGGCACCTGCTGCACCCGCGTCCAGGATTTGATAATGAAATGCTTTAACCTCTGTGGAATACAAGAAATCCGACATAAGGAACATATGCCTGCAATCACCACAGATTAGAACAGCATCCCCGCCCTGGCAGGGCATGAGCGCAATTTCTGGATGTTTCTCGTCTTCTTCCAGCTCTCCCCAAATTCCGTCAGTCCAAAGAGACGGGCTCGCGATGTCATCCTGTTGTGAGGCCAAGGCATATTCAAATGGCTGATCACCATTCTCATGATAAGAAGGGTGATTCCAGCCAGGCATGTTGAAGCGACGCTCTTGGTTCTTCCCGCAATTGGGGCATGCAAAACCACCACCCTTTGATAAAGGCTGTAAAGCCGATTCTTCGAATAAATTGCCGTCTGAGTCGATCGTGATTAGCACTTGCCTTCCCCTTTTCCTTCTCCGTCAAATACAAATGACGAGATGCAGCCACTCTCCATCACCCTACTCCTGCGAAAGCGCGTCTAGGATTTCCATCAGTCTCGGGTCCCCCGAGCCGTCAACTCGCTTCTTTCGCTCAACCTCATAGAAAATCTCTAAGATGCTGATTGCTCTAGCGACCTCTTGAGCTAAAGACTCGAGATCAAGAGGCGAGGATGCAAAAGTGAAGCCTTCATCGTCAGAAAGATCTCTATAACCGCTCTCCTCCCAGGTTGCCTTCACCTCATTCAGTGAACCTACTTCTGGCTCACCAGAAACATGGATGCTAAATGGCCTGGAACTGGTCCCGATCAGTGGATCGAGCCTGCCAACCAGAATGCTTGGTCGATCAGTAAATTGCCGGCGCTTATTTCTTGTTTCAAAGGTCGCAATTGTGACGCCGCAATTTTTGAGCTCGCTTGCCCTTTGAATAAGGGCGGCAATCACAGCTTCCCAGGGGTGAACCTCAAGTTGATGGCGATCTTTAGTGGTTGATATTTCTAGCTCTTGGCTTTTTCGTCTGAGTAGTTTCATGGGTTAGGCCCTCCTGTTCCTAGAAGTTTTGGCGTCTGGAAAATCAATATCTAAAGTGTTGGCTAACGTCTCAAGCATTAGAGCGGTGACGCGTTCAAGTTTTTGGAGTTCAACATTGTTTTCTCCCCACTCTGCTGAATCAATCAACCCCAGCACCTGCCTGGCCTCTGTTGTTTCACCAGCTAGAAACAGAGCTTCAGCAAGGCTTGCCCTTGCTGTTCTGACTGTGTAGTCATCGTCCAGCTTGATGGCCCTTTCAATGATGTCTCTAAAGATCTCAGCGGCAGCGATGAACATCCCGCTGTTCATTAGCTTTTCTGCGTGAACAGAGTCCACCATCCAGACATTTCCAAGCTCACCCGCCTGCTCGAAATAGGACCTGATTCTTGCCAGAATCTGCGTGACCTCTTCAACTGAATCCTCGGGCTCTGAATAATGCAAAGCATTTGCAAGATGGAACTCCGCCATCGCCGCCCTTGACCAATCCCCACCAACCTTGAACATACTCACAGCCAAACGCAGCGGTCTGATTGCCCTGAAGTATTGACCAGCGAGAACAAGGGTCCAGCCAAGGCGGTAGTTCATGTGTGTGATGCGTTCATCTTTTTCTAAGAACTCAAAGGTTCGAAGTGAGTCAGTGATGTGAGAGATGGCTTGGTCATAATCACCAAGCTCAATAAGAGCAGCAGCCATACGGTCTTTGGCCAGCGCAGCACCAAAAGCCTCCCCTGCAGTTTGATAGATGTTATAGGCACGAATGAAACACTCCAGGGCATTAGTTTGTTTTGCCTGTTGCCCAAAGATCTCACCGAGGCTCATGCTGTTCATTGCAGCCGAGACGTTTTCTTCTATTTCAACAAAGGTGTCTATTGCCAGTCGGTAGGTCTCGATTGCTTCATCGTTTCGGGATAGAGCCCGATAAGAATCTCCAAGTGGTCCGGCAGCAAAAGCAATCACTCTCGAGTCGTTTATCTCTCTGCCAAGAGCCAGTGACTTTCCTAACGACTCAACTGCGTCTTCGAACTCCTTCAGCGCGTAATGGCAATAACCAAGGCTATAAAGAGCAGTTCCGGCATCGGAATTGCGATCCTGAGTGTTGTAGAGATCAAGAGCTGAACCATAGAGGTTCTTAGCTAGAGTCCAGTCTTCTTCCTTGACCCTTCTCTCACCTAGCTCCATTAGGGAATCAGCCCTGTCACTCAGATCATCAGAGCGTGATCGCTCCCAGAGTTCGTCCTCTGACATATCCTCGTGACTTGTCACTTCTTACCCCTGTCTACAAACCTTGGGCCCTCCAGCTTCGCCTGGATTTTCTTGCGAGCGAGGTAGCGCTCCTTTGGGTTTGAGGTTGCTCTAGGTGCGGGTGAAAAGAACTGCTTTGGGTTGACTCGATAGCTACTCATTTGAACCCCCAATTTCGATTGAAGCTAGATGGTAAGAGAGGGGGCTGACATTTTTGGTGGGCCAAAGATGAACTTAGATCAGAGGTCTAATTCTCTCCAGGCGATTTGAATGAAAGTGCATCAATCAGGTCCGCAATTGCAGCCGCTGTTGGCTCAAAGCCTGGGGCAGGTATACCAGCGGTCAAGAAGGTGTCTCTTCTTATTTCCAACATGATTGACTGCACCCGTGGATCTTTGCCATAAAAAGCAAGTGGAACATAGGTGCCAACAAAGGGTGAGTTTATGTCAATGTCGCCGAGCCCAGAAAAAGCATTCCTAGCTAAAGCAACCAAATTTTCTGAGGTGTGAAAATCATCAACCCCTAGACACAGTGCTGGTCTAGCCGATTCCTTATAAAGTTCGTAATCAGATGGCACAGCCGGGTATGAGTGCAAATCAATTATTACTACCTGACCAATTGCCTCCAGGCGCTCTTTCACGAGCGCCTGGAGTGCAGCTGAATACGGGTTGAAGTAGTGATCGATTATCTTCTGGGACTCAGCAATGGAAATGTCCCGCAGCGGTTTTTGATCACTAGTCATTGAGTAAACAACCCCCATGCCAACCTGGTTCATAACTTCTGTTTCATCAGGGAATCGTTCTGGGTCAAAGACCAAGCGAGACAGCTTGTTCTCAAATATCCAAGGCTTCATGGTCGCCCGCTTCGACGCGCGGCTCGCAAGCTCATCAGTTAGCCCATCGGTCATTAGGTCCAGCTCATGCTGCAACTCTTTGCCAGAAATAAGCAAGTGCTCCGCGATTTTCTTTGGAATTACCGTGCTTGCGTGTGGAACATGGATGATCACTGGAGACAAGGAGTCTCCTCTTATTACAGCCCAGTTCATAATGCTGTAGACCTATGGCTTGGGGTGCTAAATAAACGATTTTTTTGTGATTTTTTCACGATTCTCCTACTTATTAGGAGCTGGCGATAGCCAACTCATTCTTAGTTGCTAGGTCGTCTAGCCGACTCTTTCCAGTGCACCTTGTGATGAGTCACAGGTAGCGTTGACGGGGTGCTGGAGCCCTTTACCGTCTTTCTAATGAGTCTTTGGTTTCCCACCTAGGTGGTGAGGTGTTACTTAGCTTTGTAGTTACAGAGCGTATCTTTAGGCTCTGTCATTTTTAGCGTGAGCCACTCGAAGTAGCCCGTTAGTTCGGTAGGTCTTGCGGTGGTTTCGGGCCGGTTCAAAAAAACGTAATGGGCGTTACTGCAACCCGAGTTTCTGTCTGAGGGAGCTTGTGAAAACATCGAAATAGAATTCAGATTGGGCAATCGCTTTTTCGTAGAACCAGCTCTCGACATTCTGGGCGCCTTGGGCTTGAAGTCCTAACATTGTTGAACCGAGCCGGCCATTCAAGCTGCTGAGATTCCCAGGCAGAGCTAATGATTTAGTCAACAGCAGTTTGGAAGAGGCATAGTCACTGGACTTCAGCTCTGGAGAGCTAGCGCTAGCCGTCCTGTTGTCCGTTGGATGAAGAAGGCAGAGATTTCCTATGCTGTGAACCCAATCTGCGCCCCAAGTTGAGTCGAAAGTAGATGACAAAGCCAACACCTGTGGGAAAATATGATCCAAATCATATCCTTGCTTGGGGGTAGTTTTTCCAGCCCGAGAAGTGGTTTTCAGAAGTGCTTCGACCGTTGTATCTGCCCCGTGGTTTGATGCTGAAGACTCCACAAAGCTGGCCGCCGATGCCAATGCAAATCTCATGCGCTTCTTATCTCGAGCGTTCGTGTAACGAAGCTGCATGAATCGAGGGCGCGCGGCAGCAACAAGATTATCAAACTCCTTAGACTCCATTCCTAGAACCGCATATAGCTCATCAACCTCGGTGCTATTTCCGATGCTGGTGATGGCCTTACTGAGGGCCCAGAACTGTGCATTCAAAGAATTGGCCCCCTCCTCGGCGAACAAGGATATTGCCACTCGAGCATCAATGAATTCTGCCGTTAGCTGATAATTCTTGGAACTTTGGAATTTGGTTGCCTCGAGCACAGACGGAAGATGTTGGACAACTCCGAAATGTCTAGCCGCAACGAGATTTTGATTGTGGTCGTTGGTGGTCGATGCCCCTATTTTCGCCAAATTCGCTGCTGCCGAGATGATTTCTTTTGAAAATTTTGCGGGGTCCGCTATGGTTCCGTCACGAAGTTTGCCTTGCCAAGCTTTGTAGACACCAGCACTCGAGACAAATGAGCCTGTTATCGGCTGAAGCATCGCTTGCATGAGGTATCCCATGCTTGCTGCCTTGTGGGGCCTCACTTTGAAAACTGACTCTGCAGCTTCAAGCCAGTCCTTCGAAATTGTTTCGTACTTCTCCCTAGGTGCATTCATGAAGAGCAGGCCTTTGAGAAGTTCAGCCGAATTTAGAGGCATCCCTCTGCTGTTGAGTTTCTCGAATATTTCCAACGCTTGTTCCTCGGAATGCAAGGTGGCGGTCACAAGGTAAACATTGAAAAGCAAACTGTTGGTGTATTCAACCAATAAATCTACTGTGATGAGATTGTTCCTAGTCCAAGAAGATAGGTTTGCGAAATTCTGGCTCAGGTTATCCTGACTTGTGTTTGAGGCGATTTCGTTCAATGGCTCTTGGTTGACAATTTTGCCGAGCCAGCCATCAGCTTCTCTTGTTGCATTGAACCTTTGCCTCTCCGATCCGTCCTGAAGATCTCGCCGGAAAAGAACGCCCCTGATGGCAGCCATCGCACTCGCCTCTTCGCTTGCTGCGGAATAAGAGATTCCGAAGGCCTGGAATTGAGCAAACAATGCAGCGCACAGCATGTAAGCGCTAGTTAATCTCTGTTGGCCATCTACAACCAAAAAGGTAGAACCCGTTACCCGCGCACCGGAGTCAGGAGCGATTATGACTTGACCCAAAATGTAATAGGGGTCATCAGACCTTACAAACGAACCCAGATCCTCTAGCAACGCGTTGATTTGCTCCTCTTTCCAAGCGTATTCTCTTTGATAAGGGGGGACCTTATAGGATTCATTCTTCGAGAATAATTCTGCGAGATTCACTGACTCTACTTGCGGCTTCGACATGCGCTACTTTCCTATTCCATTGGTCATGTTTTTGAATTTTTGCGATACCATTTCAGGGATTACTGAGGCCATAGTGCGGCCACTCTTCTTCAAGTTGTCGAGAAGCTCCAAACCAGCGTTTGCGTGAGCTTCAAAAGCACGAAGAACCTCGAGGGTGTTTTCTTCCGAGAGTGGGTCATCGGACGCAAAAGGCTGATTGCTGACTGCAATTAGATACATCAATTCCCGACCACCTGAAGTGCCCAAGAGAACATTCAGGCGAATGTCTCTGCTCGATCTCTTGCAGGGTCGACTCAAGTTTTGATCCAGTGCTAGAGATGCTGCAAATATTGCGATTGAACTGTTGTCTTCAAAGTAAGGAAGTCCCTTCATCTCATCTAGAACTGACTCAAAACTGTCGTCGAAACGAAGCCTCATATCTTGGCTCACTTTGTCAACCTTTCGATGCTTGTATAGCTGCTTTTTTCCCTGTATGTGATTAGTGGCGCGCGTACTCCAAGTACCTCAGGGCAATAATCTTCATATTCAGCACTTTCGTGCATTCTCAGAACGTGAGGGCCGTTGACCTGACCAAGCTCTTCAAGAATGAAAATGGCATGAGTGTCAATAGACAAGATAATTGTTTGGCCCGCTGCTTCTCTGAGCCAATCAATCACAGTCTTGTAGAAAGGGCGTGCGAGAGTTCCGAAGCCTGCATCAATTACCAGTGGATACTCGCCCACTTGCTCGACAAAGTCTTCATCTTGCATTTCTGCCGATATTCGAGCAGCGACTCTATTTAGGGAAAGAACCAAGCTAAATGCGAGCAGTGTTTTTTGACCATCCGCACCGAGTGAAGAAACGCCGTCTCTGAGAACCCGTACTCTGAAGTTCTCGTCAAGTGAGACGGTTGCCGACTTGTAGTTGTAAATTGGAGCAACCAGGTCTTGCATCTCTTTCTCAATGTCTTCTCTGAGCCTGGCTTTCATTCGAGTCGCATCTTCGGAGATTGCGTTAAGCACCTTGGTCAGGGATTGATGCTGTCGAACTAAAATGCCCTGAGACCCTCTGGCCACTCTAGCTTCCGTTAGCTCTGCATTCTTATCCCTCAGAATTTGCTGTAGATTTCTGTGGGATTCCCTTGCATCCCCTAACCGCATTTCGACATCAGGAATCAGATTTTGAAGTTCCGTTTGACGCAAAATTTGCGACTCTAGATAACTATCCTGTGAATCATCCACGGCTTTCTTCAAAAGGGCTTGAATTTCAGAGTCTATTTCCTCGAGTTCATTCGAATTCAACGACGCCGAGGAAGTTGTGTGCTGCCACTCCGCGAGCGCCATCTCCGGGTTTAAGACTCCACTTTTTATTGAACTTTCCAAAAAATTATACCGAGCGGGGAACTCCATCAGATTCCTAGGTTCGAGCATCGCGAGTAGATGATCTCTAGCCGAGTCACCCTCGTCCAGGTGCCTTCCGCAAATACACTCTTTCGAATCAAGGAGTCCCCTAATCGAGTCCAAGGGAAACGAGTTCTCAAGCTTGCCTTGATTTCTAAGAGTGCCCAGTGACTCGAGTGCTCTCGAGGTTGCCACGGAAACAAATGGAATCCAGGCTTTATCCTTTATGAGACTATCCATCCGTTCGTCGAGCTCGAGACGTTGATTCTTCAAGTTGTCTCTTTTGAGTCTTGCCTCAGCTAGTGTCACGAGTGCACCGACATCCGACTTTCGCTCTTCGAGATAATTGGTTATTGAGGTGAGTTCATTTAGTGCTTGCTTACTTTCCCCCTCAAGCTTTGAAACCAACTGCTCTGCAACCAAAACTTTTTCAGCATTAGCGTTTATAGATTCAATAATTTGAGTTGCTGCATCCTCTCCAGGGATGCCCGAGATTCTCTTCTGCATTAGCAAAAGAGTTGAGTTCCCGGCTTCCACAATCATTTCAGTTTTGTCAAGTCCGGAAACACTCTTTATGTCCTCTGCAAAGCTCGAGAAGTTCTGCTCATCAAAAAATGTGTGCAGGTTCTCTCCTGGGAAGAAAAAGAACTTGGCCAGATTAGGAGGAAACCAGGAGTTAATCCACTTGCCGGGAGGAGTGATGAGTGAGCCATCCAATGTGTTGAGAAGGTTGAACTCGCTCCCCATTCTGACTTGCTTATTGCCCTGTTTGCGAACTTTCAAATGCCTCTGCACAGCGTAGACAACAGATCTGAGCTCAAATTCCAGCTCCACCTCAACTAAGGCCTCATCGCCCTCGGGGAGATTCTTGAATATCTCGTCATTGCACAAGCGCTCGGGGTTTTCAAGAGAATCAAGCACTTGCCCGTGAAAAACGAAATTCAGGGCTGACAGCAGCGTTGTTTTACCCGCCCCGTTGACTCCAATTATGATATCCACGTTGTTTGAAGATTCAGATGCAGCGCCGAACTCAAGAACGCTAATTTCAGAGAACTGCCGGAAGTTTTTTAGTGTTAACTTGTTGAGTCTCATTTTATATTTAGCCTTACCAGCTCATCTATGACCCCGATAAGGTCTTTCTGATTGACCTTGTGGATGGTTGTACTTTTGCTAAGAATGGCTCGACGAAGAGCATCTTCATCTGTGCTCAAGTCTCTGCCTCCACTGCTGCCACTTGACTTGGGGTCTCCTTGAATACCCTTGTTGTCGGTGTTTTCGTCATTCTTATCCATAAAATATCCTCAGCTGTTCGATTGCCCTTAATGCTTCCTCACGGTTGTCACAAGCGTCAATAAATTCCAAAGTACGAGCAAGTTCACGTTTACCAATGACCTTCTCAGCCTCAAGCCTAGATTGGTCCCCAGACTTTTTGGGAAGAAGGAAATAGTCGTAAATCACCGCAGTGACCTTATTGGGATGGTTTCTTAAAACCCTTCCCCGACGCTGGACAAATTGGCGAGGATTGGCACTGGATGAAATGAAATAGGCAATCGAAGCCGAAGGAATATCAACCCCCTCATCAAGACACCTCATAGACAAAAGATGCGTTAGGTCGCCTGACACAAACTCAGAGATTAGCCTCTGTCGTTCAGCCCTCGGTGTGGTGGCCTCATAGATTGAGCTCTTGCCAAATTTCTCGCGGCTAATTAGAGAACGAACCCTATCAATTTGGCGATCTCTCTGGCCAAGCGGTGATTGGCCTTCGGCGCAGTAAACCAACTGTCCTGAGCGGCCTGTGTTTTCGGTCAGATCTCGATGAAGAACTGACCACTTACCTGCCGCGTCACCCAATAGTGCAGACCGCAGCCTCAAAATGCCTCCTGCTTTTTTCGCCTCTTTCTCAGTCAGCTCAAAAAAAGAGCGCCCTCTCAGTATCTTCCCTAAATCCTCAGATAGCTCGACAAATGTGTCGGTCTCCTCGTCGGACATTGACACTACTCGCGGCAAGTATATGTACCGGCTCAAGCACCCCAGAGTGATTGCATCTTTAATGCTGAGCTTAAATGAGATTGGCCCGAAAAAGTCGAGAAGCTTTTGGGTCCCCTTAGGGTCCAACCATCGCTCTGGAGTAGCGGACAGGCCCAGCCGGAATCTTGCATTTTTGGGGAGGCATGAAATTGCTTTTGCAGTGCCAAAATTGTGAACTTCATCCGCAATAAAAACGATGCTCCCCGGAAAATCGCGAACTATTTTTTGGAAAGCCGGAGTCATGAAGGTGGCCTGAGTCGCTATAACTTGAATGGAATGTCCAGCGAATTTGGCCGCACGAACGCACGCCTCAGAAAAACTAGACTCCCAATTAATCCTGGATTCACATGCTTCAATTACCGTCAATCCGTCTAGCTTAAAGTAGGCAGCCCATTGGTCTACTAGGTGAAGATACGGGCACACTACCAGAGTCATCGAAGATATTGAATCTGCCTTTAGCCGAGAAGTTACAGACAAAGCTGCACTTACTGCCGTCAATGTCTTACCAGTTCCTGTTGCCATCTCAAGAATGGAAGAGAAATCCTGGTTTACCCAACTAGAAATCGCCTCAACTTGATATGGTCGCAATTGAGCCCCCATGCGATTATGCTGGTTTAAAAATCATCATTAGTCAAGCAGTTTGAGGCTTCGAGGACTGTCTTTTAGGAGGAGAGAATGTTATTAGCCGATTTTGAATCTCTGTTGGCGGCGGCGTGCCCGAAGGGTAACCATTGCGTTTTTGGAGTTTATGCACAGGGAAATTCTCCCAACTTTTCTGTTCGTTACTCTGGCCAGACAGGAAAGGGTATTACGCAAAAGTTTTTGGGTTCAACAACCGGGCCCGAACTCCGAGAGCTTCTCCTCATAGGAGATAACTTCAAGGAAACCAAAATTCTCTTCCAGTTCCTGACGCTCTGCCCGATAGGGAAAATACGAGCCTTTAGAAAGGAATATTACGAAAGGTTCAGCTTTGCAAGCAGCAGTCGAAGCAGTTCGCTTACCCCGTTCGATTTCCTTCGAGAGCAGCGAGATCGAAGAATTCAATTTCAACTGACGGTGGATTTAGAGAACTTGGACATAGTTGAAATCCGACCCAGCGCTTTTGTAAAGACTACCCTTGACTCCTCGTCCAGACTAAGGCAAGCGATGTTTGAAGCTACTGGCCTGAACAACAAAGGAGTGTTCTCCTGACCGGCTAAGTCGTAGAGCCGCTGCTTCCGATAATTTATTTCCCAGTTCCTCTTATGACTTGTTCCAAGTACCCGGCATTCAACCAAAAGCACTGTCGTAAGTGCATTCCTCCCTGCGGGGTCGGTATTACGTCATTCCCGTTTCTTCCCTTCGGCCGAACGTGGGCAACAAGACTCTCTGAAGATTTAGGTAGGTCAGTGGCATCTATAGCGACGCGCCTCTTTGTATCTTCCCAAACTCTCATCGCCTCTAAACGGTCTCCATAGGGCATATTCCAAAGAAGCACACGATCCAATCTTTCAACACCATTTTTGTCTGGTCGAAAGATTACGAACAGGAACTTCTTTTCGAGTTTTTCGTAAAAGGAGGAACCCTCCCAGGTCTCTTCCAGGATTTCCAGGAACTTAAACCCCGGAAATGACATGGACTCCTTTGGTCTCCCCCGAGCACCCAAGCGAATCGTCTTCATCTCAACCCCAGCTTTTTGTAGTTCAGGCACGGAATGACCGCCATCGCTGAGAATTTTCACAGCTAGATTGCGATGAAATCCCTTCTGGTTCTTATTCGATTTCATGACATCAAAAGACTTTGAAATCTCTAGCACCGATTTTTCTCGATGCGCATCGAACTTAGCGACGATTACTTCCTCAAAAGAGCTTTCGTGAAGGGCCGCCATGAAACCTGAATCAGACTCATGGTTGCCAATTAGGCTACTCATGAAGCCTTGCTTGAATGCGAATGCTCTTGATTTGGCACCGATTTCAGAGAACGGCTGCTTTCTCAACGATTCTCCAAGCCCGCCTGAACCTTTTCTGCACGCTCCTAAATAGACAGTGTCCCCCTCGGAAAGTTCATGGGCCTCTCCGTCCATGATTTTTTGTCGAATAAATTCCCAATCGCTCCTGATTACTATTAGATCTGCCTCTGAAGCCCTAAACAGCAAGGGGTCTAGGACAAACCGTCTATCTACGACTGGTCTTTCCTTCTCGTAAAGATAGAAGAGGATGAGCAGGACCCTGCATTTACGCAGGAACGAAGATTCTTCCCAAGACTCATTAACGACTTTCTCGAAATTAATCATTCCAAGCACCAATCGCTCCTTCGCCTTATATCCGCCGCTGGCTGCCCTAAGAACGCCTGTTGTCTTTAGCTCAAGGCCTGCCTCCGTAAAATCCGGGCCGCTATCCGAGCCTGGTTCGAGCTCAAAGAAGAACGACTCAACCAACGAGCCAAGGTCACCTCGATTTTTGTCGTTGGCAATAGCGTTTGGGATGAAGGTCGCCTCGGAAAGAGATCTCCCCGTCAACTTACGGGCAAAGCTGTAAATGGATTCCACTGAAGCCGGGTCGTAATTTGCGTTTTGCATCGCATCAGTTTACTTTTCTTGAAGCCGCGCATACTTGAAGTAACGGCATCTAGCTATTTCAATAGGTTGCCCTCAAGAGCTAAAAAATCTTTGTCTGAGCTCCGCCCCAACCATCTCGACGAGACCCACGACGAGTGCATTGCCCATAAAAAATGCTCTCTTGGAATCTGAGATCTCGACTCCGTCTGCACCGAATCTTGTCCAATCGTCTGGAAAGCCACTCAACCTCTCTAATTCCAGCGGGGTGAGCCTCCGATGGCCTCTCTTTGTTTCTATGACGTGCTTGAAGCGGGAGGGAGTAGACCCTCCCTCGCCTGTCAAGATTGTCCTCGAGGGTTTATCCAGGCTGTCCGGAAAAGCCATTTTTCCTTCGGAGTAGTTATAACGGTGCCCAGATTTTGCCACTCTGGCAATGGACTTAGCCCCTTTGAGAAACTGCCAGCTGCTCAACTTTTCTGACGATATCCAGTACTCGTCTGGTACCTCGGAATCACTAATTAGCACTGATTTGAGCGTCTTTGGGTTGCTGGCTCTAGTTTCAGGCTTAGCCGTGTAGACGGTGCCGGAAGAGTAGAAGCCCGCGCCAAGAAATGGAGACTTTGGCTGGTCCAGGTTGAAATGGGAAGAAATATGTTCAGGGTCATGTGCAATCTGAAAAGTAGTGGCCGAAGAATAGGCGGCAACAGGAAAGGACTTTGGAAGAATCCCACGTTCAAAGTAATCCTCTCCTTTCAAGTTATCACTAAGGGCCACATCCAGTCTTATTGCAACAATGAATACTCTTATCCTCCTCTGAGGGAATCCATAATCGGCGGCATTCACTACGCGCCATTCGATTACGTACCCTAGGTCACCGAGTGTTCGAAGCATGACTGCAAAATCTCGCCCGCGCTGAGAAGCCGGAGACTTAAGTAACCTGTCAACATTTTCCAGAAATACAAGTTTTGGTTTAGTTAGAGCGACGAGTTTGTGAATTTCCCACCAAAGAACTCCTTTTTTCCCCTTTAGGCCCTGTGAAGAGCCAGCACTCTTCGCAACTGAGTAGTCCTGGCAAGGGAAACCTCCGACAATCATGTCCGCCTCCGGGATCGGAACGCCCCCGACCTTATGCAGCTCTACCGCCTCCGCGATATCCATGTTGGAATGGGATTCTCCACCGAAATTGGCAATGTAGCAAGCAGATGCGTGCTGAGCTTTTGTTGAAGGCTCCCATTGATTAGACCAGACTGTTGACCAGCCCGCCGCCTCAAGCCCGAGCCGAAACCCCCCAACTCCTGCAAAAAGTTCAACAACTCTGGGGCCATTTGATTTGTTCGACATGAGTCAAGTCTAGGGTCCCAGTTGGACAAAATTAATATTATTTCGGGTCCACACGAGGCAAGGCTTTGCGATTCTAGTCGCGTGAGTCTCTGGGGTATTTTTGAGCCATTCTCGAGTTTCAGCTTCGCATCAGACAAAGGCTCAGGGGAGCGGCACTGTTGGTAGCCCACGTCAAAACGACGAGTTTTGAAAGTGGAAACATACGTCAGTGGCAGGTATTTGGCTGAAGCCAAATCTCAGACTCTCCATGGCAAAAAACGTGAGTCTCTTTTAAATCACTCCGCCACCACACAAACCAGTACCCTTTGAATAGAGAGACTTGGGGGGTCATGAAGTTCATACCAGAGGAACCAAGATTCAAAACCAACTTCTCTGAAACGAAGCTCTTCGAATCTCTAAAGGGGTTGGGTGTAAGTCTCGACTGGACCGTCATTCACTCCGCTCAAATCGGTCGAGACCCAGATGTGAGGTTTGGGGAAACTGACTTCTATGTGCTTATTCCTGGCAAAGGAATAGTTGCAATCGAGGCAAAGGCTCCAAGCCAAGTTACTTACAAAGACGGAAACTGGAACGTTGAGGGCACGCCTAACCCCAAAAAGAGCCCATTGGCTCAAGCCGATAGAGCCCGCGCTGCAGTCAGGAAGTTCGTTGAGGAAATCGGAGTCTCTGAAGAGGTGCCGATTGCCCGAATGGTTTGGTTCACGTCTTTGGGAAGGCACCAGTTTGACCCAGAATCTGGTGGGGACTTCCAATTCCACGAATGGGAGCTGGCCTGGAAGCAAGACTTAGAAATTGCACCTAAGGCAGTAGAACGAGTTCTGGATGAATACA
>Ga0335396_10003352_pt1 | contig 18565 bp, 15 predicted proteins | sample FRY02_FD_205743 | JGI IMG/M metagenome (GOLD analysis project Ga0335396, IMG submission 205743) | Freshwater microbial communities from Lake Fryxell liftoff mats and glacier meltwater in Antarctica - FRY-02 (spades assembly) (version 2) | ecosystem: Environmental > Aquatic > Freshwater > Ice >... | reverse complement strand
GCCTGATCGTGCTGCTCCGCGGTATTGTAAAAAACGCCCAAATTCTGCAAAATAGTGGCTTGCATGCCCATGTGTTTACTTGCTCGTACATCGGTCAAACCTTTTGCGTATTCCGCTAAATACGTACCAGGCTGCCCGATGCGTCTCTAAATAATGCCTTTATTCAGGGCCCCATAAGCTTTGCGGTAATACGCGTTTTCTGCTCCCGCTTGTCGACTTAAAGTTTCATAAACAGCCAAAGTTTGCTCAAATTCTAATTGATTGCCTAGAATAAACGCACACAAAACCGCGCTGTTGTGTGCGTTTATTTGTTGTTTTAAACTCTTTTCGCGCTGCAAAAGCGCTGCTGGCCGGTAGTGCCGCGGCGGGATTTTCGAACGTCAAACAGTCGGTGTAATTCATACGGGCAACTGAGGTATCGCTAGCTGGTATTTCAAGTATTTCGGCTGCAAACTTCTCCTTGCAATTTTGGACTTGCGCCTGTACGGGCAAAAGGAAGAACAAGCAGAAGCAGTCGAATAGTGCGTTTTTTGCCGGGTGTAGGGACTGTTGACTGCCTTTTAGATCAACAGTTCTGACATATAAAGCAAAAAAAAAGCAGCTGATAAACTCAACTGCTTTTTGGGTAAAAATGAGGCCTTATCTGCCTTTTTCGAACTTCTCCATTTCTTTGTCGAAGGTTTCTTTGAACTTTTCGTAGTCGTAATCGATGCGCAGGCGCTCATCTTTGCTCAAACGATCGTTCATGCCTTTGAGAACATCAGCACCGCCCAATTCAATGGCCACATACGACTTAAAGGTGCCTTGCGGGGTTTTGGTAAGGCGCTCGCAAATGGTGCGGGTGCCATTGAGCTGCTGGTTTACTACTTCGCGGCTTAAGGACTCAAAGCGTTCCACAACTTCTTCTTTGTTATTGAACTCGCGGGAGTTAACGTAGTTATCGGTAGTAGCTTTGATGGTGGTTTGGAGGGAAGACGCCAATTGTGTGCGCGCCTCGTTGAGGGCTTTGCGCTTGGCCGTATTCTGGTCCATGCTTTCACCTACTGCGTTGCCACGAAAAACCTCAGCGGTGCTGAAATATCCGTCGCCAGAACAATATAGTTTTACTTCAATTTCACCTTCAGAAGAGGGCGTGATTACCTGCTCGGCTTTTTTCTTGCTTTTGCAACTAGTACCAGCGAGGGTAAGGGTAAGCGCGAGGATGGCCAAGCTGCTTTTGAGGAGGATGTTGCGTTTCATGGTTTGGTTTATTTAAAGGTTGTAAATTACGTTTAACATTTTTGGTATTACGGTTAATTCTAGGTCTTCAGCCGCCCTGCGGTAAGCTGCTTCTGCTGCCCGTGGGTAGTCGAGTTGCACGCCGCGAATGCCGCTAAGCGTTTGAGCGTACTTTTCGTTGCCTTGCGCATCGATAAGTACGATTTTTACATCTAACAGGGCGGTGTACATGCCATTGGCTACGCTGCCTTGCCGGGTGTTGGCTTCAATGAGCAATCGGTAATCTACTGCCTCACTGCGTTCCGAAAAGCGGATGCCTTCTTTGGAAAGGCGCTGTTTGGCGGCGCCTTGAAGCACATCAACTTGTCGCTTGCTCCCAAACTGCTGCTCTGTGCCCAAAACATGAACAACTGGCCGGCTGACCTCAATGATTACTTTTTCGCGGGGCAGCGACTGTGGGTCGATGACCTTAAGCCACAGCTGTCGCGAGCGGTCGTTGGCAAGCAAGCCTTCTAAATCTGGTTCTATTAATAATTCCTGCAACGCGTCTCGTGCAGTGATGTTAGCGATGCGGATGCGGCAAACCCCATTTTCATCGGTTACAGTATTACCAATTATTGTGCCAGCGCCTTGCGTGAAGGCAATTTTCAATGGGAAATTTGCAGCTGGCTTCCCATTTACCCGCGGATGGGCCACGCTGATGAGTAATTCTTCGGCTACAGACGTGCCTACACGGGTTTTTACGTTGCTCACATTTACCCTGATGGCTATGTTGCGAGAAAGCTGGTTAATGGCCGATAATAAATCGTTGCCCAAAAAATGCTGGCTTCCGCCAGTTTCGTAGCTCAACGGCTCACCCACGTAGGCCTTTACCGCCTCCAAAGCCCGGAAGTAGAAGTCATAGGCCTCCATCAAATTACCTGCTTGCTCGGCATTGCGCGCCCTACTCATGGCATCCACACTTTGATCGATGGCAGCACGCATCCGGCGTTCTTTTTGCACTCGGTAACTGGCCGCAGATAAACGAAAGTAGACCCAATATTCGGCGTCGTTTTGCCAACTGTCAACAAGCTCGTAATCCTCGATGGCAACATTCGAACTTAACCTTGTAAACGACCTAAACTCATCGCTGAACTCGCTGTTGCGCTCGAGCTGCGACTGGATGGAGTTGGCTTGCACGGTGACTTGAATCTGCGAAACCAAGTCGTTGAAGGCGTTTTTTTTGGCTTGTTCGAGGTGATCGAAGCCATCATTATTTTTGCGTACGACCCCAATGCCCGCGTAATAGCCCACCTCAATCGGACGTTGAACTACCCAACTGGGCCGCGGCTCTGGCTGCAGCACTACGGGCTTGGTTTTGGGCGCGCAAGCTACCATGGTAAGCCACATGAGTATAAAAGAAAACTGTTTCATTGGCCACGTTGCGTTTCGTATTGTACCACTTGTTGGGTGAGCTTGTTGCTGATGCGGACTTGCAGTTCGATGAGCATGTTGTTCATCGACCGAAAATCACGCTTGCCACTGAGCAACTCATCAACCTTCCGCTTTTCTGAAAAACTCTGGTAAACCCGGTCAGAAGTGTGAATTTCGTTGCGCGATTTCCAAATACCTGCAAACAAATTACGGGCATTACCATCGTAACTGATGTAGGTTACTTCGTCGCGCTCGGCCTCTTCAAAAACATCCGACAACAAAACGGTGCCTGTTTCGGCATTGATCAATTGGTATTGGATTTTCATACGCACCGAGCTGTTGCCTGAAAACTCTGTGTACATCACTTTGCGATAGCGGGTAACGTTTTCCGTGCGATTCTTTTCGGCGTTAAATACTTTTTCTGTGTAAGACTCATAGCCTGTTTTTTCTTTTTGCTGGACTTTAGGATTGGCCACGTACATGTCGAGCAAACGGCCTGTAAGGATGAGCTTGGCGCCCAGCAGCTCCCCAACACGTATGCTGGTGCCTGCTTCCCCCGCAAACTGCAGGTTGAACTTTTGTTCTTTGATTATTTTATCGGTATGCTCCCGATCGATAATGACCAAAAACTCGTTGTTGGCTTTCGATAACTCGCTCACCACAAAAGAGCTGATGTTGGTGGCATAGGCATACGATAAACTGTTCTCGAAAGGCATTACAGCGATGGTGAGGGTGGCACGTTCTTTCGACACGCGCCGCAAGGCAGACGCATCTTGGTAAGCAGGATCGAGCTGAAAAACGTCGTTAAAGTACCGGTAAGCTTTGCGGTACTGTTCTGCCTCAAAGGCACGTTGTCCAGCTTCATAGGCAGGAATGATTTTTGACATCGTCTTCAAATTGCCCACGTCTTTGTAGCCAGGCTGGAGGGTGTTGATTTCTTTAAATAAAGTTTCAGCTTCGCGAAAGCGCACGGCTTTCAAATGACTTTGACCTTGCACGTATAAGCCTTCTAGGTAAATCACCAAATCTTCTTCGTAATTCTGTTCGTAATAAGGTGGAAACTCCAAATCGATGTTGAATGCGGTTACGTCTCGGTGAAACTCATCGGCCTTGCGGTAAGCGTACACCGATTCTTTGTATTGCTGTTGTCCGTGCGCTCTAAAAAATCTATCTAAATACGTATTCAAAGCCTGTTGACCTGATAACCGCAAGCCGACCCTGGCGTCGATGTTGGTGCGGTCGTGCCCCACCGCCTGCATAAATGCCAAACTTGCTTCGTCGTGCAAACCTGCGGCGGCCAACTTTTTACCCTGCTTGGTGAAGCTGCGGCTTGGCGAGCAAGCGAGCAGTGCAGTGGTGAGGAACAGGATCAGCAGCAGTTTGAGGGACGATGGCATAAGGCTGTCTAAGTTAGGTATTCGGTTTTGATTTGGATACCTCGTGCAAAACAAGTATTGTACCAAAAGCACTATAGGGTTTGAAAAATATGGTAAAAAACCACAAGCGCATAGGCCATCTTCATAAATACGCCCGCGATAAAGCCCATAAAAGCACCTGTGGCAGAACGAAAAGCACGGTTTGCTGGCGTTCCTGCCATCATTTCGGCTAACAAAGCACCTACAAACGGACCCGCAATAATGCCTAACGGTCCTAAAAAAAGTCCAACTACCAAGCCAATAGTGGCCCCGCGGGTACCCGCTTTTGTACCTCCGAAACGCTTGGTACCGTAAATGGGCACATAATAATCGAGTAGGGTAATGGCGGCGGCAGCAAAAAAGTGCTTGGCTAATAATTCCGCACTCGGCTGGTGGTGGTGGCTGAACCAAAGCAAGGCGAGCCCTGCAAAAGCCACTGGCGGACCTGGTAAAATGGGTAAAAAGCTGCCCAAAAGGCCTGCAAGTGCCAATACGAAGGCCAGTACGAGGAGTGCGGTTTCCAAAACGTTAGATATTGTATTAAGTTTACACGCAAATTACCAAATATCTGAAAAACTCCCTTCGCCTATTTCAAAGTCCGCTGATTGGTCATTTTTTTTCCATGTCTGCCGTACAAGCTTTGAACGTGCTGCTGCCGCTTTTTACCTTTCCTTATCTCATTCGGGTAATGGGCTTAGACACTTTTGGGGTGTTCAACTATTTACTCGCGTTGGCTGGTTTTTTAGTGGTTTTGGTAGATTATGGACTCACCCTCACGGGTACACGGGATGTGGCCATGCAGCAACACGACACGGCAGCCCTTTCGCGCTTGTTTAGTATCAAGTGGAGCACACAGCTACTGCTTTTGGTGCCCGCCTTTTTACTATTGGCAGTATTGTATGTGCTGCTGCCTGATCGAAACATCGATTTTTCGATTTGGATGCTTGTTTTTTTACTCGTTCCTGCCAATATGTTACTCCCCACTTGGTTTTTGCAAGGAGTACAAGCTTTTCAAACGTTGGCCTGGTTGAGTTTTTTAAATAAGGTATTGTATGTAGTCTTGGTTTTTGCCTTTATACGGTCTTCCGATCAGCTTTGGTTATTGCTGCTTTTTTACGTTGGCAGTCAGTTTTTAGCCGCCCTAACTGGTTTTATATGGGTACTTCGCCGGCATAAGTTACAGTTTACCTTACCTGGGTGGCGGGCGGTTGGTGACAGCCTGAGAACTGGCTGGTCGGTTTTTGTGAGCAGTTTGAGCGTAGCCATCTACACCAACAGCGCCATGGTAATTTTGGGATTTTTTGCTGGCGACCGCAGTATGGGCGTGTTTTCGGTCGTTGAAAAGGTACTGTTGGTTTTCCGCCTTGGCCTCAGCACTTTGTTTAGCGTTATTTACCCGAAAGTAAGTCAGTTAGCTGCCCAAGGACTGCCGCAGGTTCAATTCTTTTTACGAAAAATAGCCATTATGCTCCTTGTCACCATGGTTTTGAGCATTTTATTGCTGTACGCCGTGGCACCACCGTTGGTGCAGTTAATTACGGGAAGCGCTGATGCCGAGGTATTAAGACTACTGTACCTGCTTTTGCCCTTGCCCTTGCTGGTGGCCTTTAACCTGCCTTCCTATCAAATGCTGCTCGCAGCACACCGCCAGCACTGGTATGCCCGCGTATTGGTGGTGGCAGCCGTGGTGGGCGTATCACTTAACCTGCTGTTGGCGCCTAGCTGGCAAGAAATTGGTACCGGTTTATCGCTATTAGTTGCCGAGCTTATTATAGCTTTGGGATTGATTTGGGGTACCGAAAACAAATATCCCGAATTACGCATCTGGAAATCCAACCTACCGCTATGAATACAGCCTATTATACACACAATCGAGAAGAAGTGATGGCACTCGTCAAGAAGCAGCCTAGTCGATTGTTGGATGTTGGTTGCGGCGAAGGCCGTTTTGCCACCGCTTTGCATCAACGCTATGGCACAGAGGCTTGGGGCATTGAAATGGATGAAAGGGCCGCTGCTGTAGCCAGTAAGTCGTTACACAAGGTATTACACGGAACCTTTGAAGCGGTAAGCAGCCAGCTACCGACGGCTTATTTCGACGCCGTTTTTTTCAACGACGTGCTGGAGCACATGGTTGATCCTTGGCAAACTTTGCGGGCTGTGCAGCCCTTTTTGACGCCAGGTGCTCGGATTTATGCCAGTATTCCTAACTTTTTATTCGCCGAAAACATCTTGTTGTTGCTTAAAACGAAGGATTGGATTTACACCGATTCGGGTCTCCTCGATCGCACACATATGCGCTTTTTCACGCGCAAAAGCATCGTCCAAATGTTCAAGGACTGTGGATACGACGTTCAGGATTGTGTGCCTCTGAATGCGATCAACAGCTTCAAATGGCGTGCCTTAACCGCCTTAACCCTCGGCTATACACGCGATTTTTTACCCATGCAATACGGCATAGTAGCTCAGGTATGCAAACCCGCATAAGCATCATCCTTGTTTCTTACAACTGTGCCCATTATCTGCGGAGCTGTTTGAATCAGGTAGCGCACTACATGCAGCATCCGCGTGATGAAGTAATTGTAGTTGATAATGCTTCTTCTGACGAAACAATTCGCATGTTGCGCACTGAATTTGGCTGGGTAACACTGATTGAAGCCGGTGCAAATTTAGGCTTCGGTCAAGCCAATAACCTCGGTATGCAGCAGGCAAAGGGAGATTTTTTCTTCTTATTGAATCCCGACACCGAATTGCTGGGGGATGCCATGGGCACTGGCCTTGCCTTTTTTGAAAGCTCCCACAGCCAAGGAGTTGGTGTTTTGGGCTTTCCGCTGTTGAGTGTTGCCCACACCCCTGAAGTGAGCGCTGGTAACTTCCCCGACCTAATAAGCTTGGCAGCTGGTTTATTGCCTGCAAAGGTTTTTCCCTACCAGCTCACAGTGAAACAAGAGTCGCATTACAGCTTGGTAGATTATGTATCAGGTGCCGATTTGTTTCTGCCCCGGAGTACCTATACGCAAGTGGGCGGTTTTGACCCGGCCTTTTTTCTTTTCTATGAAGAAACAGAATGGCAATACCGCATGCAACAACACGGCTTGCTGCGGGTGCTGTTGTCTGGACCGCAAATTATTCACCACGTTGGCACCAGCGATCACAAAGTAAATCTCGCGAAGCTTTTGATATTTGAAAAAAGCCGGGTGTACTATTTCCGCAAGTGCTTTGGCTCCTTGGGTGCTTGGTATTGCCGATTTATGCTCAGCATTTTCTATTTTTCACGGTCGTTTAGCAAGGGGAAAGCTTATTTCCGCGAGGCGGCCCTTCAAATGTGGCATGTTTAACAACTTACAGTTTTCGGTCGTAATTCCCCTTTACAACAAGGAAACCACCCTCTTGCGTACTTTACAGAGCGTTTGCGAGCAAAAAACGCCTGCTTTAGAGGTTTTGGTAATCGACAACGGCAGCACCGACGGCGGTCCGGCCTTGGCGCAATCTTTTGGCCAAGGCGTGCGGTTGCTGCAAATTGCGGAACGCGGTGTTTCGCATGCCCGCAACGCTGGCATAGCCGCTGCAGCAGGTAATTACGTTGTTTTTTTAGATGCCGACGATAGCTGGGAGCCTACTTTTTTAAGCAAACTTCAAGCTTTAATAAATGATTTTCCGGCGGCAGGATGGTATGCTTTAGGCTATGCTTTTAAATGGAAAAACCGACTACAAGCGCCCAAGCACTCCTTCCCCATTGCTTTTAAAAGGGGGTATGTAGCCTCCTATTTCAAAATAGTAGCCGCTGGCGATATGTTGGCCACGGCTTCCTCTGTCGCCATTCCCTTGGCTATTTGTAAATCTTTTGGCGGCTTTGCTGTTGGTGAATGCATTGGTGAAGACCAAGACCTCTGGGCTCGCATTGCCCTGTTACACCCCGTGGCCTTTGACCCTGCCGTGGTTGCCTACTACCACCAAGACGCCGCGAACATGGCCACCCAAAGCAAAGCGCAGACCACCGTTTGGCCTTTTATTCCGCGCATCGCACAGCTGGCCACCGAGCTTCAGCATTCCCAAATGGCCGATGTACACACTTATTTAGCGCGGCAGTTGGTAGGTCAGGCAAGTCAATTGGTATTACAAAAAGACTATGCTGCTGCGCGCGTACTGTTGCGCATGGACTTGGCCAAGCGCCAAGGATTTCGTTATGTTTATTGGAAATTAAGGACATGGCTGCATTGGTAAACCCTATACGTCCGGAGCAAATACTGGCGGTGCTCGTTGTGTATGGCGAGGCGCCCCTAGCCACACAGAGTTGGCAGTCGTTGCAAGCCACCGAAGCCGGTAAACGGCTGCACTGGCTGATTTACGACAACAGTCCAGGTAGCGCTGCCCAGCTCCAGCTTCCCGAAAACATCCGTTACGAACACCACCCCGATAACAAAGGCGTAAGTGCCGCCTATTTGCGGGCAGCAGTCGTGGGGGCAGCCCTGGGCGCCCAGTGGTTGTTGCTGCTAGACCAAGACAGCGTTTTTGCGCCCGACTGGTTTGAGGCCTATACCGACGCCATAGAAACCGATCCAAACACTAAAATCATGGTTCCGGTGATTCGGCATAACCAACACATCCTGTCGCCAGCGCCGTGGCGTTGGGGCCGTACGTGGACCTCCAAACAAACACCTCCTAGCACCTTCTCTTTACAGCAATTTGCGCCCATCAATGCGGGTATGCTAATCGAATTAGCGGCATACCGCGCTGCCGGTGGTCACCTCCGTGAGGTCGCCGTTGACTTCAGTGATTTTGCCTTCATTTACTTTTTTAGACGCCATTTTCCAACCGCAACTTTGGTAAACACCACCGTAGCACACCGCTTGTCAGGCGCCGAGGCTGCCAGCTATCAACAGCGCTTACAACGCTTCGAAATGTATTGCCGCGATGGCTTGGCCTTTGTACAAAAAGGCGGTCCACGAAGCTCTATTTTGGGCTGGATGGCTTGGCGTGCACTAATCTTGAGTCTGCGATATAAACGCCTTGGATTTTTTTGGGTATTTTCGCGGGTATTGCACGCACTGTGAACGAGAAAAGTACATATAATTGGCGGGTCATTTTATTGATCGTAAGCCTCACCGAGCTATTTATTGGCGGAGGTGGCCGTTTTATTGTGCTGGGTCCACTTACCTTTCGCATGTGGTTGTTCGGCCTTACCCAGGCGGTGGTGTGGTGGTCCATCTTTACCGGCCAGTACAAGCCTTCGAAGCAGGTATATAGACTTATAGGCCTGTTTTTTGGTCTTACAGGACTAGCGGCTTTGAACGGCTATTTGTCGGGCGCACCCATTAAACTCATCTTAACCGACGTTAAACCGCTGCTATTTTGGCTCAACCTGCTCTTTTACGGGATGGTGATTGTTAGTTCGCGAGAAGTGGCCTTGGTACGGGCCTGTTTAAAATGGAGTGCCGCCTTTTTAGCCCTAGGCTATCTAATACTATTGTTGTTGTGGCGATTTGACGTGGTGCACGGCTTTACGTTTTACATGCTTACGTCACCTACTGAGGAACTAAGCTTCCGAGGCAGCTTGGGTTTCTTTTCCAAAGCATTTATCTTTTTACCCATCGGTATCTTTTTTTGGCTGCAAGAGAAAACTTACCGGAAATTTTTCTGGATTTTCATCATCTATCTCGCCATCCTGCTCACTTTTACGCGCGGTTTTTGGTTGTTGATTTTTGGCATTCACCTCGTGTATACGGTCTTTTTCAACCACCGCAACCTAATAAGTTGGTTGGCCATCGTGCTCATGTTAACTAGTTTATTCTCCGTTGGCCTTTATGTGAGGCAGGTTGATCAGCAAAACTTTCCTGAACTCATGTATTTTCAGCAAGAAAGTGTAAAGCGGTATGAGGCCCGCGACCTCAAACCTTGGCAACGGGCACTGTCCGGTAAATTTTCACAAGGCTTCGAAGCCCGCGAATCGTCTATTATAGACCGCATCATTCAAATTGGAGAAGTAGAAGACTTCCTCTCGCCACGTTCGGTATTGATTGGCAATGGATTCGGGATGGGCATTCCCTCGCGGCCCATTCACATGGAAATATCCTATCTCGAAATATTCCACAAACAAGGAATACTTGGATTGCTACTTTGGGGCTGGTTGTTTTGGTGCTTAGTCCGCAGCTTCCTAGTGGTCATTGGCGATCGTGTTCGACGAAGCACCCTTTTTCACGAGGATGCCTTTGTGTTTTTGGTCGCTGCTCTGTTTATGTTCGGCATTTCCTTCTTAAATCCATTTATTAACAGTCCCATGGGGTTGGGCATGCTCGCCATATCGTTAGTTTGTTTGAACGTTAAACGAAACGAGGTGGCTCCATGAGGCGAATAAGTGTGTGTATGCCGGTGTACAATGGCGGTGATTATTTGAGAGAGCAACTCCAATCCATTCTATTACAACTCGACGAAAGCGATGAAATAGTGATCTCAGACGATGGCTCAACAGACAATACCTTGAACATCATTGCCGAGTTTGGCGACTATCGCATTCGGGTGATTCCTGGTGAAAAGACCCCCCACCCCAGCTACAACCTCGAACGTGCTTTGAAAGCGGCACACGGCACATACATCTTTTTGTCGGATCAAGACGATGTGTGGAAGCCCAACAAAGTGGCACAAATGCTACAAGCCCTCAAAGGAAACTGCTTGGTGGTGCACGATTGCGAAGTGGTAGACCAAAACCTTCAATCTATACACCCTTCCTTTTACGAGTCGCATGGCAGCAAAGCAGGCTTCCTGCGTAATATTACTCGCAATAGCTATTTGGGATGCTGCATCGCCTTCAAAGCCGAGTTGCTCAAAAAAGCTTTGCCCTTCCCGCGTCCTATCGGCATGCACGACATTTGGCTGGGTTTGGTGGCAGAAATGTGGTATGGAAGCACCTTCATTCCTGATAATTTGCTGTATTACAGGCGTCATGGTAAAAATGCAAGCACAACTTCTGCCGCAAGTAGCTTAAATTTATGGCAACAACTCCTTTTGCGGATGCGTTTAGTTTGGCAGCTTTTTACAACTTTATTTCGCTGATATGGCTTCTCTCCGATTGAGCATCATCACCGTTTGCTACAATAGTGTGACGACCATTGGCGACACACTCCGGTCGGTGGCCCAGCAAGATTACCTCAACTACGAACACGTTTTGGTCGACGGCGGCTCCACCGATGGCACCGTGGAGCTCATCATCCAATTTGCTGAGCAGCATCCCCACAAGTGCATCCGTTGGAACAGCGAACCAGACCAAGGGTTATACGACGCCATGAACAAAGGCATTAGCTGGTGCGAAGGCGACTACATTGGCACGCTCAATGCCGACGATTTTTATGTCCGCAACGATGTGTTGACAACTGTGATGCGCACCTTGGACGAAAAAAATGCCCCGGCTTTATATGCCGATTTAGATTATGTGGCCGCCGATAATATCAAAAAAACACTGCGCAAATGGCGTGCGGGCCCATTTAAACACAATGCCTTTTTATGGGGATGGATGCCGCCGCATCCGACGTTTTTTGTAAGCAAGGCCGTTTATCAGGCTTTTGGAGTGTTTCGGCTTGATTTAAAGAGCGCGGCAGATTACGAACTGATGCTTCGTTTCATCCATAAACATGAAATCAGACCGGTGTATTTGCCCTACACCATCATCCACATGCGGGTTGGCGGGGTAAGCAATTCAAGTCTTCACAACCGGTTGGCAGCGAATAAAATGGACAGAAAAGCTTGGAAAGTAAATGGGTTAACTCCCTATTTTTTCACCATTTGGTTGAAGCCATTGCGAAAAATTGGGCAGTTTTTGGCACGCTAAATTATGCTTTGTCAGCTTCCTTGCCTTCATCAACGAGAGCTTCCTGCTTCTCTGTTGGAAAATAGCGGTTTTGCCAAACGAGCAACATGCCTACTCCTGTAGAAATGGCCATATCAGCCACGTTAAACACGGGCCGGAAAAAAATGAAATAATCTCCACCTTTAAACGGCACCCAGTTGGGCAAATAGCCTTCCCACAAAGGAAAATACAGCATGTCCACCACACGGCCGTGGAAAATGCGCTCGTAACCGAACAGCATACCGTAAAAAACGGAGTCGACGATGTTGCCCAAAGCGCCCGCCAAAATAAGGGATAACGATACCAAAGCACCCGTTCGGGTATCTGGCTTTTTCACCATGCGGTACAACATCACACCTAAAAACACCACAGCGGCAATGCGGAACAAGGTTAGCAGCAGCTTGCCGTAATCGCCAGCAAACTCATAGCCAAAGGCCATGCCATTGTTTTCGATGAAGTAAATTTGACCGTACTTGCCGAGCACATTAAAATGCTCACCCAAGTACATTTGGGTTTTGACTATGAGCTTAGAAGCCTGGTCCACCAAAAGAACCAGGCCTATAACCAATGCAGGTAACAGTGATTTCTTCAAACAGAAAAAATTATTGCTTGAGTTTGGCTTCCATCGACAAAGTAGCATGTGGCACAGCCATTAAACGCTCCTTAGGTATTAATTTACCCGTTTCGCGGCAAATACCGTAAGTTTTGTTTTCGATGCGAATAAGCGCATTCTCGAGGTGATCGATGAATTTACGCTGCCGTGACGCCAACTGACTGTACTGCTCTTTGTCCATACTAACCGAGCCCTCCTCGAGCGTTATATAGCTGTTGGATGTATCTTCGGTGCCATTCACATTGGCATGTAAAAGCTGGTCTTGGTAGTACTTAAACTCATTGCGGGCTGCTTCCAACTTTTCGAATATCAGCTGCTTGAACTGCTGGAGTTCGTTATCGCTGTAGCGATTTTTTTCAACTTTGTTTTCCATGGCCTTGTCGTTTTAGAATTATTTTAAACGTGCGCTCATCTATTTCAATTTCTTCAGGAGCTGTGTCAAAGGTTGTGACCAGCTTCAGATCCGTCGCCAAAATTTCGCTGCAAATATACTCTTTAAATTGACTTACAGCGGCCTTCACATAGTCATCATCTGCTAGTAACACGGCAATTTTATCGGTTACCTCAAAATTGCTATCCTTGCGGAGCTTCTGAATCCGATTCACCAATTCGCGGGCTATGCCTTCGTTTTTAAGCTCGTCAGTTATCGTTATGTCGAGCGCAACGGTAAGTTTTCCTGCGGAAGCTACTAACCATCCGGGAATATCTTCCGATAAGATGTCCACATCTTCGCGGGTTAAGGTGCAGATCTCTCCTGCTATCTCAACAGAAAGCCCGTCATTCTGTTCGAATTCGGCTATTTGCTGTTGATTAAAGGTGCCTATAAGCGCTGCGATGGCTTTCATTTGTTTCGGGTAACGCGGCCCTAAATTTTTAAAATTCGGCTTGATTTTTTTGGTAACCACCCCTGCGGCGTCGATTAGGAACTCAATGGCCTTTACGTTTACTTCGCTTTGAATGAGTTCAGCCACTTGTTGGATGTGCTGCTGCTGCGCCGGCTCAAGCACAGGAATGAGGATGCGCTGCAAAGGCTGGCGGACCTTGATGTTTTCTTTCTTGCGGAGCGACAAGACCATCGAGCAGATGTCTTGCGCCAACTGCATCCTGGCCTCAAGGGCTTGGTCGATAGCCGCAGCATCGGTCTTGGGAAACAGGGCCAGGTGCACCGACTCCTCGGCAATGCGACCCGTGATGCCATTTAGGTCGCGGTACAAACGCTCGGCGTAAAACGGCGCTATTGGGGCCATGAGCTGACTAGTGACTTCCAAACAGCGGTACAGCGTTTGGTAGGCCGCTTGTTTGTCGGCACTGTCGTCGCTCTTCCAAAAACGACGGCGGCACAAACGCACATACCAGTTGCTGAGGTGCGCATCTACAAACTCCTGAATGGCGCGGGCCGCGCGGGTTGGCTCGTAGCTGGCATAGGCTTCTTCAACGGTTTGGATAAGACTGTTGAGCAACGAAATCACCCAGCGGTCTATCTCGGGGCGTTCGGCTAGCGCTATTTCTTTGCTTTTGAAGTCAAAACCATCGATGTTGGCGTAGAGCGAAAAAAAGCTGTAGGTGTTGTGCAGGGTGCCAAAAAACTTGCGCTGCACCTCCTTAATGCCTTCTATGTCGAATTTAAGGTTGTCCCAAGGTTGCGAATTGCTCACCATGTACCAGCGGGTGGCGTCGGCACCATATTGGTCGATGGTTTTAAAGGGATCGACGGTATTGCCTAGGCGTTTCGACATTTTATTGCCGTCTTTATCTAACACCAAGCCGTTGCTAACCACATTTTTGAAGGCCACCTTGTCGAACAACATCACGGCAATGGCGTGCAAAGTAAAAAACCAACCACGGGTTTGATCTACGCCCTCAGCTATAAAATCAGCTGGAAAAGCCGCGCCGCTCTGAATGAGTTCGGGATTATCGAAAGGGTAATGCCACTGCGCATACGGCATGGCACCCGAGTCGAACCACACATCAATGAGGTCGGCTTCGCGGTACATGGGTAGACCATTATCGGCTACCAGCACCACTTCATCTACTTGTGGGCGATGTAAATCAGTTATTTCAGCGGGATTAGCGAAACCTGCGGCCTGCGCTTTTGCCATTTCTGTCGCCAATTCAGCCATTGAACCGATGCATTTGCTGTGTAAACCGTCTTCCGTACGCCAAATGGGCAAGGGTGTGCCCCAATAACGCGAGCGACTGAGGTTCCAATCCACCAAATTCTCGAGCCAATTACCGAAGCGACCTGTTCCGGTGCTCTCTGGCTTCCAGTTGATGGTTTTGTTAAGCTCCACCATGCGGTCTTTGAAGGCAGTGGTGCGAATAAACCAGCTATCGAGCGGGTAATACAAAATGGGCTTGTCGGTACGCCAGCAATGCGGGTAGCTGTGTTCGTACTTCTCTATTTTGAAAGCCCTGTTTTCACGTTTGAGTTTGAGGGTAATGAGCTCATCTACGCTCAGGTATTTGCTGAGGTTGGGGATGATCTCTATGAGCTTTTGTTGTTGTAGCGCGAGAATATTGGCCTTTTCCGCCTCGGTGAGGTACGCTTCTTTTACCGGCATACCGGCCAACGGAAAGATTTCGTCTACCATGCTCTCGAGAAAACGGCCCCGGCGATCTACCAGGGTGAGACTGCCAATGCCGTTTAACTTGGCCACTCGGAAGTCATCCGCGCCAAAGCTCGGAGAGATGTGTACCAAGCCCGTTCCGTCTTCGGTGGTCACAAAATCACCGGTGATGATGCGGAAGGCATCGCCGTCTTCTGGCTGGGCATAGGGCAAGAGTTGCTCGTAGGTCAAGCCAGCCAACTGCTTGCCTTTGAGTTTGCCTAAAATGCGATAAGGGATGGCTTTTTGACCAGCTTCGTATCCTTCAAGCGGCAGCTCCGCCTGCTCGGGTTTAAAATATTTGGTCAATAAAGCTTCTGCCAGCACCACGGTTACGGGCAGGTGGGTGTATGGATTGAAGCTGCGCAAGACCACATACTCAATCTTTTCGCCCACAGCCAAAGCAGTATTAGAAGGCAAAGTCCATGGGGTAGTCGTCCAAGCCAAGAAAAATAACTCGGTAGCGATGCTGGTGCCGATGAGCTCCTCTATTTTGCGTTTTGAGCTGTCCCCTGCCAAAAACTGCGCAACCGCGCTGGTGTCTTTTACGTCGCGGTAAGTACCTGGCTGGTTCAGCTCGTGTGAGCTCAAGCCTGTACCGGCCGCAGGTGAAAAAGGCTGAATAGAAAAGCCCTTGTACAGCAACCCTTTTTCGAACAGCTGCTTGAGCAACCACCAAACACTTTCAATGTATTTGTTTTCGTAGGTTACGTAGGGGTCTTTCAGATCTACCCAATAGCCCATTTTTTCGGTCAGGTCTTCCCATAAACCGGTAAATTCCATCACGTCTTGGCGGCAAAGACGGTTGTATTCTGCTACTGAGATACTTTTGCCGATGTCGTCTTTGGTGATGCCCAACTTCTTCTCTACCTGCAATTCGATGGGTAAGCCGTGCGTGTCCCAGCCGCTTTTGCGCTTCACCTGCTTGCCTTGCATGGTTTGAAAGCGACAAAATATATCCTTGATGGCACGTGCCATTACGTGGTGGATGCCTGGAATGCCGTTGGCCGAGGGCGGCCCTTCGTAAAATACAAAAGTAGGTGCCCCTTCGCGCTCGCTGATGCTGCGCTCAAAAATGCTTTGCTGCTTCCACCATGCTGCTATGTCACGGTTTACGGCAGTGAGATCAAGTTGCTTGTATTCGGGGTATTTCATGAAGTAAGCTTAACGGCTTCGTCGCGTTTTAGTTGACGGATTTTATCCTTTCGGTCGAAGGACAAAATGAGGGATGGCAGTAGTAATAAGTTGCTCAGCATGGCCACAATGAGGGTGGAGCTGGTCATAACGCCCAAAGCCACGGTGCCTCTAAAATTCGAAGCCCCAAAAATAATGAAGCCAAAAAAGAGGATGATGGAAGTGTAAATCATGCTCGCGCCCGTCTCGCGCAAGGCTATTAACACCGTTTTTGGTATGTCCCAGTTGTGCCGCAGCAGTTCTTGCCGGTATTTAGTTAAAAAATGAATGCTATCGTCGACTGCGATGCCGAAGGCGATACTGAAGATGAGCACGGTGCTGGGCTTGAGGGCCACACCCAAGTAGCCCATGGCACCGGCGGTAATCAGCAGCGGAAATAAATTGGGCAGCATGCTGATGATAATCACTTTCCAGGAGCGGAACAACAAGGCCATGATGATGCTTATGATGGCAAAAGCCAAGGTTAAACTACTCACTAAAGAATTGATGAGGTATTGGTTGCCCTTTAGGAAAATGAGACTGGTGCCTGTGTAGCGTACTTTGTTGCTGGTGCCTTCAAAAATGGAGTCTACCCGTGGCTTGAGCTCGTTGAACAAACGGCGCATTTCGATAGTGCCGATATCTGCCATGTTCAAACTGATGCGAATGATTTGCCGGCTTGAGTCGGTAAGTTGATTTAGCGCTGCCTCGTTATCGCCCCTGGTACGCAGCAGGTAAGGGAATACGAAGTTGCGTTCTTGACTGTTAGGTAAGCGAAAATATGCCGGTTGGTCGTTAAAATATGCCTGGTTGGCAGCCTTGGCTAGTTGAACTAAGGAAAGTGGTTGGGCGAACTCGGCGCGATTGGTAAATATTTGTTGCACCTGATCGGCTTTTTGCAATTGGCCAGTAGATTGCGCTCCCCCTTTTCTTCCTGTATCAATGAGGATTTCAAATGGCATCACCCCAACAAAGTGCTTCTCAAAAAATTTGAGATCACTGTACACCTTGTCTTCTTTCGGAAAGTCGTCCACTATAAAACTCAAGGCTTGCAAACGCAAGGCCCCCACCACAGCCACGATGGTGAAAATCGCCGATACCCAATACACCTTGTAGCGGTGGTTCATCACAATGTTTTCGAGCAAACGCAGGACGCCATTTACGTTGTTGTTGTCGAGGTGCCGCAGCTGTTGTTTGGCTGGACTAGGTAAATAGGTAAATACAGCGGGGATGAGGATGATGCTGACCAAAAACACCAGCATAATGCTGAGAGCTACCACCAAGCCAAATTCTTGCAAAATGGCACTGTCGGTGAAATAAAACACGCCAAAACCAATGGCAGTTGTGGCGTTGGTTATGAGTGTGGCGATACCGATGCGCTCAATGATGCGGCTCAGCGACTTAATCTTATTACCATGCTTGCGGAATTCATCGTGGTATTTATTAAGCAAATACACACAGTTAGGCACGCCAATTACCACAATGAGCGCCGGAATAAGTCCGCTCAACAAGGTAATCTTAAAGTCAAACAAATGAATAAGGCCCATCGCCCATGTGGCACCAATAACTACTACGAGGATGGGGAAAAAAACAGCGTAGAACGAACGAAAGAATAAAAACAACACAATGGCTGTCATCAATACGGCGAGTAGACTAAACAACTTCAGTTCCGAGGCAACTTTGGTAGCAAAAATGGTGCGTACATAGGGCAAACCAGAATAATGCACTTCCACTTCGTTGTTCACTGCAAAGGCGTCCATGAGGCGTACCACCTCATCTACCGCTTCCACACGTGCCGCAGTATTCAGCACGTTTTCGCTAAAAGTAACGGCCAGGAGGGTGGTATTTGTTTTGGCATTTAGCAACACGCCCTCATACACTTTGTTATCGATCAATTTTTGTTTGATAGCGGCTAAATCATCCGCGTTTTGAGGCAGCTCAGTAACAATTGGCTGAAAATCAAACTTTTTCTCCGCTTGATTTTTGGAGAGGTAGGGTAAATTAGCTATGCTGATAACGCTTTCGGTATTAGGCAACTTGGCGAGGCGCTCGCTCACCTTGCACCATTCGTTAAAAAACTCGAGCTCAAAAAGATCGCGGGTTTGCACCCCCACCACCATCACATTGCCGTCGATACCAAAGGTTTTCTGAAACTCTTGATAAATAACAAGGTCTGGATCATTATCGGGTATGAGTCGATTACCTTCGTACGACATCCTTACCTGCGAAGCATGCCAACCCATGAAGCCTGTAGCCAAGGCCAGCACCAACAGTAAGGCTGCGCGGTTAC
>Ga0335396_10003344_pt1 | contig 18601 bp, 10 predicted proteins | sample FRY02_FD_205743 | JGI IMG/M metagenome (GOLD analysis project Ga0335396, IMG submission 205743) | Freshwater microbial communities from Lake Fryxell liftoff mats and glacier meltwater in Antarctica - FRY-02 (spades assembly) (version 2) | ecosystem: Environmental > Aquatic > Freshwater > Ice >... | reverse complement strand
ACAACGGAGATATATACCCATGTAGCAGACAGCACATTAAAAATGGTGACCAGTCCATTAGATAAAATGGTATTTTAGTGTTCACATAAGAGATATAAAGACCAGTACTGGTCTTTATACACTTGTTAGCCTTCATTAAAAAACAGATACAATGGAATTAATCGAATTTCAAAAATTCATACAAAATATCCCTTATCAAAATCAAGCATTTGACATCAAAAAAGATAATTGGAAAATTGAAAGTCAGCAGGGTTTTATTGACGAAATATTTAATGGAAATGCAACTATTACAATTAACCGAAATGACTTAATAAATGCAAGTTGGAACACAAAAGAATTTGTAATCAAGACTTTGATGTGGGGCTACCCAACAAAAGGTAGAGGACGAAATATTGAAAATATGCTTGAACCTGAAAACTTTGAGCGATTAGTAAAAACCCTTGAAAATTACAAAGAAAATGAAATATCAATAAAGCAATTGACAAAAGACATAAAATCAATTTCAGGTCTTGGGCTTTCAACGATTACAAAATTTACACACTTTCTCAATACTACAATTGACGGAAATAAGGCTGTAATTTTAGATATACAAATTATTGAAGCTATAAATACAGGGCGTTTTGACGATTTTAATCACTTAAAAGGGATTACTTATGAAAATGCACCTAAACGGTATCCTGAATATTTGAAAACAATAAATAATCTTTCAGAATTGATAAATGCAGAACCTGACCAAATAGAAATGTTCTTGTTTACTTTTGGTCGAACACTATCGCCTTTAAAAAGTACTTTGCAAGACAGAATGAATTCAGGAGGTGCGGGGTTTACAGTTGTTGCCAAAGCCGAATCTTTGAATGAAAAAGACATCTATCGAAAAAGACTTGTTGAAGCCTACAAGTCTTTAATTACTATTCGAGAAAACTTATTTACAGGAGCTCTTAACATTGCAATGGCAGGGGAATTAAAAGAGATTGACGAAATTTTTGAAGAAGGAGATATTTATCAATTTGAAATTGAACACTTGAAAAACACCAATGACATCAATTTGACGAAACTTGTTGAATTTCACGAACAACTTGACGATTTAATGAACTCAATAGTAAACATTAATGCAATAAAAGAAACTGAACTGGATTAGAAAACAACGAAAGGCTAACAAAACCTATACGTAATACGGGTTTTGGTGGTAAACTGAAAGTTTGGAGCTATTAATGAAAACCGCTAAACCTTTGGTTTAGCTTTTAAAAATGAAAAAATAAAAACAAAACACAAAGGTTTAGCTAAGTGCTAATTTGAAAGTTCAGAGCTTTGAAATCCCGCACTACGCATAGCCGGGTCGTTAGCATTCATTCAAAAAAAAACGAGAAAATAAAATATGGGAACATTCGGAAAAACATTCACGAGAGAAATCGGGAAAAACACAGGAAAATGGGTAAGTAATAAAGTTTTCGGAGACGGACACGCAACACCTCACAAAATAATTCACGCAAGAGAAAGAGAAAAGGCGAGAGTTGAGCGTGATAGTGCGAGAAATTACCGAGAGCAACAAAAAGAACTTGAACGAGATAGACGAGAACGTGATAAAAGATTGGCTCAACGTGAAAAAGAAATGGCTGAAAGAGAAAAACAGCAAATGATTGAATCCAACATTACCGAAGTTGATGAACACAACAATTATATAAATGTAATTCAGTCAGTGCATAAAGACTACTCAAAAGAAATGAATTGGCAAGAAATTCTTGAAAGTGAAGAACCCGAATACGTTAAGACTTCTACCGAACTAAAAGACGAAATAACAAAATACACGAATAACTATGTTGATGACCAAATCGCCACAGCAAAAGAAAATTCTAAACTTTCATTAGCGAGATTAGTTATTGGTAAACTTTACGAAAAGAAATATGCTTGGATGTTCAACATTGCAAGTAATCAAACCTTTTTCGCAATCATTGGACTTGTCTGTTTAATGGGTGCATTATACGCAATGTCATTTGACGGATTTTTGAAATATTTTATTCTAATTCTTTCAGCAATTTTATTTACAGGAGTTTATCTAATTAAAAAAGGTGCAAAAGATTTCAATGTTGGTGTAGCACTTGAAGACACAATTGAAGAACTTGAAAATAATAGACCAATTTGGATTAAGGAAAATCTTGTAGAACAAGACGAAGCACACAAACAATATTTAAGTGAAAAAGAAGATTATAAAAAAGTTATGGAAATTGCAAAAGGTGTAGAAAGTAAAAACTCACAATCTTACACTTATGCTCTTAATTTTTTCAAACCATTTGAAGATTTAAGCGAATACGGCTCTGACATTTCATTCACAGTTAATTCAAATTCGATAAGTGTTGACTATTTTGTGCATAGCGAAGAAGTAATACCAAACACAATCAAAAAAGTTTTAAGAAAAGGTGCGGAAGTTAAAGAAGAACAAATGCCTACTTCTCGTTTTAACGAAATATATCAAGATTACGTTTGTAGTTGTGTATTAAGAATTTCGAAAGAGGTTTTTCAATTATTGCCAGTAATTGACAATGTTCAAGTAAACGCAAAAGGTTCAGTAATGAATTCTGCAACAGGAAATCACGAAGAAAAAACAATCGTTTCGGCAAAAATAAACCGTTCAAAATTAGCAGAACTAAATTTTGAATTGCTTGACCCTTCAGATAGTATGTCAAATTTTGAACACAGAATGGATTTTAAGAAAGCAGAAGGATTTAAACCTGTTGAAGATTTACAAGTCGCTTAAAATGGGCTATAAAATTGATTACATATCAAGACTTTTTCAAAGAACAAGCAGTAAACGGATTGAACATTACGTTATAACTCGTATTTGGCATTTATTAGACAATTATGATTTGAAAATGATGCCACAACAATATGTTTCAAGAGACCAAACTAAATATGCTTTAACTGATGTTTACTTTCCTCAAATTGGTTTTCATATAGAAGTCAATGAACCTGCACATTATGACAATGACGAGAAAATAAGACGAGATTTAATTAGAGAAAATGACGTAAGGCAAAATACAGGACATAAGATATTTACGATTGACTGTCGAGAAGATATAATTGGTATTCATAAACAAATTGACGACTTAATTTCTGAAATCAACAAAGCAGTTAATAAAAAAATAAGTTTAGACACTTTTAAACCTTGGCGACCAGAAAACGAACACAACCCAACCTTTTGGAAAACCAAAGGCAAAATTGATTTAACGGATGAAGTTTCTTTTCATACAATCGAAGATATTTGTCATTTATTCGGAGCAGATGCAAGTAAAACAAAAAGAGGATTTTTAAGAAAAGGTGGTATTCAGCACCCAAATAACTATAAAATGTTTATTTGGTGGCCTTCTGAAAGACCAAGAAGTGGATGGCTAAACACTTTTGACGAAATTAATGGAATAATTACTGAAACTCACACCGACAATCAGAAAAGAATAGACCATTATAATTATCACGCCAAAGACAGTCATATAAGAATTGTATTTTATCACTTCAAAGATATTTTAGGCTTGACTAATTACAAATATGTTGGTATTTATACCAATGACCGAGAAAAATCAAATGAAGAAACAGGAACAGTTTGGACAAGAATTGGCGAAAGTTTAAACCTCGAAACGACTGAATATCAACAGAAAGAAGAAGAACGAAATGCTAACAATGTATATAAAAAATAGGCGAATTAGTGCTAAATTCAAAGGTTTTGGCTCGTATCAAACTTTGTGCTTAACCGAAAGTTTCGTGCTTCGTAATCGCCTACTTTTCATATACTAAACGTTGTACACCATGTGAAAACAATGAAACTGGACAACCAAAACATAATAGAACAGGGAAAACCCCCATCGCACAAAGCGAAAGAGTGGCATGCGCCACACATTCGCTTTTGGCCACTGCCTGAGCATATGGATTGAGCTGTTGGATGTTCTTCACCTGTATCCTCCTTGACTAGCTCTCATAGAAACTCACTGAAGAACACCAAACATTACCTAACTTTAAACTCAATCAAGATGAAAAACCGAACATCAAATATGTCGCTGAATAGGGGCTTCATGAGAGTAATAACATGCGCAATTCTTGTGCTGCTACTTCTAAATGCTAACTCCTTAAATGCTCAAAGCCAAGGAAATAGTGTGCCCTCTGAAAAATACTATATCCCGACACCGGATCAAATAGCATACAGTCCCCAAAATCTCCGGAGTCTATTAGGGCTTCCCGTCAATTATCAGTTTGGACAAGAAAGAACTACCACTTATAATCCTACGTGTGATTACGTAAGAATTTCTCAATTGGTCAATGGATACCGTGTCGTAGGAGGAGAACTGATAGTGCAAGTTGACAACGGCTTCATCACGAAGGTTGTCAATCATTATAGGAATGTCGAAAATGTGTCATCCACTGTCTATATGCCAGAGGAAACTATTCTAGACATTCTAAAAGACAGATTAGACGGCACTGTGTTGGTCTGGAATGATGTGGAGTTTCCCTCTACCCAATCTGAATTAGTTTATTATCCTGTACAAGACCGACTTGAGCTTGCGCACAAGGTTCGCCTTTTTGTCAAGGACATAGATAAAATATACTACTTGAGCGCTTTTGATGGAGATGAACTTAGCGTAGTTGAGTCAATTCATACATGTAACACTCCTGGCACTTGTCAAACCACACATTCTGGCACACAACAAATATTCATGTCGCAGAATGGTAGCGACTTCAATCTGGATGATTGCTCCGTCCTGCCAACACCCGGTTTTACTACTGTTAATGCCCTTGGTCTTGGATATAGTGAAGATGGAGAGGAAAATGCAGTGCCCTATTCAAGCACAAGCTCAGATTGGGTCATCAGTGATCCTGCAAGCAGAACAGGCCTTGATGTACATTGGGGCACTAAGGAGGCATTGGAATACCTTGATGAATATGGGCTAACACCTGTTCCTTCGCTGGGATTGATAAATTATGCTAATTGGGATAATGGGTTTAACAATGCTCAGATAAATCCTAGTGCCAATCCCATGTGGACCAAATACGCTGGTGACAATATCGGCCTTACGACCATAGATGTCGTGGGCCATGAGTTGGGTCATGCAGTATGTAGATTCCAGTCTGAAGATGGAATTATTCAAGGTGGAGATGAACCAGGCAGTCTTCAAGAGGCTGTGGCGGATATCATTGGCACTCTTGTGCAGTATAATTCATCAGGGAATCTCGATTGGATTATGGCAGATCTACTATCCATAAGAGATATGTCGAATCCAGGTAATCAAGGGCATCCAGACACCTATTTAGGAGTTAATTGGTATGGTGGCACAAATCAATCGGCATTAGTTCATACGAATAACGGTATCATCAACTATTGGTTTTATCTTATATCAGAAGGAGGAAGTGGAACAAATGATTTTGGAAATTACTTTGACATATCACCGATTGGAATAAGCAATAGTGAGTCTCTAATATTCTGGATTCTGAATGGCGGATTGACTTTCGATTCTGACTTTGAAGAGTTCAGAGAAGTTAGCCTTATTGAGGCAGGGGTTAATTTTGGATTCTGTAGTCCAGAATACGAATCTGTGTACAACGCGTGGTATGCGGTAAATCTGGGTCCAATTTCAAATGGACAAAGTCCTATCACAGGGCTAGCGACTTTAGATATTACGAATTGTACTGCCTTTCTTGAATGGAGTGAGGGTGCATATGACAATTACATCGTCTCATACAGGGAGAATGCTGGCGTTTGGCAAACTGTAGAAAGCCTCAATAACGAGCATTATTTGATTGGCTTGAATCCTGAGAGCAACTATGAATGGTATATTACACCATACTGCTCTGGTACTGCTTATGCTCAAAGCGAAACTGTTCAATTCCAAACATCAGATGAATGCCCCACTCCATTCGGAATTGTTTTGAATGAAAATACATTCTGTTCTGCAGAATTGAGTTGGAACTCAACTTCATCGCAAACAAACTTTACAGTGTATTATCGTGAAGCCGGCTCTTCAGACTCTCCAAATGTCGTTTCTCTTTCTCAGACCACATTATTGATTGAAGGGCTTGTGATTGACACTCAATACGAATGCTGGATAGAAACCAATTGTGGGGGAACTTGTCCCAGTGCTTCCTCAGCCATATTTTTATTCAATACCGCAGGTGACGACCTGCCTGACATAGATCTTCAATCCCAGGCAACTGACTGTCAAATATTATCAACTTGGAATTCAGTATCTGATCTTGGCCTTTATAAGGTTCTTTTGAGATACTCTGAAGTGCCTCTTGGGACGGGGAGCGGAGCATTGCTGCCACCAACTTATGTTATTAATAATACTTCCAACTTTCTAAATGGTTTTGATGAAGGACAAACTATTTATGTTACCCTCTATGGACGCTATATTTGCGAAGCCGAAACACTCGATGTCGTCCTCGGCCAAGCTGAGACGATACGTCCTTTTGTTTCAGGCACATGTGGAGAACCGAGTAATCTTGATTTAGATTATTATATCAATGGTGCCGGATGGGGAATCAGCTGCATGTCTTGGACTTCACCCTTATCTGGATTCTACAAGTACGAAGTTCAACGATGGGAAGATGGCGACTGGACTGAACCTTATTTCGCACAACAGCCTTACCTATACGTAAGCACCAATGGGGACGTACCTTGCCGCAGATTCAGAGTACGGACGGAGTGTAAATGTATAGGAGACCCAGTTTCTACATTCAGTCCATGGGTAGAATATGAAGAATGTCCGCCCTGCGACCCAGATGAAGTGTTGGCTATTTCTGATATATGTACAGAAAACGTAACTGTCGAACATTTCAAAAGCAACTTTGCCATAACTCGTCAGATAGAGCTTTGGGACGGTGTCGAGTGGCAAGAAGTCGAGGTCGACTATGCACCCAACCTATTTAATCAACCTCCCCATTATTTCACTATTATTGGCCTGTCTCAAGGAAGTAATTACTCCGTACGTATACGAACCCAATGTGATAGTGGTGAAGAGACCTTGTCAAATGAATTTTCCTTCTCGACATCAGGAGGATGTCAGTCTCCATCCAATATTCAAGTAACATCAATTGCGGACAATACTGCGACTCTGACATGGGATCCTCCTCTAGGTGGGGCAGAATTCTACGAATATAGATACGCAGTAGTAGAACCTAGCCCTGTTTGGGCCAGTCAACAAGTCTTTGCGAATCAAACGACAATTGGTGGCCTAGACTTTTCAAACTTCGATTACTATTTCCAAGTCCGCGCATTTTGCGCGGAATGCAATAGCAGTGACTTTTCGACCTCTATTACTATTTCGCAATGTGATGCAGAAGCTGCAATTACGTCAAACGACAATTGTGCTCCCTCGACTAGTCAAACTCTCACTGTGAATACTACCGGACTGACTGGTGTAATAGAGTATAATTGGACTGATCCCGAAAACAACACCTTTAATGGTCAGGTAATCAGTTCAACAGGGGCTGGTGAATATGAAGTCATTGCCACAGATCAAAATGATTGTTCTGCAATAGCATATTTTAACGTTCTGGAAGGACTCTCAGTGTCAGTGGCTACGACATCTAGTTGTCCTGTCAATCCAAATGGTAGTATTGTATTGTCCGTGTTCGGTGGTCAAGAGCCATATTCATTTTCATGGTCTCATGACCCTGGTGAAACACTGTCCCAAGTATTTGATTTAGAATCTGGAAACTACGAAGTGACTGTCTCCGATGGTCAGGGATGCTCAGTGACTGAATCAATATCCATTGGTTACGATACTTCAGTACCTGCAATGAACATGTTCGAAGACGTAGTTGTCATCGACTCTGACATCGACTGGCCTGCGGGTACTTTTGGATTCATTGGTGGAGTTTCAATCATCAATGATGCAACATTGACATTTGTGAACGGCACCACCTTGCGATTTGCAAACAATGTCGGCATAGATGTAGAAGCAGGTTGTACCGTGCATATAAATAGTGGCGTATTGGCCACTCGATTCGAGTGCAGCGATAGTTACTGGAAGGGAATAGATTTGGAAGGGGCAACTGCCAATTCGGCTTCGCCTACACCTGCAACAGCAGCAATAGCTCAGTCTACTATTCAATATGCCAAAATAGGTGTCGAGACTAACGCTCCCAACTTTGGAGGCATAGCGAATAAACGCGCTGGAGTGATAATAGGTCATCAAGCAACCTTCCTAGATTGCCAGCGGGCTATCAAAATGAGAGGTCATGACTTCACCAATCCATCCTATCTCAAAGGATGTTACTTCAAGTGGACAGAGGACCTTCCATATCTGGATATTTTCAACCCTCATCCGCTAGTCGATCTTTATAAAGTAACATTCGATATGTACTCCTGCGAGTTCGAGAACACAAATGAGGATATTCTGAGTTCGACTGTCAACCAAGCCCACCGACCAGCGATATATGCATATGGAGCACGTTTGGTAATGAGCGGGGATGTGATATGGCAAAATAGAAGTAATATCAAAGGATTTCGACATGGACTGGTGCAATACGGAGGCCGCACATACATGGATAAGTACGATCTGAACAACTTCAGATCGGCCTACGTCAAATCCTCGAAAGGAAGTCGATTCACAAGCAATGAATTCGGGTTATTGTCAGAAACGGAACTACCCATTCTGAACGTCAATACGGACGAATTTTCATACAAGACCATGTTCGGGTTGTACCTAGATAACAGCTCGGCATACTGGATAGAGGACAATGACTACTTCATGGCTTGGCCAGGAAATGATCCTAATGTCCCGCCTGCTGGGAATGTTGTTCCATACAAAGCAGGAATGTTCGTCCGTAGCTCTGGCCCTGCTCAGAATGAGATCTATCGTAATCGCTTTTACAATGCAGATGATGCTACGATCGCGTATGACGATAATAGAAATGAAGACACGGAAGATGCTAGCGGACTAAAGTATTCGTGCAATGAATTCTATGACAATGGATACGCTCTTAATGTAGTGTCAACGGTAAATGACAATAACGAGGGCTGGGGAATTCATATTAACCAAGGTGTTGCAGAAGGGCAAGGAGGGCAATTAGCAATGTCCGCTGGGAATTACTTTGAAGGGCAGACCGTGAAAGATCTTCGCAACGATGCCAATCTCGGGCATGTCACCTACTTCTGGAATCCTGCGGATACAGAAAACGGGTTTGTGCCTACTTATGTTGATAATGACAATCTCGAACTGCCACTACAGCCAGAGCAGTTTATGTCGTGCCCATCGCGTTTGGATCGAACTCGGTCTACTAGAAGTGCAGAAGCTGACATAGACAAGCAGGCGACCGAGCAATACCGCATCCAATATCAATCACTCGTAGATGGAGGTGATACTGAGGGGCTCATGACGGAAGTCGGCCTAACACAGTACGGAGAAGCGCTGGAACTCTATTATGAACTAATGTCAAAATCGCCTAACTTAAGTGAAGCGGTCATGATTGAGGCCATACAAAAGGAGACTGAACTTCCAGCAGCTTTGCTGACCCTCATTCTAGAAAGCAATCCACAGGCTGCCAAGAGTAAAGAAGTAGAGAAAAAGCTGGATGATCGTATGATGCCGCTCGAAGAGTATCAACGATACATGATAGAGCAGGGCAAACAGATCATGAGCAGTAAAGAACTCATCGCCTCAAGAATTGCCTACCACGAGTCTCGACAGCATGCTGCACTAGACGCCATTATTGTAGACATAATGATGGACAGTACAGTCGTGGATAAGCGAGCGGAGATCGATGCACAGGTCATAGGCCGAGAAAGTTTAGACATACGGTACCTAAGAATCGACCTAGCAATAGAAGACGGAGATTTGACTGCCGCCCAAAGTTTATTGGACAACATCCCCAATGACATCGAACTGCGTGGTTTGAAAGATCAGGAATACGCAGACTTTGTGGCCTGTTATGAGATGTTGATCGATCTTTTAATTGCTGAGCCCGAGTCTTTGACAGCGGCACAACAAGACCAACTCTATACCATTGCCCTGAAGAACAGTACCCGTGCATCAGGTATGGCAGAGATCATGCTTGTTGATTATGCAGGCTATCTGATAGATGAAGTTCTAGTCGATCCATTGTCCACACAGAAGTCAAATCGCAATTGGAATCCTCAAAAACCAAAATTCAGCACAGACCCTAGCCTCCACCTCTATCCTAATCCAAGCACAGATCATGTGGTTCTCGAATTCAGGAACTGGGGGAGTGTAATATTGCTAGAGCTAAGGGATGCGCTGGGCAGAGTCATCCGCAATGAGGAGATCGTAAGCACCAAAACTGCCCACGTACTCGATGTGTCTGGGCTTTCTCCTGGAACCTATACACTGAAGCTGCACTCAATCGAGAATGCCTTGATAGATTCAAGACAAATCGAGATTACTCGATGAGACTTATCTTAATCATAATAATGTGTATTGCCTTTGCTCCAGATGGAGCGGGGCAATACACTTATTTCAACGTCACAAACGGATCCGAAAACTCCAACGGGCCAATGACTACTGCCAATGTCGAAGTCATAGGAGACCAAATTGTGACTTGGAGTGGCGGAAGCGATGCTGAGGGCAATCTTGCCTATTTCTTTCACAAATTTGATATTGATGGTCAACTCATTGAAACAGTTCCCTACTATTTTGGTGAAGCATTTGTTTGGACTGGTGCAACTGTTAGTTTTCAGAAAGTCCCGAATAGTCAGGAATCAATGACAGTGCACGGAATCTCCGACTCGGAAGGAACACATGGTCTTATTATGAGGATGGATGAAAGCTTAGATACGCTTTGGACAAGCCAATACGACATGCTCCCTCCGTACACCTATTTCCTTGCTCACACTTGGAATAATGACACGCTTGTCATCGCAGGTGAATTTGATAATATACCAGGAGGTAAAGGCACGTTCGTGTCAAAATTAAATAGTGATGGAGAAATTTTGTCCACACAGGTAATCCATGAAGCGAGTGAAGGGTCGTTTAGAAATCTTTTTATTTCTGTCGCGCCAAATGGAGTAGTAGTTAGTGGGGCTAGTGGTGGCGGAGATGAAACAGTAGGAAGAGTAGAGTTTTTTAATGAGAACACCTTAACCCTATATGAGTTTGAAAATGATGAACCAGCACTTCTCAACGGAATTATGAGACATACTTTAATGTCCGATGGTAGGATTCTAGTTGCGCAGTATGTTGCCTATGAAGATTACCCAGGTGCTATGAACCCCTCTACACAATATTCAAAACTAAGGCTGTTTGAACTTAACTTAGTTTCAAATGAACTAGAATTCATCTCTGATTACTTTAACGATTATTCTTGGGTTGTTGGAGGGATTTACGAAGCAATAGAATCTTATGACGGTAGCCTAGTTTTGGTCGGAGGGACTTTATTAGAAGTAGATGATTCCTTGAGAGAAATTTCACATGTATTAAAAATAGACTCGAATTACAATATTGAATGGTATACTGAATTGGCTCAAGAAATTTGCGCTGGTTGCGTCAATAGATTATATGATATAGAATCAACCTCTGACGGAGGATATGTGATGGCTGGTAAATTCAGGAATACAACGGACACTCCAAATGATAAGACATGGCTGGTAAAAGTGGATGCGTGCGGTGATGTGGAGTGGCAGGGCTGTGCTCCTGTAGGAGTAAGAGAATGGAATCTAAAACCTTCATTTTCTGTATATCCCAATCCAGTTGATGACTATTTGAATATTGATATTTCAAGCGCATTCAACCCGGAAAGAGTTGAGATTCTTGATATGTCAGGTCGGTTGATTATGAGAATACCTTTTGACAACAGAATATATGTATCCAATTTAGGAACAGGAATCTATCTACTGCGCATGTTGAACGAAGAAGGAGTAGTACATTCTGAGAAATTGATAATAGAATGAGTTGCCAACACAAAGGCCATACACATTGTCATTCGCGCTGGCCTACACACAGCCAAAAATGACAAAGAGTATGTCCCGCAAACTCACGGCAGAACCTAAACGGTGTACAACAACGCATCATAGCCCAGATCCCCACAAAGCCCTCACACAAGCCGAGATCCGTGCCATATGCCTGTCCCGTTACCCAACATAAAAAATGGAGAACGGTTACAAAATATCGAATAAAGTAAGAAAATGGACGAAGGGTATGAAGTCGACTTCGTCCAAAGCGCGATGGATTGAGCTACTGGATATTCTTCACTTCTTTCCTCCATAGTGGTGGACAAACGAAAACTTCCAGACGTGTATTATGTCTGAATCAAAAATTTCAATACCTTAAATTCAAAAAATTCTTATCACAATGAAAAATTTAACACTTACAAATCTGATATTGTTCGTATGCTTTTTGCTGCCGACAATCTCACATGCTCAAATAGTGCAAGTAGATTCGCTATTTTGGGTAATGTCGAAAAGTCCAGATTCTCGTCAATCGAGCACTGGTTTTACCAATGATGAAAGTCTGAACACTCTTCTGACTCAATATGGTGTAACTAAGTATGAGCGGGCACTTCCTTTTGCCAAGTCATCAAAATTACTGGATGTATATGAAATAGGCTGTCAATGCGATATTGATAGTCTGATCAGCGACATTCAGGTAAACTTTCCAGAAATGTATTCTGGAATCAAGCGGCTGGATTATGAGAATATAGCTCTGTATGATCCTATTGACTGGATGTGGTATGCTCACTCTGATGATTGGCTTTGGCATCTGAAAAAAATACAGGCTGATTTAGCTTGGGATTTGACTTTAGGTGATCCAAATGTAAAGACTGCAATTATTGATACTGACTTCGATATTGATCACCCCGACTTAGCGGGTAAAATATTTCCACTCTACGATCCATACGATAATATTCCTTATGACTGTGATCCATTTCATGGCCATGGAACTGGAGTCGCCAGTTATGTTGCTGGTGAAACTACTGAAATTGGCGGCACTTCAAATGGTCAATTAGCATCCGTAGGTTTTAATACCATGATGATGGGTTACAAAGCTTGGAGCGGCAATTACTTACAAAGAGCACTTCACGCATCATCAGTGATGGGAGCGAATATTCTAACCTCATCAGCTGGCGGTTGGACTTCATGCCCTGACCAATCAGGCATAGATGAATTGATTGTTAAAGAAATCCTTGATAATGGAACTACCATTATTATGCCTGCTGGAAATGGGTCGGGAACTCATAACTTTTGTAGTTCAATTGACCCTGTTCATCATTCAGCCTTTTTTCCATTATCTCCCTATTATGACGAACGTATTATCTTAGTGACGAGTACGGGCATAGATGATATGCACCAAAACGGCCCAAATGGAACACATTCACATTATCCTGATGTAGACCTTTCCTCTCCTGGCTACAATACGATGTCTGCACAATCTTCAGATTGCGGAGCCAGTCAATGGCCATATTACGGGTCATCATCGGGTACATCATTTGCAACCCCTATTGTGGCAGGTGTGGCGGCACTCATGTACTCGGTTAATCCATGTATGACACCTGCTTGGTGTCAAGACATTTTAAAGAACACAACTGACCCCGTTTTAGATGCAGCTAATTTCCCCAATGGCGTAGGCACAGGTAGGGTTAATGCCTTTAAGGCCGTAAAGGCCGCACAAGCTTCTAATTCAGCAGTTCTCGATTTATTTATTAAGGATAGGCCAGAAGATTTTGGTGATGAACAATATCCGTACCATTGGCAAGCAGATAGAGATGAAAGTGTCGATATTTGGGTGAGAAATCAGCAGGACGGTTTTGAAAATTACGATCACCAAGAACCAGAATATCAATCGTCTTCGCCTGTATATGTATATGTTCGTGTCAGGAACAAAAGTTGTGTAGATGCGAGCGGAAATGAAGATTTAAGTTTGTATTGGAGCAAAGCATCCAGTTGGAGTTCATGGCCACAAAATTGGGATGGTTCTCTACCTAATCTAGGTGATGAAATTGGTTCTTTTAATCTCGGAAATCTTCCCGCTGGAAAAGATACCATAATAGAATTTGTTTGGAATATCGCAAATCCTTACGTTTTCCAGAACTGGTCAACCTGTCTACTTGCACGAATTGAAAATTCACCCGTTGATCAAATAACGATTCACCCTGATCGGTTGGACGATGACGTTTTTTATAACAATAACATTGCAATGCGCAATGTCACAATTACAGACATCGCTCCAGGAATAGTAGCCCCAGGAAAAATTGACGGAATTTACTATCCGCATGGTAGTTATATGTTTATAGGAAATACTGCAAATGTGGCTACTCCCCTCGACTTCAAGTTTTCTGTTCCGTCTGACCCATCCGAAAGGTCTATCATTCGCGAAGCGGAAGTAAAAGTGATTTTTGATCAACAAGGATGGAACATTATGGCAGCTAAATTACAAGCTCATCCCGACATCAAAGTGTTGGCGCCAAAGGAAATACTGCTACTTACTGACACTGTTGTGGTTTCAGATGTAACGTTCCCAGCCGCTACAAGAATCCCAATTTATGTTGGCTTTAGTTTTCTAATTGCAGAAATTTCAGAAGTAGACAACTACAAATATCACGTAAGGCAATATTTAACATCGGATTCATCCTTGCTCGGTGGGGTTCATTACGAGATAAACAGATATCAGCGCAATCCTTTCCGCGCTGACGCAGGTGACGATAAAGAAATATTGGCAGGAGAGTCTGTTTCCATAAATTCTATTCCAATCAATGAGTCTGCAATATACAATTGGTATGACTCTGATGGAAATTTGATTCACGAAGGAACGGGCTTCTCTGTATCACCTGACATTACAAGAAAATACAGGCTGGAAGTCATAACCGATGCAGACGGATTTAAAGACTACGATGAAATGGAAGTCAAAGTAAATCCATTTTGGATAGAAAGTTTGAGTCCAAACCCAGCTCAGAATCAAGTGAATGTAGTATATCAAGCAGAAGATGCATCGTCTGCTTACATCATGATTATGAATCAAACTGGTACTATATCTCAGAACTACATCGTTGATACCAGTCAATCAAATCAGTTGATTGATATATCATCTTACTATAATGGTATCTATACGGTTATTCTAGTTTGTGATGGCGTAGCAAGAGATGCAAAAAATCTTGTGATCCAATAATTCTTTCATTCAAATCAGAGCAGGAATATCCCTGCTCTGATTTTAAATTATACAATCATGAAAAACTTAATTCTGATAATATGCTGTGTTATGTCATCTTTTCATATCACAGCTCAATGTATTGCTAATGCAGGTGAAGATATTCACCGTTGTTCTCCCGATTCAGTAATGGTCTTTGGCGGAGATCCATCTGCAAATAATGGTGTACCTCCATATATTTACGAATGGTGGATTGAACCAATTCCCACAGGTTCTGAAGTTGTACCTTTCATATATGCATCAAACATGCTAAATGATACCAGCATTGCTAATCCAAGCTTTATTTACACAGGAAGTTTCTTGGGTTCTTCCATGACTTTTTTCTTGAGAATTACGGATGGTTTGGGATGTCAAGGTATAGATACTATTGTATTAACTACCAGTATCTTTAATGTTCACCTTATTTATCACGAATATTGGATTAATCAAGGAGATTCAGTGTTTCTAAATCAAATCCCTAATATTAGTGGTGGCTTTGATACAGCCATGTATGACTGGAATCCATCATATGGCTTAAGTGATACGACACTGGCAGCTGGTTTTTGGGCAAGTCCAGACATCTCAACTGCATATGCTGCCACAGTTACTGACTCCAAGGGCTGTTCTAAAACTGGAAGCATTCTTTATTATGTCAATGTACTAACCTTGGGAGTAGACGACATGTTAAAGTCCAAAATAAAAATTTACCCAAACCCGACTACTGATCTTATTTCAATTGAACCAAACGAAGCTATAATTATTGATAAATACGAACTTTGGAACTCAATAGGTCAAAAAATAGCGGAGATAGATGGCGCTCAAAAAAGCATAGATATGTCAACCTATCAGCATGGAATTTATCTCTTAAAAGTTCATGTTGGTGATGAATTATTGGTTCACCGTATAGTCAAAAAATAGAAATACGTTGGGTAACATTGTATAAGCGATAATGCGGGGTTCTCGGTAAATTGGAAAGATTATGTTCCAATGATAATTTATCGTTTTGGCAAGATTTTATCTTCGTAAACCCGCACTACGCTTATACTTGCCGTTAGCGGTAAGCTTAAAAAACCACAATCCACGAAATATATCCAATCTTCGGGAAAATGTTTACGCAGTCCTTGCATAATAGAAAGACCTTTGCATCTCACAAAATAATATAAAAAATGAGCAAGACAATTTTAATTACTGGAGCGGATTCGGGTTTCGGAAAAGGAACGGCCATAGGATTGGCAAAAAAAGGACACCGTGTTATAGCGGGCGTTCAGGTAGAACCTTTAAAAACAATTTTGCTTGAAGAGGCAAAAAAAGAAGGCGTAACATTAGAGGTTATCGTTTTAGACGTTACCAAAGAAAGTGATCGTCAGTGGGCATTTAAGACCTACGACATTGATGTGTTGATGAGCAATGCCGGTATTATGGAAACGGGTCCTGTGGCGGAAATTCCTATGGAAAATGTTCGTAGAAATTTTGAAGTAAATGTTTTTGCACCTATTCAATTGGCTCAAGGATTTTTACCCCAAATGGTAAAACGTGGTTCGGGTAAAATAATATTCACGTCTTCAATGGGCGGCTTGATAACCGTTCCTTTTGCCTCAATTTACACGGCTACCAAACACGCTTTGGAAGGTATAGCCGAAGGTTTAAAAGACGAATTGACAGGAACAGGCGTTGAAATTTGTACCGTAAATCCAGGCGTATTTGGCACAGGGTTTAACGACCGTGGTGCTGAGACATTGATGAAATGGTGGAACCCAGCAAATTCACTTTCAAAAATGGAAATTATTAAAGCATTTGCAGACCCAAAGGGTTTGGAAAATCAACTTGACCCACAATTGATGATTGATGCTATGATTAAAGTTGCAGAAGAAGACAATTCACAATTTAGAAATGTAATTCCAGAGGCAATTATTCCTTGGATAAAAGCAACACAGGCTCAAGCGTGGATAGCTAAAAAAGATGATTTTTTAACCGTTAACCCAACAAGTTTATAATGGAAAGGAAAACGAACGTAAAGGCAAGTATTATCATTAATGCCAAACCTGAACAAGTATGGAAAGCCTTAACCGATTTTGATAACCTAAAAAGTTGGAGTTCTTCTTTTCAAGGATTGCAAGGTAAATTTGAGAAAAATGGCGACATCGAAATTGTTTTTAAATCGCCTTTTGGTGGTCAAAATAAAATGAAAAAAAAGCTATTTCATTTTGAAAATGGAAAATCATTTGGTTGGACGGGTGTTTTTTTATTGGGTATGAGCGATTATCATACCCATACACTAAACGAACTTTCGGACGGCAGAACTGAGTTTATTCAAACAGATGGACTTCATGGTGGAGCAAGTTTTTTGCTTGGCAGACTTATAGAAAAACAAATGCAAAAAGGGTATGACGTTTTTAATAAAGAATTAAAGACCTTTGTAGAAAGTAAAAATAATTAACCCTGATGAATACGATACATCACGTAAAATCCATTTCTGAAATACACCAACTTTTTCAGTTGGCGAAACCGAAACATCCTCTTGTTTCGGTTTTTCGCCATTCCGATTTAGTTGTTCCCGATAATTTTACATCACAATCTTTTTCTACCGATTTATATATGATTGGCTTAAAAGAAAAGCAAGAAGCAGTAGTAAATTACGGTAGGGAAATCTATGACTTTCAAGAAGGGACAGTTATTTTTCTCTCACCAAACCAAGTTTTTTCTTTTAATTCAGCCGATTTTTCAAAGTGTGAAGATGAATGGACGCTTGTATTTCATCCAGATTTTATTTTAAAAACCAACCTTGGAGCCGAGATAGAAAATTACCATTTTTTTGACTACGAAACCAATGAAGCTTTACACGTATCAGAAGATGAAAAATTGGCTTTGAACGATTTAATAAGTAAAATAGAAAAAGAATATTATCAACAAATAGATAAGCACACACAAGAAATTATTTGCATAAATATTGAAACTTTATTGAAATATTGCCAGCGTTTTTATGCTCGCCAGTTTATTACTCGAAAAATGAGTAATAATAGCTATTTAGCAAAGTTTGAAAGTTATCTCAAAAACCATTTTATGCAAAATTATTTAGATAAAGGCATTCCTACTGTAAAGCAATGTGGCGAAGCTTTGCATTTGTCTGCTCATTATTTAAGCGATTTGCTAAAAGAAGAAACGGGTAAAAACGCCAAAGAACACATTGATTTATTTGTCATTAAAAAGGCAAAAATTCAACTTCAAAATCAAGAACTAAGCATTAGCCAAGTAGCTTATGATTTAGGCTTTGAATATCCCAACCATTTTAGCAAATTTTTTAAATCTAAAACAGGATTAAGTCCATCAGAGTATCGCAATGTAAATTAAAAAGCCAGCGGCTAACAGCAGTGGCTGTTGCGCAACTCCCTCCCAAAACCGATAAATTATTGTGGTTCCATTTCTATTTAATGCATCGGTAAACACGGTGCAATTCATTGATATATAGTTATCAGACGTTATAGCAA
>Ga0335396_10003342_pt1 | contig 18612 bp, 14 predicted proteins | sample FRY02_FD_205743 | JGI IMG/M metagenome (GOLD analysis project Ga0335396, IMG submission 205743) | Freshwater microbial communities from Lake Fryxell liftoff mats and glacier meltwater in Antarctica - FRY-02 (spades assembly) (version 2) | ecosystem: Environmental > Aquatic > Freshwater > Ice >... | reverse complement strand
TGAAAATTGCTCCAGACAAAGTCAGAGCGGTTATTGGGAAAGGATGAGATGTGATCAACAACATCATCGAAGTCTGTGGAGGAGTGAAGATCGACTTTGAAGATGATGGAACATGTTTCATCACCCATAACGATCAAACTATGATCGACAAAGCTATCGCGATGATCGAAGATATCGCAGTAGATCTCGAAATTGGAGTTCCCTATGATGGAGTTGTGAGTAGAGTAGAAGATTATGGATTGTTTATCTCACTTCCTAAGAAGAAGTCAGGGATGTTGCATATATCCAAGATCGGTCAAAAATTTGAAGATTCTCTGACAAAACATTTCAAAATCGGAGACACAATGAAAGTCAAAATCACCGCTATCGATGACAAAGGAAGAACTAATTTGGAGAGAGTGCTGTAAGTAGTTCGTTATTGCGAGAAGTTGAAAGCGACGAAGCAATCTAGGTAAAAAAGAAATAAGATAATAAAAAAATCCCCCAATTGGGGGATTTTTTCTAGAGAACATTATTAAGCATTACTTTATATAATGCAAAAGTCATTCATATTTTTCTGTACAAGCATCTCGCTCAGCAAACCTTATCAAATATTCTTTATCACTTTCATTAGTAAGTCTATTTGGAGGTGTTTGTAGATAATCAAGTAGTTTTTCTTTTGCCGCTTGTTTCGCTTCGCCAGATTTTGTTCATAGAAAATCCCGAACTCTACTCTCTGGATCCATACCAAAATTGAGTTCGTCTTTTGCGTGACCAGTAATTTTCAATAAATAGTTAATATCCTTTTTAGGTCTTGATGTCATCGCATATATTAATTATCATCTCTAAATAACCACACACTTCCCAGCATCAACATCGTCCTTCACTTTCTTGTATTTAACGTCAGCAAGGATCTTCCCATCAGCATATCTCACAGTGACGATATCGTTTGGTCTGAGTTTCTTCTTTGTGTTGGTATCAATAACCATAGTAGGTCCTGTCGTTGCTTGCCCCGCAGTACTGCGGGGTGAATCATCTATCTCAAAGACTTCAAATCCATCTTCATCTTCATAGGTTTTTGGTTCGTGCCCCGCAGTACTGCGGGGTGAACTTTCTTCTTGTATTTCTTTTACCATATTTTGTAGTTCTTGACTCCCTGCTACTTGTTTGAGTGCTTCGAGGTATTTTTGTTGTGATTGTCCACCAGCTTGGATAGTGATAGTGGGTTGTTGGTTCTGTAATTGGGCAAAATCGACACGAGTAATAGATGCAATTGTATCAAACTTGAAACGATACAACAATGCTTGAAACTTCTCATATGCTTGTTGTTTATACATCGTCAATGGATCTTGTTGTGCATAACCCATGAGTGCTACTTTTTCTCTCAAATATTGCATTTCATCGATATGGTCTACTCGGAGTTTATCGATATGATACAGGTAGATTTCTTTGAACATCATATACAGTTTAGTCGCTTCGAGTCCTTTAAATTGTTTGTGGAAGTAGGTATTGACCGATGCTGGCAATTTTTCTTCCAATTCTTTCCATCCAAGTGTTGCGAACGATGCTACATTTTTACTATTCAATGGAACATTGAGCTCTTTCATAATAACATCAAGTAAGTCAGATGCGCCTTGTCCGATCGCTTGTGCATCATGGATTTGTTTTACGATAATATCAGTAATATATTGTTCCAATTCTTTCATTGTTTCAGTAACAAATATTTCTTGTCATTCTGGACTTTCTTCACTTGCAAGAATATTATCTCTTTTGTCATAGATACGTTGTCTTTGTTTGCTGATGACACTATCATAATCAAAGAGATGTTTTCTTATAGAAAAATGCATAGCTTCCATTTGTTTCTGTGCTCTAACGATAGAACTACTAAACTGTGATTGATTTAACTCAAGATTTTCGAGTTCATCTTTTTTTAATAGCATACCTGCAACTGATTGGATTTTTTCTCCACCCATTTTACGCATAATTTCATCATCCAACGCCACAAAAAAGATAGAAAATCCAGCATCTCATTGTCTACCAGCACGTCATCTGAGCTGATTATCGATACGTCTGCTGTCATGCTTCTCTGTACCCATAATAAACAATCCATAGTGGAAATCTTTCTGGATTGTTTCACTATACTCCCCAGCTGGTTTCCAGATGATTTCAGCATAGCCGTCAGTATTGGTTTTTTTCTTGGTATTGAAAATAATCTTCACTGATCCTTTGTCGTGATTTAGCGAACCTGCCGCTGCTTGATTGATTTGTTCTTCAGTCAATCATCGTGCTTGTTGTAACGCATCGATAGTATAATTGTATTCTATATCAGAATACACTACAGCAGAAACTGCTTTTGGCGTTTTCCCTGTAAGTTGTTTATCTATTCGTTTGATATAGTTGGTTGCAAGTGTTATATTGAGTCATTTTTGGAGCTTAATATCTGTTCCTCTTCAAGCCATATTGGTCGCAACCATAACACTTCAGAGTTTACCAGCATTGGCAACGATATCTGCTTCTTTTTCATTTTGCTTCGCATTCAATACTGCATGAGCAATTCTTTGGTCTTGCAATATGGTTGATACTTGCTCTGATGTTTGGATAGATGATGTACCGATCAAGATCGGTTGTCCCATCTCATGAGCAAATGTAATATAATCAGTCACAAACTTCCACTTTGCGCGTTGGTTGAAATAAACTTTATCATTTTTATCTACTCTAATCGTTGGTTTGTTTGTAGGTATCTCCAATACTTCCAAATCATAGATCTTCATAAATTCTTCTCATTCTGTCAATGCAGTACCAGTCATCCCGGCAAGTTTTGCATATTGTTTGAAGAAGTTTTGATAGGTGATAGTTGCCATAGTTCTTGATTCTCTTTGTACAGTAACGGATTCTTTTGCTTCAATCGCTTGGTGCAATCCTTCCGAAAACCTTCTTCCTGGCATCGCTCTTCCTGTATGCTCATCAACGATCAATATCTCTCCATCTCTGACAATATATTCTTTGTCTTTATGGTACACAGCTTGTGCTTTGAGTGCATTTTCAATATGATGGATCTCCTCATATCCGATATCTTGATAGAGATTTTCCACCTTCAACAATCTTTCCAATTTAGCAATACCGACACTACTCAACAGTGCAGTCTTTGCTTTTTCATCAATATAATAATCTCCTTGATCATCTTTTGCTTCTTCGGTTTCTTTTCCTTTATTTACTAACTCGTGGAGGAGTCATTTAGAAACTTTTTTTTTAGTCTGCGATGCGATAAGTGATTTAACAAGATTCCCATAATAGCCATATTTGTCTGTAGCAGCTGCTGCTGGTTCCGAGATAATAAGTGGTGTTCTTGCCTCATCAACCAAAATACTATCTATTTCATCGACGATAGCATAATTGAGTTTTCTTCGAAGAAGATTTCTTCCACTATTGGATCTGACAAGATTATCTCTCAAATAATCAAATCCAAGTTCGGAGTTTTCAACATAGACGATGTCTCTTGCGTATTGTTCACGTCTACTTGGAATCGGCACTCATTTAACCACTGATCCTACCGTTAACCCAAGTCGAGTATACAGATAGCCCATCCATTCAGCATCACGGGATGCAAGATAGTCATTGACTGTGACGACATGGACTCATTTTCCTGTAAGGGCATTAAGATATGCAGGAAGTGTTGCTACAAGTGTCTTACCTTCTCATGTTTTCATCTCAGCAATAATCCCTTTATGGAGAATGACTCCTCCAAGTAATTGTACATCATAAGGAACCATATCCCAGCTTACTTTTTCTCATTTTACCTCAAAAGTCTGTCCGAGTAACCTACGACATGCTTGTTTGACTACTGCAAATGCTTCAGGCAGCAAATCATCGAGAGTTGCGCCTTTTGCTATCCTTTCTTTAAACTCATTGGTTTTTTTTTGAATGTCTTGATCTGACAATACCTCAAATTGTTCATAATATGTGTTGATTTCTTTGACGATTGGTCGAAGTTTTGTAAGCTGTTTTCCATTGTAGTCACCAGCTATTTTTCAAAGTATTCGTTGGAACATTGCACTTTTTCTAACAATAAAAAACTAGGTATAAGTATAGAGAAAAAAAGACACAAAGCAATGACAATATTATTTTATTTGTTCCACATTTACCCTTTTATTTCTTCGTGTATTAGCTATAAGAAAATGATGCTTTATTATGAGTCTAACCAGCAATGAAGAGAAAGAAAAACAAAGCATTGAAAGAGAAGGTATCAAGAATTACACATCGTATATCTCGTCAAAGAGTCTTTCAGTTGCCAGCCTTCTTGAGAAAAATGTTTGGTTCTCTCTTTATCATATTTGCTGCACTATTCTTTGTCTTTCCTCTGTATTCGTTACTATTATTAAGTACTGGATTGTTGTTTCTTCGTGGTCCTGTCTATACCGAGAGGAAAGTATTGAGGGTCTTACATACCATGAAACGTATCAAAGCGATTATAGTAAGATATTTATTTGGCTCCAAAATATAGATGAAAAAATACTTATTTGTCGTATTGTTGGCTCTTGCCATTCGAATCAAACAATACATAGATCCAGCACCAACATGATATACGCATGGCTATCTTTCGACACAACAGCGAACAGAGAGTTTCACCCAATATTGTGCAAATCAGCAAGTCTGTTCATTTATGCCATTTCAATATGCTTGGTCCAATCGATTGCGACTCCAAACAATACAATATATAGGAAAAGATGTCTATGCAAGTTATTATCCTGAATTATATACTCGCCTTAGTGATGTGACGATATTGGACCATCAACGATCGTATCCATATATTCTTGGGCAATATCTCTTACCACAGGAAGATAATCCTATTGCTATACAAGAAACTATAGCATTAGGAGAGAGATGAATACAAGGATTGTGTGATGCGGAAAAACTTTCCTTGGTTGCACAACTATCCGATCAAGAATTTCTGGATATGTACTATAGTTATGACAAGATAGTACCGTGTGATACATATCTCCTCCCTCAGTCACTAGGATTTGCATTATTTTATTATGCGAAAGATATTCCTCGTGCGATTACCTATTATAGAGTAGCAGCACTGGCCTATGATGCTCCGGATATACTTGTCAATATGCCAGCAATTATCACAGCCAGATATGATGATGATCGCAAAAGCATGATGATGTGGGAGTCCAGATATCAGTCAGCACAACAGCAACTCAATCCAGAGCTTGATGATACAGATCTATTCTTCCTATTATCCACCATGGAACATGCCTTACGTAAGGCAGTACATCACGGATTTCTGTCCATAATCCAAGAAGTAGCAACCTCACATAACTGTCAACAATCTATCGATTGTGTCCAAGACTATATCTCTCCAACGTTAGATTATTATAGTAGCCGTTGTGATGATGGTGATGATACAGAGCAATTACTCTGTAGATTATTACTGTATGCAAAAGAACAATGATGGATTTCTAAAAAAGGAAAATTAACCTATCCTCTTGATACAAAAACGCCACAATATTGACGAAGACCAGACTTAGATAGATGGGACGTAATGCCATAGTCTGTCACTTCAACGATCCCGATTTTGGGAGAGGAGAAGTATATGTGTTATCTTATATTATTTATACTTCTCGCCTCTAGCTCGAAGTGACATATACTTTCAATTCATAATTGTTATAATGATCCATATCTCTATCGACGAAGCAGGAAGAGGACCTTTGGCTGGCCCTGTCTATGTGGGATTGATCCTAACTGCTAAAGGATGAAAATCTACACAATTTAAGAACTTCAGAGATTCAAAAAAACTATCAGAAAAACAAAGGGAATCATTATTTACTCAATTAAAACAATCAAAAAACATTCGAGCATATGGCAAAAGTTCTGCAGCATATATTGATAAAAATGGTATCGTGGCAGCGATTCGCCAAGCAATCATTGCTTGAGTGAAGAAGATAATTTCTCCAATCGATTGGTCAAATATCACACTTCATATCGACGGCAATACAGACTTTGGTTTACGCAAAAAATTCCCTTGATTGGTCATCTGTACCTACATAAAAGGGGATGATCGTATTCCTGCTATCAGCGCAGCATCTATCGTTGCAAAAGTTTTGAGAGATCGTGAACTTGTTGCGTTGGACAAAAAACATCCATTGTATAGATTTGCACAACACAAATGATATGGAACAGCGCTGCATCGTAAAAATATTGCTCGTTATGGATTATCCAAAGAACATAGGAAGAGCTTTTGTAAAAATATTGTTATGTCCAAAGAATAAATCTTCTTTTATTACTTATTACCATTAATTATTATGACAGAATCTATTGGATATCTCTCTATTGTTATTACCGCTGTTGCTTACGTATGGTATCTATGGTCTATTGTCCACTGAAAGACCAAACCGCATGCATTTTCTCGATTTATCCGAGCGATTATGACAGGGACAGCATTTTTTGCCCAAAGAACACAGACACATGATATAGCAACGCGAGTATTGGGTATAACAAGTATCATAACTGCTTGTATAGCTCTATACGCATGGTTTCGTTATAGAGTAGTGATTAGTAAACAGGATCGATTATATTTCTTTTTAGCGGTGTTGTGATTGATTGTCTGGTATGTAACAAAAACACCGTTGTGGTCAGTCATTATTATATCAATAACTGATATGTTAGCATTTATTCCCACCTTCCGTAAAGTACGATACGATCCTGAATCAGAAAGTGTCTGAGTATATGGATTGTCCGCAATCAAATTTGCTCTGTCATTATATAGTTTTGGATCATTTACTCTTATCGTGTGACTGTATCCTGTATATCTGGTGTGAGCAAATAGTGTATTTGTTATCTATACACTTGTGCGTCGTTGGTGGGTGAGAAAAATTAATTATTAATTATTAACTATTGTATATAGTTTTATAATCCCTGTATCCTATTAAGTGCAACTAATATATCCATATCTTCAGGTTCTCGGTCTTTACCAAAGGTTTCTAGATTTTTGGTACGATGAAATGGGAGGATATAGTTGTTGCTCAGTTTACTATAGACTTTATTAAACCTTTCTAGGAAGTGACCATTTTTGGTCATAGAAGAAACAAGGATGATGTCGGTATTACTACACAAATTTTCTTGTAACCACTTGCACAACAACTGGCTATAAAACTCAAGCGTTTCCTGAACGAGCTGTTTGGCAAGTTCATTATTTTCAATAAAATCATAATTTTTGTACCAATAATTAGCGATTCCATTGTCTTTGTACATCTTTTTCACGGCATCAATCCCAAGGTTGAGTGTATACATATGCTCATAAAATCCATGTGTTACTTTGATAGCTTTGACCTGTGTTTCTCTGATATACAGGAGAAGAAAATTGTCTTTTTTGAGTGTATTTCTGAGAAAAAGTGTTGTATACATCGATTGCGGAACCAAGACGACATCCTCTCTTTGGAGAAAGTTACCATAGACACTATTGAACTGGTGCATCGCTGGAGTATTGACGTAGACGATATAGATCCTAAAAAATATATCTCATTTTTCTCCGATAAGATATTTTTTTTCCTCACCGTCGACGTAAATAGTATCGATAAAAGTAAGCAATTTCTCCCCTGTTGCGTGATGTTTTTTTCTTACCTGATCACATTTAAATCTCACAACATCATTGAGTTCATGGATAGTGTATGGAGTTTCTTTGGTTTCGTGAATATCAAATCTATAAAAGGAAAACCTTTCTTCATCGAGCAGAAAATATTTTTTTTCTTCTTTTGGATATTCTATGGTTTTATAGATGCTTGCCTTGAGATCTTGATGGAGTGTGATAGATTGCACATGTCCTGGACGAGGAATATTTACCATACGATAGTATGGGTTGGATGCCGCCAGATATTCGTAAATAATATGGGACATAGAACAACACAAGTATAAAGTTAAAAGTCACAAACAATGTCACTTCCAGTGAGAGTAGCTATGAAAAGTATAGGAATTATTTTGTTATACAGTCCATATACTTCTCCTAACATCTGCCTGTGCCTACCTGACGGCAGTCAGGGTAGGCAGGTCGAAGTGACAGAGATCCTTTACTTCTTACTTTTCGCAATTAAATCCAATGCCTCATCTTTGCTGAGTGCAGCAGCATCAGTTGTCTTAGGTATTTTATAGTTTCTCTTCCCTCGTTTGATATATGGTCATCGTTGACCATTGAGGACTTGGATGACGTCATTTTCATGAGGTCGTTGATTGATAAATTTATTTTTCTCTTTTTCTTGTTTTTCTTGAATAAGGACAGTTGCTTCTTCCATGGTAAGTACATGAATATCTTTATCCTTAGGAACAGAGACAAAAAGCTTATCAAATTTGATATATGGTCAAAACCTTCCAATAGAAACCTGTACTTCATGCCCTTCGTATTCACCTATTTTTTTGGGTAAAGCAAATAGTTCAAGTGCTTCTTCCAAGCTAATTGTTCCAATACCTTTTTCTCATCTAATAGGTGCATATTGTGGTTTGACTTCATCATCAGGTGAGCCTATTTGCACCATTGGTCCAAATCTTCACAACCTCGCAATCACTGGTTTTCCACTCTTAGGATCCGTCCCGAGATGCCTTTCACCACTTGCTCTATCTGCGTTTGCTCATGTTTTTTCGACAAGCGCATGAAATGGATCATAGAATTCTTTGAGCATTTCTGTCCATTGACGTTTACCTGCAGCAATATCATCAAAGTCTTTTTCTACAGATGCGGTAAATGAATAATCCAGAACATCAGGAAAGTGTTGTACAAGAAACTCTGTCACCACAAGCCCCATATCAGTAGGAAATAGTTTGTTTTTGTCTGCTCCATACATAACAGTTTTTTGTTCTTCTTTGATTGTTCATTTTTTGAGTGTTAGTATAGTATAGGGCTTCTCTTCGCCTGTTTTATCTTGTTTGATAACATATCCTCTTTGTTGGATGGTAGAGATAGTTGGAGCGTAGGTAGATGGACGACCAATTCATTCTTCTTCAAGTTTTTTTACTAAACTTGCTTCAGTATATCTCGCTGAATGACGAGTAAATTTCTCGGTAGAAATAATTGTATCACAATCTACTTTTGTTCATTTTTTGATGTTTGGTAGACGGACATCGTCATCTTCTGTATCACTAGTATCATCATCATGTGATTCACTATAGACCTTCAAAAATCCATCAAAAGTAATCACTTCACCTCTAGCAACAAACACATGTTTGGTAGCATCCATATCAACATCTATTTGTGTTTTACTTACTGCCGCATCAGCCATCTGTGAAGCAATAGTCCTTTTCCAGATAAGTTCATAGAGTTTTTTTTGTGAAGCGTCAGCACCAGCACTTTGTTTGTTCATATCAGTTGGTCTGATACATTCATGTGCTTCTTGAGCAGAAGAAGATTTGTTTTTATATTTCCTTGGTTCACTATATTCTTTTCCATACAAAGCAATGACCGTTTGGGTACATGCTTTCATAGCCGTATCAGAGAGGTTGACTGAGTCTGTTCTCATATAGGTAATAAGTCCTGCTTCATACAATTTCTGTGCAGTAGACATCGTCCTACTTACTGAAGATCAAAGTTTTCTACTTGCTTCTTGTTGGATTGTCGATGTCGTAAATGGAGCAGCAGCAGATTTTTTGCCTGGTTTTGTTTCCACTTTGGATACGGTAAATGTTGCATTTTTCGCATCTTCAAGAACCTTATTTGCTTCTTCTTTTTTACTCAATTTCTTATGTAACTCAGCAGGAAAACTATCTGTCCCATCAGAAAAATATCAGACAGTTTTGTATTGCCCTTTACTCGTAAAAGCAAGGATCTCTTTTTCTTTTTCAGCGATCAATCTCACTGCAACAGATTGTACTCTTCCTGCAGAGAGTCCTGGTTTGATTTTTTTCCATAAAACAGGAGAAAGTTCAAATCCTACCAATCTATCTAACACTCTTCTTGCTTGTTGTGCATCCACCAAACTTAAGTCTAATTTTCTTGGGTTTTTGACTGCATGCTGGAGTGCATCTTTGGTAATCTCATGAAAAACAATTCTCGGTGTTGTAGCAACATCTAATCCAAGAGCATTAGCAACATGTCGACCGATAGCTTCTCCTTCGCGGTCTTCATCAGTAGCAATCCACACTATGTCAGCTTCTTTGGCAGCCTTCTTGAGTTCTGCGATGACTTTTTTCTTATCAGGACTTATTTCATATTTGACAGCAAAATTTTTATGTACATCCACACCCATGTTTTTTTTGGGAAGGTCTGATACATGTCAGTAAGATGCTTTGACTTCATAATTTTCTCAGAGATATTTTTTAATAGTTGCAGACTTAGCCGGAGATTCCACGATCACCAGATGTTTCTCCATTTTTTTGGTCATAGTATGCACAAAATAGTAAAACCATGCCAATATATCGGCATAACATCGACGTTACAAAAATTTTTGTTAGCTCAAATTTTTGTTGCGTCTCCGTCTATATCTCTACGCTTGTATACCAAAAAGCTATTTAAACTTGATACAAACTCATACAACAACATGCAATATTTCTATCAACACAATATGCTCGTACCGATGTTCTTTGATTAAGAATTTTGGAGCAAAGCGAACAAAGTTCTTATTTCAAATTACTATCGGTATAACAAAGCTAGTACAAAAAGCAATAAGAAACTCTTATCCAATCTCTCTCATAACCTGATAGATAATCAGTAAGAATAGGAATATCACCAATCCCGAGAGCAGGATAGTCACAACAATATTTTTGGCTTTGGTTAACGTTTCTTCTTCTCATCTTCCTGTCAGAAGGAGGAATCCAAGGTAGAATATCGATAACATAAACATTGCACCAATAATATATCACAATACCGTAGCTACCTGGAGAATTAGATTAGCGGCATCGGTAGCAAAGCTTTGAGCCTGTGCAATATAATATAAGTAATCTACAACTTTGATAGCTACCAACGCAATAATAATATTGAGTATCCCTGTTTTTGCTGTTTTAAGTTTTTCTTCTTCATCAGTAGCAGCCATGATTCTATATCCATAGATAACAAGAAAGACGATAGCTACAAAGAATGCAAGACCTTTCAATAGTGTCAATATTTGCAGGAAAAGATTATTTTCTAGATTGTCTACAAGTTGTTCAGATCATTGGAGATTAGAAATGTTCAAGACATCTCACAATATCCACGTACTTCACAGAAACAAAAATCATCCATACAAAATATAGAGCATACTCATAAATGCTGTTTTACGTTTTTCATCATCACTAGCTCTCAAGACAAGTTGAATCCCCGCCATAATAAAAAATATAAACAGAAGAGCTACTCACAATCTTCTAAAAATATCTCGGAATATCCCTCATCTCGCAGCCGAGCATCATTCATCAGAGTCAAATGCAGGCGGCAATCTACTTGGATAAAACAGACGGATAATGTTTTCTCTCAACGAAATATCTCTCCTGATACACAGATTGAAAACATTTTCCACTCTTCCAAATTCATCGGGAGTATCGCTTGTCAAAAATCTCCCAAAATTCCTATCAAACGATGGAGCTATTTGCGCTTGCGAGTAGGAGCTTATGGCTACAAAAACAACTACAAGTAACCCGAAGATATATCTTAGCATAGGAGTATAACAGAAAATAAATAATTATCCATCAAACCCAGATCATCCATCCGGATTACCAAAGAGCGTGGTAATGATAGCAGTAAACAAACGCAATACTGCATAGAATCATGTTATAAGCAATACTCACACCACAATACCAATAATACGGGGCTTGATTTTTTCAATCGTTCATTCATTGGAGATCCCGTTGGTTACCATAAGGAATCAAATATAGATCAGCCCTATAGTTGCCATTGCCAATCCAAGAAAGACAATCCATTGGATATAAATAGCAAGATTGACTCTAATTGAATCCAATGTGTTTGCTATTCTATACTGCACAGGATATCATCATTGACGTTCATTGACGCGTTCAAGTGGTGAATCTTGGAGATTGTATTGATCATTTGCTCTATTTACGACATTGTTGAGAATATCTTCAGGCGTGCTTCATCGACTTCCTCGGCTATTGTTTTGTGCGAAAGCAGATCCAGCAAAAAGTAATCCAAAAGACATACACAGTAAGATAATTTGGCGCATGAGTGCAATATAGAATGTAAGAGTTTAGATACACTATAATTGATTTGCCGATAAAAAGCAAGAAAATAGTTGCTAAATTTGACAAATCATGGGGGTTTGTGTTATAATACAATAACTTTTACTTTGTAAGGTATGTTTTTATGGCGCAATTTGAAACTCCTCATGCATTAGATAACGAAGAGATAAAAGAGTTAAAAGAAAATAAAGATAAGTTATCTGACGAGATGAAAGAGAGATTAAAAAATACAGAACAGCGTAATTTATTTGTTAATGAATATAAAAATTACCTTCAAAGATCACAAAATGAAGTATCCAAAGATATGGTGAAAAAACTATTTTGAAATATTTTCACACTAGCAAAAGCAGAGTGAGTAGACATAAATGAAGATGGATCCACACCTTCAAAATCAACTGAGGCACAAATTGATCCAACGAGCACTAGTCAAGTATCTACAGAAGAATTATCAAACAGTCAATCCGAAAAATTTCGTGAGAGTATGGGACTGCAGAAAAATGTAGAGATAAAAATTACAGATCCGATAGATATAAAAGCAGTATATACAGATATGTCTGATTATATACATACAGACGCTTTTAGATGGATATCTGATAATACAATAGATTCACAACTAAATAAAGTTGCAATGATGAATATATTCAAGGCAGCATGATCTTCTATGAAAGAAGAATTGAAGAAGGTAGATATGCCAATTATCACAAAGGATAATTTTAAAGATCCTACGGTACAAAAACAGGTAGAAGACGCCATGCAAATCGTCAATCAAAAAGTATCTAGCGACATGAGAACTCTTATACAAACTCTCATTGATCAAAAAAGCAAAGAGCCATGAGATCATAGTAAAATAATAAATACATTGACTCCTTTTCTAGCTACCTTAAATCAAATACCTAAACAAGAGTTTAAATCAATAATAAGGGATGTACAAGGCTGGCCTGCATTGAAGGAACATGCTAATATGATAAAGAAAGAACGAGAGGAGATGAGTAATGCACCATTAGATGTAAATGAATCTCCAATACAGCATTTTCATATAACAGACATTGTTGTGAACAAAGAAAATAAAAAAGAATTAAAGCCACATAGGGAATTGGCAACCAATATTGTTGATGGGTTGTCTATAGATAAATCTACATGATATAGTAACCGAGTATTGGATGATAAAGATGGAAAAACAATTAACATAACCTACGATCAAAATAATCCTAGTTTTCCATGATTAACTATACGTAGGAGTGAAAATACAAAAAATATACCAGACTCCGGATGGACATCAGAGATGATAAATAAACAATATGATTCTGAATCAGTTACTATAGAATGTATATTTGATAAAGCCGGCAAGCTTGTAGCGCCAAAATCTATGAGGTATCAAAAAGGTTCACGTGATCTTTCGCAAACATATCGAAGTGGACAAAAAGACATGTATAAAAAGGTAGAGGATTTTCTTAAGACAACCTGATCAAGCATTGTTGATATGCAAACCGATGCCGCTATAGTTGATGCTCAGTTATAATAAGATTCATTCACTGATCTAAATTATTATGAGGGATATTTTCCACAATAGTCTCTTTATGGCAAACACCTATACGGTAACAATTATTGACCGCTAGAAATTTATCGTAATATCATTTTCCGTGACCAAGTCTATTTCCTTGTAAATCAAAAGCTAGTCATGGAACAAGGCAGACATCCAATAATCATTGATGCCACACAGGATTTTGAATAATTCATTCACCATATATTCATTGAGTAATGATACTGTCAGCATTATAATATGCCAAACGAAGTCAATCTCCATCTATCTGTGGGACGAGAACGGTTTTGTTCTGTTTCCATAGTTGCTCGATAAATGAAGTAATATTCGGCTCATAGACAAAAGGAATAAATACAGCCCATATTTCATATTTATTATTGTATTGTTCTAGTGTGTGACAGATATTGGCACTTTGTTGTTTTTTATTTTCAGGGGAAATTGTGGCAAGCTGCTTGTTTGCTCGTGCTCTGAGTTGGGATTTGCTCATTGAGATATTATTCATGTCATCATTCTGAGTGAAAACATTATTTTGACATTTTAAGTCTATCACTCCGTCTTTGCCAGGAGGAATACTAATGGCGACGAAGCAATCTTATATAACACTAAGATTGCCACGGTCGTTACACTCCCTCGCAAAGACGGGGATTATATTAGATCCTTCACTTCATCTAGAATGACAAATTACGCATTCCTCATCAAGTGTCCATTGTCCAAAGTTATGATATCATCAGCAAATTGTAACAAGTTTTTGTCGTGTTCGATCATAAGGATAGTATCCCCATTATCTAAGAACTTTTTCAGGACCCAGAGGAGTTTTTCAATATCAATATCATGCAACCCAACCGTTGGCTCATCAAGGAAATATAATGTTTGTCCTTTGTAAGACTTGAGGAGGTGTTTGACGAGTTTGAGTCTTTGACTTTCTCCTCATGAAAGAGTATGTGCAGGCTGTCCCATTCTGAGATAACCAAGTCCGATATCGACCATAAGTTCAAGTTCTTCTCTGATATGATCTATTTCTTTAAACACTTCCAACGCATCAGAAACATACATCTCAAGTATTTCATGGATTCCTTTTCCACGTCGTTTGATGTCGAGGATTTCTCTCTTATATCTGTTTCCATTACACAATTCACAAGGCACATAGGTATCAGGAAGAAACTGCAGTTCAACCTTCTTATATCCATATCCATTACAGGCAGGACACGCTCATTTGTTGGAGTTAAAAGAGAAATACCCAGCATTGAATCATAGATACTTAGCATCAGTCGTCCCTGCATACAACGTTCTAATTTTATCAAAAGTTCCAATAAATGTCGCAGGACAGCTTCTTGGTGTTTTTCCAATGCTTGTTTGATCAACATAAACAGTATTGTGTACATGTTCATAGCCATCAATAGTATCTACTCACAGATCTTTATAGAACTCCTGCAATGCAAGATTTTCATAATGGGCATAATCTTTGGCATTCATAACCGGAGCTGCAATAATTTCTTGCCAGCTTCGTCATTTTTTGAGTAATTGGAGTCTGATGTAACTTTGAATAAACTTCTGTTTTTCATTCAAAAATCTATACAAGGTCGTATACATAAGCGTCGTTTTTCCTGCTCCTGATGGTCCAGTAATGATCGTAAAGCTTCATAAACGGAGTGTGATGTCAATATTGTTAAGATTGTATTTATGTGCTTTCTTGATGGTTATAGATTTATGTTTGTTTGGTTTGTGTTCAAAGTCGCATATTATGTATTTTTTCCCTGTGATATATTGGGCAGTGATACTGTCTGAAACGATAAAATCATCATACGATCAGCTAAACAATACATGTCCACCAAAATCTCCGGCTCCTGGTCCTATCTCGATAACCCAATCTGATGCCTTGATAAAGGTGTCATTGTGTTCTACAACCACGATAGTATTCCCGAGTTCTTGGAGATGTCTGATAGCTTTGATAGCTTTTTCTATTTCTCTTTCACTGAGTCCGATGGTTGGTTCATCGAGAACATAAATAATTCCCGTTAATTTATTTCCTAGCTGTTTTGCTAGTCTTAGTCTCTGTATTTCTCATCCAGACAATGAATCAATCTGCCTAATAAGTGTGAGATAGCCGAGTCCAAGTTCGGTGATAATTTTAGCTCTATCCAACAACGGTGGGATAATTCTATCAAGTAGTTCTCTTGCTTTATGGCTTTGTACTGCAAACAATTCCAAGAAATCTACCATATCTTCCAATGTCATCGTTTGGAGATCTTGAATATTGATTTTGAGTAATCCATCATCGATAGGCTTCGCATACTGTCGAGTGTCGTCACTTTCTCATTTATTGACAAAAAGCGCTGGATTGTGATCATTCCAGATAGATTTTTTGGGTAGTTGATTTTCAGGAATAGTGAGGAAAACATGCAGACTTTCTTTGCGTACTTTTGCGCCGTGGCAAGTATGACAAGGTGCCATATCAAGCATCGCTTGAAAATCAACAGTAAGGAGTCATTTGGCGTACTGATCTTTGAGAATATCTTCCACTCATCTATAGTAGATACTGACAAACTTTTCTCCCAACTGGATTCTGATGAGTTCGTTATCTCCATTCAAGATAACATGAACAAATCGTTCAGGAAGATCTTTCCATACAAGTGCAGCATTTATACTGTATTTTTGTGCAAGTTTTTTCAATACTCATTGTCCGTAGGCACTATCTCTCCATGGAAGAATAGCTTCCATATAGGGGCTCATAGGATCGAGTATTTTATCATAATCTATTTTCAAAACTTCTCACAGTCCAAGACAATCAGGACATGCTCATTCTTGTCTGTTTGGTGAAAAGTGCTGTGGGGTAAACTCTGGATACGTAGCATCAATATCAGGGGAATACATTTTGTCAGTATATCGGGAAATTGCTCCTGTTTCTACGGGCGTACTTTTTCCTTTTGTCGGAGTAGGTTTAGCATCTTGTAACAATACACCAAACTTTTTTACTTCAGCCAATATCTTGATGATATCCTCTTTAAGTCTTGGTATCTTTACTTCATCTATCGTAATACGATCAAAAATTCCATACACTTTGATAGGAAATTTATCATCAGGGATATGTGGCGTTTCCAGATAGAAATATTCCACTGATTGCAATACTCATTCTTTGCCATATTGGATCAGATATCTGGTAAATCATTCACCTTTGTCTACCTGCTTTTGATTTTTTTTGGCAAATTTTTCGAGTTTTGCTTTTTCGACAATCGTCCCAAGTTCTTTGAGGATATATACTTTTTGCCCACTAAATTGTTCCTTTATCTGTTCAATGATTTGATCAATACTCTGTGCTTTGATAGGCTTTCCTGAACCATAACAGTAGACATCTCCCATTTTTGCAAAAAGCAATCTGAGATAATCATCAATCTCTGTGAGTGTTCCTACAGTACTTCTTGAGTTACCAACTCTCTTGTTTTGCTCAATAGCAATCGCTGGTGATAATCAGCTACAATGGTCAAGTTCTGGTCTTGTTCAGAGATGAAAAAACTGTCTGAGGTAGGAAGAAAGTGACTCGATATAACGATATTGTCATTCTTTATAGAGTGTATCAAAAGCAAATGATGATTTACCTGATCCAGAAACTCCAGTGATAGTTGTGATCTTATTCTTTGGCAAAGATACATCAATATTTTTGAGGTTATGTGTTCTCACACCATGAAAATGGATGAAATTGGTATCATCGGCAGATGGCTGCTGGATTTTTTTTCATTGCGATATGTTTTTTATCTTGTCATCCTGAGTGTTAGCGAATGATCCAGTACCTCATTTCCTAGATTCTTCATTACGCTTCGCTCCATTCAGAATGACAGTTGTTTTTTTGTTCGAAGTGATATTTTTTTTCGTTTTCTTAGCTGCTGGCATAGGGAGAAAGATCAGAAATAAATAATACAGTCATTTGCATGACGCAAAATCGCCCCGATTACGCAATCAGGGACTAGGTCCAATTGTGGAGTATAGCGATTTGTGAGTGAAAAACAAAGGGAAAAATATGTCTCCATACCACCTGGGGTCAAGTATTACCATCCCAGACTCAGATCCAGGATCTTGTGATCAATATACCAGTTATGGAGTGAGTAAAAAGAAAAGTATCGATTTATTTGACAAACTCAAAAAAAACATATAATAAGATTAATTTATATTCTAAATATAGTCCTATGAGACACAACCAAAAAGAAATTAGTGAAGAATCTTTACTAGGAGGAGCTTTGCATCTCGACCAAAAAACTAGTATCTCATCAGATCTGACATGATGACTAAATCCAGGGATCAATCAGATGCTAACTAATTTTCATAAACATTGGGATCTCAAGGGTGAGTATAGAGGCCTAATACTGAAACAGATGGATGCATTGGTATTAGAAAGCGAGAAGAGTCCATTGTCAGATATAAATAAAAAGAAGGTATTTGCTCTAGTTATATTTGCGATACAGGAGAAAAATGGGCGGGTTGTTTTACAATGATCTAGTAATCATCGTCTCTTAGAAAATCCAAAAAAATGGGCAAAGATACTCCTTAATCAAGATGATTATGCAAAATATGAATTGATTGCAAAAAAGTATACTGGTAATGCGTCTCTTGAGAACGAAGGATTAGAACATCTATACAGAGCTCTCTATGCTCTAATGTTTGATAAAGAATCGTATGGTCAATACGAAACTCTTTATGGTATTGATGCTTTATCAGAACTCAGAAGATCTATTCAGGAAAAATAATGAGTATTATCTTTACATAAAAAATTCGCTTAAGTAGGCGGATTTTTTTAATACACTCCAGTTACATTTGTCCCAAGTATTTTAGGATACACATTTTCGAGTTCTCGAGCAAGTGATTTGATAAACATCGGCATCAGTCCATGTCTGACAGCGCTAGCATAGGCAGGTTCATAATTGTTGAAGACATACCATCTTTTCATGGGCTGG
>Ga0335396_10003338_pt1 | contig 18617 bp, 12 predicted proteins | sample FRY02_FD_205743 | JGI IMG/M metagenome (GOLD analysis project Ga0335396, IMG submission 205743) | Freshwater microbial communities from Lake Fryxell liftoff mats and glacier meltwater in Antarctica - FRY-02 (spades assembly) (version 2) | ecosystem: Environmental > Aquatic > Freshwater > Ice >... | reverse complement strand
GACTATTACTGCGACTATTACTGCGACTATTACTGCGACTATTACCACGTAGAACCAACGCTTCTTCACTCTCTGTCATAGTGCGACTATTACTGCGACTACGTACATCTAATGAATCATTTGTATTATTTACATCCGCAATTTCTTTACTATTACCACGAATCAATATAATAGGTTTACCATTGATGACTACATGTGATCTATCTATATCAACGTCGCTATTTACTACAATGAATGATTCATGTAGCACATCCATTTTTTCAAACTCATGTAAAAGTGGATAGGTTGGCATTATATGTTATATTGTATTTACACCCTTGAACATTTCAAATGGCACAAAACCATCAAACATAAAAGGTTGGACACAATCAATTCCGCGTAAAGTTAGGGTGGGTTACGGATTGCTCCGCAAGGTTGATTAGACCAGCATCGTTACCCATTTATTATAATGGTATGCTCCTGAATGTCACGCAAGAATACACCTGGGACATATTATATTATGTATTATTCTTTAAGTTATTTTTTAATAAATTGTGCGAACTTAAATGTTCGTCGGTGTATATTATAATTGTTTCAAAAACGGTGTTTCAAATATCAAGGTTGTAATTATCGCGAAGTCTTTCTAGTGTTCTTTTTGCTCTTAATTTCTCTCTTGCGTTTTGTTTTGCGGATGTGTAACATTCTTTTATTTGGTTCCAACATGTTTAATAATTTATCGTATATTCCGTCGTCTATGGCATCTTCTTTATGTTCGTATCGAATTGTATTATTTTTTTGAAATTGTTTTTGAGTAGAGAATAATCCAGCTGGAACTGCCAAATCTTTGAACATATTTGAAAGGTTTTTACTTATCGCAGTAACCTTCATACTACTGCCGCCGGTTTGTTCACTATTCGCACCAGTATTAACACCAGTATTTATTGTGTCTGTTAATAATTCAGAATTAATTACAAAGCCACCACCTCTTAATACTCCATTTTTATCTGTTGTAAATACTAAATCATTCTCTATGTCAAAATTAAAATCCATGTATATACATAATGTGGACATAAATTAATTATTATAATACCGCTTAATATCTGGAATTACTTTTATCTCTCGATTTTCTTTTATATAATTCATAATCTGAATAACTTTCTCTTCATCACCAATTATATCACTCAAACAACCTTCCAAAAATCCCAATGTAATGGGGGCGGTTTGCTTATTTTGAGCAAATTTTAACTTACCATCACTAATTTTTATGGTGGATGATGACAAATTATTATTATCAACGAATTCAATAATATTATCGGTTAATTCGTTTCTTTTATTGCGAATTTCCTTTGTTTTTTCATTTAATTCTTTTAGCTGAGTGTCTAAAGAGACCCACTGTCTTATGTTTTGTTGAAATCCGTCCATTATACGTATATGTATATGTATTATTATAACGAAATATCTTTAAATCATGAAAAGTTGTCATTTTCTACATGTTTATCTATTTTCTGTTACGTTTTGTTCGTTTTCTGTTATGCTTTGTTTGTTTTCTGTTATACTTTGTTTGTTTTTTTGTTTGTATACCTTTTTTATGTCTGGTGCGTCTAGGTTGTTTTCTATATTTAGCCATGCCTCCTCTTTTAATTTTGCCACAAAAATCAACAGTATAAAATGGTTTCTGTAGTAGGTTTGATGACTCGCCAAAGTCTATAATTACTATCTCTCCATTTTTATCAATCATTACATTATCTGTATGTAAATCATTATGATGTAGATTATATTTTTGTAAACATGTATCTATTCGATCTACTTCCTTTTCAATCGTCATACATGTATCTAACGCCTTATTATTACCAACTAATTCATTTAATTTGGTTACTGGAACAGCCGAAATGTCTTCCATTTTAATGTAAAACACATATTCGTTTGAATTTATATTTATATTTTCATCATTATTATTTTCTATAAAACCGTATTCTAATAATGTAGGTGTCCTAAATCTACATGTTTGTTGTAATTTGCTAAATTCTGTATGATAAAAGACCTCAGATAATATCTTTATCAATACACTTGTTGGTTCTAAATATTCGTCTTTGCTATAAATAAATATTTTAGTAAATGTGTTTTCAATACTATTTTTAAAATACATAAGTCTTACACCCAATGTAGAACTTCTTTCTACTTTATGTGTAAACTGACGCTTGGTTTTATCATCCATAAATTTATTTCCAAATTTACCATCAGTAAGTTTGTAATAATTATTCATAGATGAATATAGCTTATTAAGATGGTCCGGTATATTTATTGGCGTATTTGACAGACTTTCAGTGTCAGTTCTACTTTCGTAGTCATCTATATCTATAGGAGGAATTATACTTAATTTTGGCATAGGCATCTTATCTATATATTAGTTATATATTATGATAATATTTATTATGATAATATTCCTATAATTTGTGTTACGCAGTAAAATATTTAATGTCTTCTGATTTATCTTCATGTTTAATATTTCTTAGATTTATATGTACGTCTGCGTTGGCTGCGCTTTTTATTGCGCATGGATCGTCTAGAACAACTACGTCCGTTTTTGTGCCTTTTTCCGCAACAAGGACATTTTTTACTAGATCTGGTTTTTCTTCCTCCTGATTGAGGCATTGGCCATCCCTTTTCAGCAACTTGACAACCTACATATTGTGGTCCGTCTGTATAAGCACAACCAGATGTATTACTCATTATATATTTAAGGTATATAAAATATTATATAGAACATAGTATTTTAATCTATAGTATTTAATCTATAATATTTTACATTAAACAGATACGAATGATAGTTAAATAATCTTACACCATTCAACATTTACACCATTCAACATTTACACCATTCAACATTTACACCATTCAACATTTAAATCCGTTATAATTTTTACAGTGAACGTTTTTGTAAATATTGGAGTTGCTAAATGTTTATTTCCTCGCGCGTCTTCTTTGAGTTCTCTTTTGCAAAGCAAAAATGCCAAAAGGAACAAGAGCTTCTTTTAAAACAGCACCGAATCCAGAACCCATCATACCACGCATTGATCTTGAACGACGCATTGATTTAGAACGACCCATACGTCTAGCTTTAGATTTTCTAGCCTTTGCTGAACGTCTTTTTCTTCCACCACTCATGGAGTGAGAAGCCATATTGTGTGATGCACCCTCTACTGGTTTTGTATTATTAGTTTCAACTGTGCGCATAGAAGTTCCTGCCATATTATACTAAATGGTTAGAAAATATTATTTTAAATACCAGTTTTTTATATTGCTACGCAACAATAAATAAAATATGCCTAAAATTAGCAAAAAGCTAATAATAACGAAGATAAGCGACAAGTATATATACGGATAAATCTCTTGGACTATTAAACTGACCAACGGTTTGAATAATTCTTTTAGTTCTTTTTTTACATCATCTCTTGATAATACTAATAAACATTGCTCAATAATTTGGTCTTTCATGATTTTAACGTATAAAAAAAATAAAATTATTTAGCGTGTTATTTTTTGGTATATTTTATCTTCATTTTTTTATAATGGAACAAGAGATTCATTTTACGAATAAAGAGTTTGATTTCTCACACATATCTATTTCTCAACCGGTTTCTGTTCAAGGAGGTGCTTATTTTACGAAAATAAAACATAATAATACACCTCTTTACATCCAGCCTACAAAATGCTACACTAAACAAGGTTTAAATGAAACCAATAAAAAGGCATACGTAGATTTAATGTTTACGCACGAAGATACTGAAATTATTGAGTGGTTCGAACATTTAGAAGAACGCTTAACAGAATTAATATATGAAAAAAAAGATTTGTGGTTTCAAAATGAAATGGATAAAGAAGACATTGAAAATTTTTTTAATCCAATCTGTAGAGCGTTCAAGGGGGGTAAATATCATTTAGTACGCATAAATATTCCTAAAAATAAGACGATTAGTTCGCAATATTTTTGTAATGTATACGATGAAAATGAGAACATTATTCCTATTCAAGATTTGAATGAAACGCATTCTATTATACCATGTTTAGAAGTTCAAGGTATTAAATTTTCAGCAAGAAATTTCCAAGTTGAATTAGTAGGAAAGCAAATTATGATGATAAATACCAAACCTATCTTTAATTCGTGTATTATTAAAAGGGATTTAGCAAATAATACAAAGATTGAATCTACTAATATTGATAAAAACATTACCAATGAACAAATAAATACAACAAATACAACACCTACAACAAATACAACACCTACAACAAATACAACACCTACAACAAATACAACACCTATAACAAATACAACACCTATAACAAATACAACACCTATAACAAATACAAATAAAGAAGCGCAATTAGTGAAAGAGAATAGTTTAGGAATAAACGAAATAGATAAAACAACCATAATTAAGAATGTCGAAACAACCAGTTCTCAAGAAAGCAATGTAAGGTCTATAAAAGGTTTACATAGAAATATTATTAATGCTTTAGTTGAAAGTGAAAGTGAAAACGAAAGCGAAAGCGAAAACGAAAGTGAAAGTCAACAAAACAATATGAAACTCGATAATAATAAGAACGATACACCTAATAAGAACGATACACATAATAAGAACGATACACCTAAAATAGAAGAGTCTACTTATTTAGAAGAAAGCATATCCAACATTCGCATTAGTAAAACAAACGATTTAGAAGATATTACTAATCATTTGAGGATAAATAATAATCAAAATATTACATTGAGAAAGCCAAATGAAGTCTACTACGAGATATATAAAATAGCCAAGGATAAAGCGAAACAACATAAGAAGGCGGCCATAACTCATTATTTAGAAGCAAAAAAAATAAAAAACACATATTTATTGGATGATTTAGATAATAGTGATGATACGGATGATAATGACGATAATGATGGTACCGACGATGATACAACTATTAACGATAAACGAGAGACAAATAGAATAAAAGACCAAATACATAAAATAGTAAAAGAGCAACGATAATTTAGTAATTTCAAGAATAGTTTAGTAAAAGTTAGAACTAAAAATGATTTAATAATAAAATGTTTTTAATTACAAAAAAATATTTTATCCCTTATTTTATATAATGGACTTCATGAAGAACTTAAAAAAGCTTAGAGCAGAACACCATATTCTATTTTTAATAGGTGTTGTATTTATAGGGTATCTTATATATTCTTACAGTAAAAGTAAGAGTATGAATGCTGAGCAAATGAGCTCTCGCAGAACACAGGAGATGTACAGCAACCAAATGGCTGCTCCTCAGTCAGGAGGTGAGGTTCAACCATCTCAACCTTTAGGTCAAAATGAAACATATGCTTCTGCTAATGGTATGGCTACCTCTACCCAAGGACTTCCTCCTTCCTGCTCAAGGTCTCCAGTTGCTGACCCTTCCGAGCTTTTACCTAAGGACACCAATAGCCAATGGGCTCAATTAAACCCAAGTGGTTCTGGTGACTTGGCTAATGTAAATCTTCTTCGTTCTGGATATCACATGGGTATTGATACTATAGGCAACACCTTAAGAAATGCTAACCTACAACTTCGTTCTGAGCCGGCCAACCCTCAAATAAATGTAGGACCATGGAACAACACTACCATCTCTCCTGACACTATGCGTGTTCCTCTTGAGATTGGACAAGGTTCTCAATAAAGTAACAAAATTATAAAGGATGCTTTAATATCTGGTTATAAAAACTTGTTATAAAACTGGTTATAAAAACTGGTTATAAACATTAATAAATTATTGTAATTTATATTATATTAATTTATTATAGATGAAGATACGTATTAACATGTATGGGTTTATTGTAATTTTATTTGTTATCTTGATTGCCCTTAAAATGTATACTGATTCAGACGATTTTAATTTGCGATGTATCGTATCGACTATAGATGGTAAAAAATATTGCGTGAGAGAGAGAAATCAAATACAAAAAGCATCTGATTTATTGGCGAGAACAACTGAAAAAATGGGATATTTAGTAGAGAATGTGGGACAGCGATATCCTGATCGCGAGAATGTAAAAAAATTGGTTAAAAATTTTAATCCAACTACCATTAAAGAAACGTTGCCTACAAGTCAATATACCGCATATAGTGAAAATAAGGGAGAGAAACTAGCATTCTGTTTAAACAAGAAAAAAAATAACAATGATAATTTAATAGATTCAAATACTCTTATGTTTGTAGCCATTCATGAAATAGCACATATTATGACAACAAGTGTTGGACACACTGAAGAATTCTGGAATAATTTTAAATTCCTCTTGGAAAACGCGGTGGAATTAAAAATATATACTCCAGTCGACTATAAAAAGGAACCAGAAAGTTATTGTGGGATGAATATAACAGATAACCCATATTATGACTTGTAAAATGTTTATGTAACCATTATGTAAATATCGTAAATATCGTAAATATCGTAAATATCATAAATATCGTAAATATCGTAAATATCGTAAATACTATAGGCATATCCATATACAATGATTATAATATCCAATCCTTTTTCTCTATTTTGAAAGAATGTAATGTTTCACAATAAAACAGAATACTCACAAGCGTTATTTACATATAAAATAATATTTTGATTTTATATATAGATAAAGAAATGAGTGATATAATTAAAGTAATATATTTAGACCAAGATAATATTAAAAATCTGATTGTATTTTTTGGCGAGCATATAGATTTGAATATAGATAAAAATATAAACGACCTGTTTAAACAAGATAGGAACAATAGTATATTTGATAAGGTATTTAGTAAAGACCAACTAGAACAAATTACTGGACAAGAAATAGATGTTCATTTTTCTAAGCAATTTATTTATGTTGATGATACGATAGAAACAATCAAGAAAAAAATAATAAGGGTATTTTCAAACGAATTGTCGTCTCCAATTTCGTTCGATGAAATATACTTGTTTTCAAAACAAATACAGAAGCTTAATAATACACAAATATACGATAGTCTTACACAGAACGGAAAGGTCACGTTAACCAATGATATTATGGTTCAATTCATCTCCAACATAAATAATATTGTTGTGGATGGGTTTCAAAGTAAGGAAATATACAATTATAATGATATCATAGGTTTGAATTTAGCAGATAAACCGCAATTAGTAAATATTGCCATTGGACATCGTTTTATCATTGGTGATGACAAGTATAGTTTTACAATCAATCCGTTTAAACTGGTTACGTTTAATAAAATATTGGAAAAAAACGCGGATAATATTGTAACTACCACAAATAAAGACTTGCTACTATCAAGTGGATATTTATTTGAAAATACAATTTATCTATGTCGAACCGAAGACGTATTTAAATATGCGGTTTCAAAAAATATATCCGAAAGGACTGTTAGCAAAGTATATTATCCATTTTTACGTGAAAAACAAATATTCGACTTGAAAGAGCTGAATGAAGAAAAATATAAACTACTAGAAGAAAACAACGCATTAATTAATTCAAATTTCATAAAACAAGTAGACAACATAAATATGTTTCATCAAATATACAATACAAGAAAATCTGAATTAAAATACATAGAACAAGGTATTCAAAAGATAGAATTTACGTTGTCACAAGATGTTGAATTTAATATTCCACTCGAAATTATTTTTAAATTAATCCATAGCACGAAAACAGTTCCATTCATCAAATTGAACGCTTCTAAAAAGCAAGAAAATATATATCGCATATATTGTAATAAAACGGCCAAGGATGGTAGAAAAATCCCGTATTTGTCCAAAAATGTTATTTTCAAGTTGGCAAAAACAATGGGATCATCAAAGCGCGTGTCATGCTATATGGAAATAAATGAAAACAAACAAATTATTCCTATAATAGTGGAATTTGACAACGTAGCTAATATTTATGTTAAAGTTGAAATGAAAGAAACCAAATCAATACTGGATATTGAAAATCTAGTTAAAACAAATGTAAATCCTATTATTGAAATCATTCGTAATTATGTAATATCGAGTGGTTATTCTATAACGCTATTCGACAATTTTTATGATAAGAATACAGAAATAACAAACATAAAATATTTTTCCTATATTTCAATTGATAAAAATATAAATCTGAATAATCTGTTAGGCTGCGTTTCTAGTATATTTAACGTTCTCGTTGGTGAATTAAAAAATGGTATTGTAATGCGGTATAAACGAGTTGCTAATTTTAATGAAATGGATAGCCAAGAAGCGTTTATAGTTGAATTATTAAATCGTGCAAACGAAGACGAAGATATTGTCAAATTATTAATGGATAATTTTCAATTGAAAGAAACTGATGCACAATTGAAAATAGCGGACGTATTAAATAGCTTACAAATGGTTCAAAAATTGAATAAACGCGGCAGACTAAGAATTAAAAATAATCCCGGTTTCTTAACAAAAATTACACAAGACCAATTTAAACAAAACATAATGATTGAAATGGAAAACATCAATGATATTTTTTATATGTCAGTTATTCCGATTTATCTTGATTCCCTTATTCGTATTACACAAGCACCTGAAACCTCAAATATAGATTTGTCTACAATCGATGGTTTATGTAAGACAAAAGAGGTTGGAGATATATATGAGTTAGACGAAATAATTGCTCCCGTCGAAAAAGGTATTGCTGATAATGTTCCGGTCGCAGTTATTGCTGAAAATTTGGTATTTGGAGAAACTGCTTCAAATGTAAAGGATAAATCTATCAACGTATTGGACTTTTTATACGATGATGACGATGACGATGACGATGATGATGATGACGACGACGACGACGATGAAGGCATTGATGTAGAAATAGACAATGATGAAGGTATTGATGTAGAGTTAGATGATGATGAGTTAATAGGTGGTATGAATAATTCAGATGTTTCAAATGATGATGACGATGATGATGATGATGACGAAGGCATTGATGTCGATTTAGATGAGCCAGGTGATGACGAAGGCATTGATATCGATTTAGATGAGCCAAGTGATGACGCAGGCATTGATGTCAATTTAGATTCATACGTGTCGATTGATGAAAAAAATACTAATAAAGAGCCGTCGGCAGACACGGAAGACATTACAGACAAAAAGCCGTCACCAGACAAAAAGCCGTCACCAGACAAAAAGCCGTCACCAGACAAAAAGCCGTCGCCAGACAAAAAGCCGTCGCCAGACAAAAAGCCGTCGCCAGACAAAAAGCCGTCACCAGACAAAAAGCCGTCACCAGACAAGGCAGACAAGGCAGACAAAAAGCCGTCGGCAGACAAAAAGCCGTCACCAGACAAGGCAGACAAGGCAGACAAAAAGCCGTCGGCAGACAAGGCAGACATTAAAAAGAAAAAACCGGTTAAATTAACTATATTAGATGAAGGTAAAATAGAAAAAAATATAACTGGAATGAAAATAGCTGACCCAAATCCATTTTTTAAAGCAATGTATCAAAAAGATCCAGTTTTGTTCTTGACAGAATCAGATGGTAAATATAGTGCTTATTCGCGTACATGTCCTTGGAATAAAAGAAAACAACCGGTTATTTTAACAGATGAAGAAAAAAAGAGAATAGATGAAGAACATCCAGGCTCATATGGTGACCACGCTATTAAATATGGTTCTGACCCAAATAAACAATACTGGTATATTTGTCCAAGATATTGGGATTTGAAAAATAATACAAGTCTTACTGAAGATGAGGTAAAAAGCGGAAAATATGGTGGTATTATTCCACAAGATGCCAAAACGGTTCCTGCTGGGAAAAATATATGGGAATTCACTGATGCTGAGGGTTCCAAGCCAATATATCATATTGGAAAGGATGGTAAGTATGTTCAACATTATCCCGGATTTTTGAAGGAAGATGTTCATCCGGATGGTTTACGTGTTCCCTGCTGTTTTAAAAAATGGAAGGACCCTACACAAAAGACCGAGCCCCCCAAACAAGACGTCGATGATTATATTAAAGGCCCTGAAAAGTTTCCATTGGAGGAAGGTAGATTTGGATACTTGCCATTTATTGTTCAAAAGTTTATAGATACAGATAATAAAAAGTGTCAAATTAGTGCTACGAACAAAAACTTGAAAAAACAACAACCGTGTTATTTAAGAAAAGGACCAGAGAATAGTAAAAATAAATCATTTATAGCATGTATAGCAGACATTTATTCTGAAAAGAACAATAATCAAGTATTATCAATTGAAAAATTCATTCAAGAAAAGTTACTCAAAATGTTGACACCCGATATTTTTATTATGCTTCAAAATGGTTCATTAGTCGCTGAATTTCAAAGTTCAAACTTGGACAATATTAATATAGATGACATTAAAGAGTCTATTGTTTATTCAAAATTAAAACAATATGATACAGACCAACTAAAAAAAATAACGAGTGCTTTACGTAATTTTAGTGAATATCTAAAATCACCCACTTCTCAAATAGACTACACTTATTTATGGGATCTGATATGCCAACCTAATGATCTTTTATTTCCACAAGGTATAAATTTGGTAATTATGAACTTACCACAAGACGATACAACTGCGAATATAAACATAATTTGTCCTACTAATTATTATTCTATAACCAAATTCGACCCGAATAAAAACACAGTATTTATTATTCAAAAATACGAATATTTTGAACCGATTTACATAGTCATTGATTTCTCAACTACCAACGTATATAATATTGTCACTACGAAAACATATATTCCCGAAGTAATGACAAAAGTTCCCAATTTAAAAAAATTCTCCGACATGATTCAATCTATATACGCTTCTATGTGTAAACCCATGCTTAGTTTACCATTAGCCTATAGATACAAAGAAATTAAATTTAAAAGAAACATTACTCTTGAAAAATCGGTTGAAATCTTAAATAAATACGGGTTTACCATCGACAATTTAGTTGTCAATTATGACGACAAAGTAATCGGTTTGAATATTAGAAAAGACAGTCAGTCAGGATATATTCCTTGTTTTCCATCTGGTATTATATCATCATATGACTTGATTGTATTAGATGACGAAGACCAACATACAAACATGGAAGAAACATTACAGTTTTTAAGAATGGTGATAAGTGAAACAAAAGGAGAGATTTTGTGTAAACCTATTGTAAAAATATTAGAAGACAAACTAATAGTGGGTTTATTGACAGAAACAAACCAATTTATTCCACTAATAGAACCGGAATTAAATACTGATCAGAGTATTAAACATACGATGGATGATGAAAACTTCGTTCAGGTAAATAAAACAATTCAGACCAGTAAGAATATTGACAAAACAAGAGAGGAATATGTTAAGAAAATCAAACTAGAAACTGAGTTATACAATGCTTTTAGAAACAAGCTCAGAATGTTATTGAATAGTTTTAAAAATAAAGGTGCGCGTGACGAAATCGAAGTTGTATCTAATTCTGTCCAAATGGTGTATTTTTTACAATTAGAACGACTAATTTTATTGTTGAAAAAACTAATGAAAAACGATGTTGAATTTATTCCTGTTACCAAACAATCCTTAAAATATATTGAAGAAAACCTAAAAGATGGTGATATCATGCTAATTCCCATAAATAATTTGCTTAGTGGATTAGAAAACGAAGAAATCTATTATAGTAAGTTGGCAGATGAATTAATCCGATATAATCGCATTAAACAGTTCATGTTCAAACCAAATATGTTCTTGTCATTTACGGATTTAAAATATGATTTAAATAACGATGAAATCATATTATTACATTCCTTATTAACAGGTGATTATTTTGACGACCTAATACCAGATGTTACAAATAAATATATTTCATTCAACTCTTATGATAATACAAACCCAAATATTTCTCAAAAGTATGATAATACGTATGATATTTATAAGGTTGACCGCAAAGAAGCATCAGGATTAAAACCTGCCGAATATGTTCCTGTCACAAACAATAAAAAAATAAAAAAAACGGGGGCCAAGCTTAAATTGGCCGAGTAATTATAGTTACATTACGAGCCACATATCGTATATACAACATCTATACACCACTTGTACAACATCTATACAACATCTATACACCATTTCATTACAAATTATGCGTAATCACTTTTAATGAAATATTTACTAGTCAATTGTGTGTATTATTCACCATCTAATAATTCCAAAATAGACACTATTAGGTGGTCACATTCTATGTTTCTATTACTAGTTTCCAATAAGAATATAATATCTCTCTCTATTTCTCTATCTCTATCAATATCTCTATCAATATAAATATCTCTATCAATATCAATATCTCTATCATTATCAATATCCATATCGTTCTCATTCTCATTCTCATTAGTTATCATAGTAGTAAGAGTGCCAGTAGTATAATTATCATTCTCATTATTAATATCGTTTGTATAATTAGTATCATTAGTATAATTAGTATCATTAGTATAATTAGTATCATCACTTAACAAGCTCTCTTGGTCGTTTTCATTTGTGTAGTTTGGAACATCATTAACGACAGCATCATCATTAACAAGTCCATCATCATTAACGACAGCATCATCATCATCGTCATCCTCGTCATCCTCATCGTCATCATCAAGTGATATACCATTCAAAATGCTGTTTGATATATTATCGGTTTTATGTAATGAGATACTATTCACAATAGGAAGATATTTAGTTGTTATAATATCTAATTCCTCCATTGTAAATAAATAGTTGGTTATAAATGATTGTAACCTTGATAAATTTAAATAATTATTAGAACTTTTTTGAATTGAATTAATATTTGTTTCATCAAATACTGGAAATACAGTGTAATTATTCGTTTCTTTAAAATCAATAAAGTAACTTTGACGTTTTAAAGAAATCATAGAAGGTGATGGTATACACGTATCCCGGTCTTTTGGCGTAGTCAGCGAATGTTTTTCATTGTAGTATAAACAACTGAGGTAATACAACTTTTTAATATATGAACAACGTATTCTTCTTCCAAAATATTTATTCTCCTTCTTAAACTGTTTTAACTTTTTTGTCAGTAATAATTTATTTTTTATTCGCAAATCCTCCTCGTATGAATATAGTGATAATAAATATATTTTTATATATTTTCCCACAACTTCGATGAGACGTGGTTCTGGAAAGTGTTCATCTACGACAATAGAGAAATTTGGATTTCTAGCATTATATGATCGTAACATAGAATAAATATAGTTAATTTTTTTATTGTTACTTAAAAGATGACAATTGTCTATAATGTAGTTTTTTATGATAAACTGATTATGAAGCTCAAACGCTTGTAAACAAAAATTACTCTGATAGAACCGATGCAATAAAATTGGGATACTTATGTTAGATCGTCGAATGAAAAAGAAAATGTTGTATAAATTTTCTATTGTAAAAGGTTTATTATTCCAAGGATTTTTTATATCTTGTGGTTCAGGAAAAAAATTGTAGTCGTAAGATAAGGATGTATTGATTATACGTATTAAATCAAAAATAGAAAATTGATATTTTGTATGGTTTTGTATTAGTTCTATTGTATGTTTTGAAGGCAATTCACATAAAGGTGTAAAATTTAAATCTACTTGGTCTGCAAGACATTTCTTTGTTTTAAATAAACAAATAGTTTTAAAACGATACAACGATAACACATGGGTTTGTGTGTTAGAGAACAACTCTAATATTGTATGCTTTGTCGGGTCGTCTATTAATATTGTGTTTAAAAAATTCTCCAATATAAAAAATTTATATTTTATATATTTTTTCCAATCATATTTAGTGTGAGTTATATTTTTATTGTATGTAAAATTATGAGCAAACAAAAATAAATTGGATATACCACTATCAAATATTTTATTATATTCATGTTTAAATAATGTTTCAAATATATCCATAACTTAATAAATAATTATTAGGTTATGTTTAAATCAAATTGTGATTACTTACTTTGTTATATTTTTGTCTTAGAATTCAATATCATAGTCGTCGTCTGCCCCACCCAAATCGACTTCTTTAATATTCATTGTATTACTGTCAATTGTTAAATTATTAATACTACACACATCGCCTTGTTCCATGGTTCCTTTGAACGCATTGTCAATAATATCATCACCAAACTGTCCTTCATTATCAACATCATCATCTACCGGCTCTTGTTCCATAAGAGCATTGATATCCGCTAATACTTGAAAAGCAGATGTTCCAAAATATCCTTGTTGACCACACATTACGTTTGCTGATACACCACGCATCGGGTCTAACTCAGCATGTCTAGCAGCCTTTAAGAACATTTCAGGTGTTTCTTCGAAAGAAGCCTTTGCGAGAGGACCGATATCATCATTGTTAATACCATGTCTAAATATGGAAATCATTTTAGACTTGTAACACATTCGGTCACATAACATACTTAGATGGTGATAGTTAATATATGTGCTATCAAACTCAATCACTTCAGTAAGCTCTTGGAAAATAGCATTTCTTGCCGCTTCAATTCCAAATGTGCGATAAATTTCTTGGATATCATTACTAACTGTGCGGTTTACATCAATATAATCCAATGACAATATTTCCATTAAATTTGTTCCTACCGTATCTAGAACCCAACTTTCCTTCTTACTGTATTTGCCATCTTCTTTTACAAGATTGTCTGTAATCTTACGTAAAACAACCTTCTCGATATTTTTAACGCCGCTTAGAATAATATTATTCAACAAGTTGTCTTGGAAATTCTTGAGCAAATAGATTTCGTCGGATTGATCTAGCGGATTTACCTTTCCAGCACTCTTTTTGTTAGCAAGCATATTATTGAGGCGAAGTCGAAAGATTAACTTGTCCGAATTATAATCAGAATATACACAGTGAACTTCTTCGTTGAAACTATTGCCAATTGCGAAATTAATATCATCCATCGTAATATTCTTGTCAAGCATTGATTCTTTATCCAATTCCATGCGAATAATCCATTTTGATTTTTGTTTGGAAGAGATAATTTGCTGGCCACCACATTGGTCTAGTAAACGCTCGAATTCGTAATATTGAGTTAAAGCGTCTACGTCTTCCTCAATAAGACTATTTAAATCGTCTGGATCGAAACAAATGTCGACCGAACTAACAATCTCATTTAATTTTGTGTGTTCAATCATAGGAATTAGATTTTGGGCATTTTCTCTGCTTCCTTCTTGGTCAATTGGTAAACAAATAGTAACAGACGGATTTTTAGGATTTTCAGATAAAGACAAAATCTCTTCAATTCTTGGCACACCACGAGTTACATTTGACTTGGATGCTACACCAGCAAAATGGAACGTGTTGAGTGTATTGTGTACTATGATACCATAGTCTGTCATAAAGGTTTGATTTGCTGGAACTGTAAAATCATATACATATTCTGTTTGGTCTGGTGTATAGATTTCAATGGATTTTACTTCGTCCCAAATAACATTTGAATTTGCGGATTGTTGTAATATTTGTAATTCTGATTGAATTTCTCTTGCGTCGGGATGAGACGCGAATATGTCGATATACTTCTCCAACGTTCTTCTACCAATAGATTCTTTATTTGCCCATCTACCATAATTACGACTTTGTCCAGGTAATTTCAAAATCTTACCGCATTTAGCGATTACATCACCAAGTCCATTAATTCTATCAATATCATCACTTAAACTATGAACATTGTCGCGGCTATTATATTTCACTAATTCATTTAATACTTCCCCGTGTTTTAATGAACCAATCTGTTTATAATACGCACTGGCGTATTTGGCAGAAATAGCAAGATTATACATAGTTGTTCCTTTTACCATATTTTCTTTAATAGACCCGAAAATGTCAAAATAGTTTATTAGCAGTGCCATATCCTTAATGAGTTGATTTGAACGACTACATACACGAATTTGATGATGATTGGCATCACACACAAAATTACCATCTCCGTCAAAGTATGCTTGAATAAGACCCGCTTTGAATTCATTCGGAGCAGTAAAGGCAAATTCTGGAACTGTTTTCACAAATGAACCGGTATTACATGTTTTTAATAACAATTGGGCCAGTTCTTTATGACTAAAACTAGTGGAAGAACTTGGACCATATTCACCTTGTCTATTATATGTGGATGCGGGTTTTCCAAAACGTTTTGCTATTTGGTGTGTATTTTGAATAAAGTCATTATGAATGCTTGTTATACATATCTGGTTTTTATTAATATTTCCTTCGGCTAAATAGGCGCCTACAAACCATCCAAATAAATAGTCTAAATTATATTGTTTGTCGTCGATTTCAATAGAGCATTGTTCAAAAGTATTGTCAATGTGTTTGGTCACTGGAATACGCATACCTACTGTCATATTAACACCAGTAATGGGAGCAACCGTATTATTTTTACGAATTAAATGAGAATGGCTGGTGGTTGTTTCTACAATTCTACCACTTTTTGTAGTAACCTTCATCAATTCTCCATTTACAGGATGTCTGCTTACATGGGATATTTTGTTCCAACGTGTTTTTTCTTCTCCGTCAACCCCAATAATATAATACTCGTCATCCAGTGTATCCAATAATGTCTCTACGCTATCATGATGACCTGTATTAAATGTATATTCTGGTAGTTGTTCAATGATATTATCACATAATGTTCCAATTTTAGTTCTCACCGAATTAATTTGACCAGTTTGTTTATTTTTTTTAATTACTCGAATATTTTCACTGCGTACGATCGACATCTGTGTGGTTGGCTCGCCAATAGACTGCGCCGCAATCATCCCCACCATTTCTCCAGGTGCGACAATCGCATTTTTATATACAGATGTTATCATCTCCAATAAACTAATTAATGTTTTTCTATTAAAACGCTTTACGGTTAGTAGTTCCTTTGGCGATAATTGGAAGTAATACATTACCTTGAATAATTCAGTTGGTGGAGCGTATACAATCTTCTCCAAATTCTTGAAATTATTCTCAATTAGTGTAAATGCTTCATATGGTGTAATATCAACCATTGAATTTTTAGTTATATGTTGTAATCCTTGAATATTATTGATAATATGTTTAAATGATACAGGTATATGAACCATCTTACCATCTGTATTATTGAAAATATTGCTAACAATCTTTTCACGCATTTCAATCATATATTCAATATATGACTTTGTCTTGGTCAGTAAATCGGCTTTTTGCTTTTCCATGCGACCGGCAGCACCCTTTGTATAAGGTGTCATAAATACACTGGTGCTATCATTCTCTGATGGGAAATGGAAATGTGCATATATTTCTTCCAAACTCATACTTACCAGAGGGAGCAGCTGATTTTCAACACGAACTGTATCAATACCATCATCTCCATATTGAAACTGAACAATCTTTTGCTTGTTGTTTCTAACAGTCATGTCATACTCTACCTTCAAATCTTCTAGACCTTTGATAAGTCTTCTTTGAATATAACCGGTTTGAGATGTCTTTACAGCTGTGTCAATCAAACCAACACGACCACCCATTGCGTGGAAGAACAATTCCTGGGGAGTTAATCCTGAAATAAAGGAACTTTCTACAAATCCACGTGCTGTGGGTGAATCATCAAACTTGGTGTAATGTGGTAATGTTCTATTTTCAAAACCATATGGAATACGCTTACCATCTACAGTTTGCTGACCTAAACAAGAAATCATCTGTGAAATGTTAATATCGCTACCCTTGGAACCAGCATTTACCATGATAACAAATCTATTTCCTTTATCCAAACTCTTACGTCCAATCTTACCTGCTTCATTCGTGGCATTATTTAAAATATTTGTTACTTGGGTTTCAAATTCTTCTTCGTTTGATTTTCCGGTTTTATTTTCAAAGATACCAAGATGTGTTTGGTCAATTAAATTCTTGACCTCCTTCTTTTTGGTTGTAATAGTTTGTGCGATTTTTTCATTTGTTTCCTTGTCAGCAATCAAATCACTAATACCTACACTAAATCCACTTGTTTTCATATACTCTGTTACTACATTCTGTAAATTATCTATGAAATCGGCAGATGCCATATTACCATAGTAATTACAAATTCTTTGAAGTAATCCATTTCCACTTCCACCAAATACTCCCTTTTCCATCTGTCCGCGAATGTATTTTCCTGCTGCTATTTCTACTACCTTATTTGATTTACTATACTCTTCACCACTATCTTCAAACCATTTGTTTCCAAATTTTATGGTAATCGGGGGCATAATTTGTGACAAAATATCAAAACTGGTTATTTCTTTGTTTTTCTTAAAAACAGAAGTGTCTATTTTATTGAATGCCATCAATAAATTCATTGCTTCTCTTCTATCGAACTTTATATTTGGTCTTGTAAACCGATATGCTCCAAGAAGCGAATCTTGGAACACACCGACAATAGACGCATTATTAGCTGGACTAATAATTTGATACGGCACTGCTGCCAAATTTTTCAATTCTGCCTCGGACTCTTCATCCTGGGGCATGTGTAAATTCATTTCCATTATTCTTCTATGTCTCCATAGAAGCCGGACTATACCTTGTGCCTTATCTGGTTGATTAAACCTTCATTTAAGACCCGTAACCGTCTAGTCTCTGAACCTTCTCCATATCCTATCATAACGGACTTAGGA
>Ga0335396_10003329_pt1 | contig 18670 bp, 23 predicted proteins | sample FRY02_FD_205743 | JGI IMG/M metagenome (GOLD analysis project Ga0335396, IMG submission 205743) | Freshwater microbial communities from Lake Fryxell liftoff mats and glacier meltwater in Antarctica - FRY-02 (spades assembly) (version 2) | ecosystem: Environmental > Aquatic > Freshwater > Ice >... | reverse complement strand
CCAGAAGAACTAGAAGAAGAACGACAACGAGCATTTAAATTGTTGGACAATGATGCTTTGTTTGTTGACAATCAGACAGATCTTGCATTTGGTATCAACAATGATGTAGCTCCAGTTGTAGAAGATGTGGCTCCAGTTGACATTGAAGCTGAGCGTCAAAGAGCTTTCAAACTGTTAGATCAACCAGATGAAGTTGACATACCTGATGTCTCCAAAGGTGTTGACGTTGCTGACTTAGACTTCTCTAAGCAGTTTTCTGTCAGCGACTTGGTTAAAGACGAAAGCCTCTTTGGTGTTATTAAAGATGTGCAGAAGCTTAGACAGGATAAAGAGTTTAAAGAAGGTGATAGCAGAGAAGACTTTGTTAATGAGTTTCTAGCTGATCAACGATTCACTGACTTTAACACATACGGTACGATCAGTGAGTTGTCATATATTAAGAACGCTGATCCTGAAGAAGCTAGGAAGTCTGCACTTGCTCGTAAGGTTTATGGTAACACTGCCAGCTTCTATGAAGAGGGTGGTCAAGGTGGCATCTCTCCATACTACGACATCATCAAAGCTATTGCAGTAGACCCAGTGTCTTATCTTGGATTTGGTGTTGGTAAGATTGCAACAGCTGGTGCTGCCAGAGTTGCTGGAACAGCTGCAACAAAAGAACTTGCAGAGCAAGGACTAAAGCAAGTTGCTAAGAAAGCTGCTGGGTATGGTGCTGTATCAGAAGGTCTCATTGGTGCTGCTGCTGCCATTACAGATCAGAATCTTTCTAACACTGTTCTAGAAAAGCTTGACGAAGAACCTGAAGAAGTTAACTGGGGTGTTGTTGGTCTTGTAGGTGTTGTTAGTGCTGCACTGGGTGGTATATCTACGTATGCAGGTGTTAACAAAGATCCATCCAAGACAATGAACTTGATAAACGAAGAGATCAAGAAGCGTCAAGCAAAGGTTGCTGACACCATTGCACAGCCTCCAACAAAGCTAGAAGAGATAGTGATGGGGCCAATCAGCGATGGCATGGACGAGGCCGTTGAAGGGTATATGAAGGCTCACGGTAATAGTATTGTAGATGCTTTAGACCCTGAAGGTATTATCACAGATCCAAGAGTTAAAGTAGATTACGTTAGGATTACAGCACAGGCTGCATATAAGATGTGGCAATCAAACCCTGCTGAGTATGGAAAGATGAAGGGTGAGAGAGTTCAAGATGTTATCGCTAGAATCATCACATCATCCGATGCTCTTGACGACACTGCTGTTGAGCAAGGTTTGATGCAGCTTGGTATTAGTAAGAATGAATACGCTGGTATGTTCTTAGCATCTGGCTCAGCCAGTGGTCAAACTCTTAATGCTCTTTCTCAATTTGCAAAGAATGTAACAAAGGAAGACACCGCTCTTAAGAAGAAGTTTGATGAGCTTTACGGTTCAGAAGATGAGCGTGTTGGTGCTTTTGCTAAAGGCATAGACTTCCTTAGAAGAATTGATAGAGAGAGTAAGGTTTGGATCACATCCGGTATTGACACTCTTATGCGAAACATTGTCGGTACAAGTATAGGTATGACATTGAAAGCTGGTTCAACAATGCTTGAGGGTATTGTTTACGCAGCAGGTGTTGGTGTTAAAGGAGCTTTGACAGGTGTTAAAACTGGAGATGCAACAAAGATAATATCAGAATCATATGCTGATGCTGTTGGTGTGTTCTTTAATTTAGTGGATACAAAGAAGAAGAATCTGTCATACCAAACTGCTGAAGAGATTCTGAAGTTCAACCCAACAGCTAGAGATACATTGTTCAAGTCTTTACAAGAGACTGGAGAGCAAGACATTAGTAAGCTTGGTCGATGGGCTAACACAATGAACGTTGCTGTTGACGGTGTATTCCGTAGGGCAGTGTTTACAGACTCTGTTGCTAAGCAGCTTAAGGATCAAGGTATTGATCTGTACACTGACATCTTGGCAAAGAATAAAGTTGTACCAGCTCCTGTTATTAAAAGAGCAATGAATGATTCATTGAAGTCAACGTTCTCTTATATGCCTAAAGAGACTAAGAAGGGTGTAAGAAACTTAGAGACAATGGGTGAGACTGGAGCATCGATGATTGTTAAACTAGTTGAAACAATTCCTTTATCATCATTAGCTATTCCTTTCCCAAGATTCATGGCAAACGCTATGGCTTTTCAGTACAGGTATAGCCCTGCTGGTGGACTCTTTGGTGCTGGTGGAGACTTCCTAACTGCCAGAGCACTGCAAAAAGAAGGTAAGGAAGAAGCTTCACAGGTAATGTTCCGTCAAGCTAACATGAAGTTTGCACAGGGTGTTGTTGGAACATCAGCTCTCTATGCAGCTTACAACTACAGAGAAAATAATCAAGGTGAAGATTGGTTCAATGTTAAGTTGACAGAGGGTGGTATAATAGACGTTAGATCTCTGTTCCCTATTGGCCCATACATGGCAGTTGCTGACTTCATGGTTAAGATGGCCAAGGGTGAGCCAGCAAAGACTGGTGATATGATTGAGTCGTTTCTTGGTATGAAGTTGCCAGCAGGTACATCAGGTTATTTCTTTGATAACATAGCTGCTGCAATGGACTCTGAGAAGTCAGCTGATCAATTGCAAATTGCAATCGGTAAAGTAGTTGGTGATTACGTTGGTAGATTCTCACAGCCTTTTGTTTTCAAACAAGCATATGACACCATTGATATGCTAAGAGAAGAAGGGTCACTCGCTAGAGATCCGAACGTGTTAGATGAAGGTGAAGGTGGTGGTACTGCTGCTGTTCAGAGAATCATGAACAAACTTCCTATTCTTAAAGAATACTTACCAGAGGCAGCACCACGATTCAGAGAGAGTGAGAACATCTACAAAGAGGGTGAGTTGTTTAACCGTCTAATTGGTATTAGACAGATGCCTAATAAGAGTGGTGCTGAGAAAGAAATAACAAGACTTCAAATCAATCCATACTCAGTGTATGGTAGATCAACTGGAAGTAAAGAGTTTGATAACAAGATCGTTAGAGAGATCAACAAAGATGTCCTACCTCTTGTTAAAGAATTGATTGCAGATGAAGAGTATCAACGCGCTACATTCCTTGAGAAGAAGATTGCAATGCATGAAGTGATTCGTGAATCTGTAAGCTTCATTAAAGGTAGGGTTATGGATGAGATGCAGTGGGACGATGAGAAGAGAGATAAATACTACAAGCTTCAGTTCAACAAACTGCCAGATCTTACAAGAAGATTCATTAATGAGAGATACAATAAAGATTATGGTATGACAATGGAAGAAGCCAATGACTACCAAGATGTTGACTGGTACAAGTTTGAACTTGACCTTGTTAAAAAAGGAAGCTTCGAATAATGGGACTATTTAATAAAGCAATAGGTAAAGCTACAAAGAACCTAAGCAGGATATCTGGAGATGTTCTTGAAGAAGTAGTGTCCCCATCAAAGAAGCTGATGGGTGACATGCAGAAGGCTGCTGAAGTTCCATCTCCGTTTGAAGCTGAGGTGATGACACCAGTTTCAAAGGGTAAGTATGTTGGCCCTGATGGGTCTGGATACAATGATTGGTTCACTGGTATTGATGATACTGAAATCTCAGCAATGGAGAAGAAGATCGCCAGCGACTACGACATGTCAGTGGATGAGCTGATCGATCAAGCACCGGAGCAGTTTGCTAATGAGCTTGCTATGGAGTGGAGCTTCTTAAAGAAGAGCGGTGATAAGTCTATGCCGTACCCAATGGATGAAAACTTTCCAGATCAAGGAGAGATGTTATCCGATGCTGGGTTTAAGAAGGTTAAGAAACTTGCTGCTGATAAAGCCAACCCATTCTACGTTGACCCCAATATAAAGAAGAAGGAAGCTGCTGATAAGCAAGCCATTGAGATTGCTACAAAAGAAGCAGAGTCTATATCATCTATCGCAAAGATGGGAGACCCATTTGATATTCAAATGCGTGATCAAAGAGATAAGTTTATTGGAGAAGTTAAGAAACTAAGAACTGCATTGTTCGGAGACCTTAAGAAGGGATTGGAATACGCTGAGTATGATGACATTGTTCTTGGTAAAACTCAAGGTGAGTTTAGAGCAGCAACTGGTAGAGAGTTTATTCCGTCTAACAAAGATGACGTAGCTCAGTTTAAAGCCATTGCTGAAAGACAACAATCATTGCTTGAAGTGTTGCGTAATAAGTATAAAGATAATCCACCGATTAAACTATTTCATGGGGCATTTGATGAAAAGGCTGCGGATGTAATTAATTCGAAGGGATTGTCTGCTGATAAAGGTAATCAGGCTGAGCTTAACATGAAAGCTACATCGTTCACTAAAGATCTGAACCTTGGCTTCACAGAGGTGGATGCTTTTGGTGGTAGAAATCCATCAGCATATTTGTCAGTAGAGTTTCCATATCCAGAGTATAAGTTCTTAAGGGTTGATATGTCTAAAAAGGATTATGATCAGATGAACATGAACGTCATCTTGAAGACAATCAGTGGTGACCCTAAAACAACTAGACCACTGGGACTTCCTAGAGGTGAGCTTAAGGAAACAGAAGATACATTCGTTGAAGCAGAGAAGCTTAAAGACAATTATCTTATGAAGAAACCTACTGAGCAAGTTAACAAAGCTCAAGAGGGATTGCTTTCTTTAGAGGGAGATTTGAACAAGCTACGTGGAGAGATTGGTGTAGGTACAAAAGTTAATACTAAGAAAGAAGCTGTGTTGAAATACAACTTGATCAGAGACTATGTTAAAGCTGTCAGCAAGATGAGCAAAGCTACTTCTGTGACAGGTGGTGCTGGTCAACGATACCAAAGAGAGTTTGTTAAACTTGGGATGAACAGCAAAGAGTTGAAGAAACTGGCTAAAATCCTTAGAGACAATGGTATGATAGCTAGAGCTGAGAACATTGAAGCTTATGACACAATAAAACTTGGTGAGTCAATCAAGCTTGACCCACTGATGAAGAATCAAATTCGTGGCAGCAGTAGCAACGAAGCGATGCTCAACCTCACTGACAAGTTTAATAGGGGTGGATTAGTAATTCGTTAATGAAAAAAGCCAGCGCAATGCTGGCTTTTTAGATGGTGCGTCCTAGAGGATTTGAACCTCTGACCTACAGCTTAGAAGGCTGTTGCTCTATCCAACTGAGCTAAGGACACGTTGATTTAGTTTGTGAAGGTTGTCAAAGTAGGCTCTGTCAAAACCTCTTTGCCACTCTAATCCTTTGCTTGCTGTACTCTCATACTTGTTATTAAGCCAGCCCCTGCTGAAAGCATAATAACCCTCTTTGAATTGAAACGATAAAGGTGGTGATCGTTCTTCTCTCATTGCTTCTCCTTTAGATTTTTAATCTTAAGATTATAACAGTTACTCTTAACAACATATCCATTAAATGGATCAGTAGTTCCCTTCTCCATATAGTCAGCGTCTTTCATGTACGCCTCCTTACCATAGACACCTAGATACCAACCAACACTGTAGTCTATTTTAACACGGACAAAGCAATACATGTCACACTTCTGTTTAGTATTAAACGCTGATATAGAACAGTCATAGGAATCTTTAGGCTCCACTGATGTCTGTTTAGTTTTAACATCTACAGTTGTACCATCATCCAATACTAGATCGTAGTCGTATGTATTGTTAAGAACACCGCCCAATACTTTCTGAGCAATAGCCTCTCCAATAAAACCAGCGATGTTACCACCACCTCTCGTAATGCTGTTATGAAGAGTGCCCATCTCTGATGCTTTATCTCTAGCGGTTAACAACATGTCGTCAGTGATGGTAACTTCAATCATTCATTGTCCTCCGGTTTGTCTATATACACAGCATCTCCGTAATAGATTTGACAGAATGGCAGCTTCAATATCAATCCATTGAATGCCAGAAGTCTTTCTTGACCATCTTCATCCTCAGTGATGTGACAGATGTCTCTGGAGTATTCAATATCTAATCCCATACCTTGTCGTATTCTAAACACTACCATTGTAAAATCCTTTTAAGTTGAACATATTTATTATACATCAATGATTCAATCACTTCCCTCTAAATAAAAATCTCCAAAGTAGAAATACATGAAGGGTATCTTCACAATCATTCCAATAAACAAAGCCATCTCACCGTCTTCATTTTCATCAGAATCTACAATATGAAATACATTGTCATTAAACTCTATGTCAATACCTATACCTTGACGTAATCCAAAGCTAATTGACATTCTCATCCTCCCATTTCAGTTTAGCAACAATGTAATTCTTAACCAAACTACTACGCACAATATCAGACACAGAGAACTCAATCTCGGTGAACTCCTTCATGTTACGGATAATGGTTAAGAAGTCCAACAAGCCGCTTTTATCATCCCTCTTCTTCAAGTCCACCTGACGATAATCACCACATAAGAAGAACTTACTTGTATGACCTACACGGGTAATAATGGTATCCAACTCATGCATTGTACAGTTTTGACTCTCGTCTAGAATGACAATGGCATTGTTAAACGTAGTACCACGAATAAACGATGTAGACAAGAACTCAACGAACCCCTGCTCTACCAACCTATCCCAAGCGTCCTTACGTTTAAATAACTCAGCGGCTATCTGCTTATACGGCTCTGTGAACTGGTTCATCTTCTCCGCTGCATCTCCCGGTAAGTGACCCATCTCCCTACTCTGTACACTAGACCGGATAATAACCAACTTCTGATAGGGGTTACTCTTGTCCATAACCTCTTCCAGCGCCTTGTAGAAGGCAATGTAAGTTTTACCTGTACCAGCTACACCAGACAAGGCACAGAAGTAATGACCCTGTTGGTAGGCATCAAAGAAATCTTGCTGCTTCTCTGTTTTAGGGCTAATCGTCATCATATCATCCAACCTCATTTTCAGTCCATGTTGAGGCTTGGTTGGTTCTGTTTCAATTGTCTTTTGTTTACGTGTTGCCATTAGGCTGTCTCTTTCAAAATGTTATTTATTAATTCTTCTTTAGCTTTCAAATATACTTCAACAGCCTCTTGCTCTGTAGCATAGTGCCCTAACTCTGTGCGTAAATTTCGATACCTAATACGTGCCCTCCATTTTCCTGTGTGTTTATGAAAATCTACACCTTTTCTTTTAGATGAATTCAAAGCATTTAAAGAACGGCTGGCTGGTCTTAAATTGACAAACCTGTTATCAAATGGGTTCTGGTTAATATGGTCTATAAGGGCGGGGCAACTTCCTGTCATCAAATAAAAGGCTATTCGGTGAGCTAAATATTTACTTTTTTTATGCTGAATATGCAATGCATTTTTCTTTTGTGTCCCTGCAAACCAATCCTTATTGTGCTTACCTTTATTATTTATCCATTTAAACAGTCCATTGTCAGGGTTATATTCTAAAAATGTTTCTAATCCAGTGAGGTCTTTCATTATGCTGCTTTCCCCCATACGTCAGCCCAAGTGCCTGTTGTAGCACCCTTTGAATAATCAGTCACACGTTGCTCAAAGAAGTTCGTATGACTAACACCTAGCATTCCATCCACCCAAGGCAGAGGATTCTTCTTAACCTTAAACACACCCTTCATGCCCATGCTAATGAGGCGGCGATCAGCAATGTAACGGATGTATTCTTTAACTTCCTCTTTTGTCAACCCTTCAATGTTACATAATCCAAAGGCTAAGTCAATGAATTGGTCTTCGAGATCCACCATGTTACGTGCAATCTGCTTGATGTTAGCAGCGCTGCTGTCACCGGGGTTTTGTTTAACCCATTCACGATAAACTTTTATCATTCCCTCAGCATGCATTGTCTCATCAACAACACTCCATGCAATGATTTGACCTAAGCCTTTCATCTTACCGTTACGTGCAAAGTTCAACAACATAACAAAGGATGAGAACAACTGCATACCCTCACCAAAGGCAGAGATGGTTGCAATCTTCTCAGCCATAGGTAGGTCGCCTAACGTCTTAAAGTACTCATGCTTATCTACCATCTCACCGTACTGCATGAACTCGTTGTAGGTGCTCTCAGGCAGTCCTAGCGTCTCAATCAGGTGGGCATAGGCGGCAACGTGTAGAGCTTCCCGTCCAGCAAAGCCACTCATCATCATACGCACTTCAGGTTGCTTGAACGCTGGAATGTAATGGGTGTAGTATCCGTCACCAATGTCTAGGTCACCCTGCACAAAGAACCGTAGTATCTTAGTCAGGAACTCTCGCTCGTCTGTACCCAACTTCTTCTGATAGTCCTTCAAATCCTCACCCATAGGAACCTCTGTGTGTAACCAATGGCTCTGCTCATGCTCTAGCCATGCGTCATATGCCCAAGGGTAGGAAAAAGGTCGGAAGCTATTTCGTTCGTTTGTTAAATTCTTATTTTTAGACATACTCATAATTTTTAAATCCTTTTTTTATACGATACAAGATAGAACCAGCATCTTTAAAACCATGCTGTCTGGCTGCTTCTGAAATAGAATTAAAAGTTCCTAAAGGAGTTATACATTTCTTTTTAGTCGCATTAGCTCCTTTTAATCCTCTATTTTTATTATCATCTTTCCACGCATTAGTAAAAAATCTATTAAACTCCGGCTGCATTTCTTTTATAAGCTGTTCTTCTATTTCTAAAGCCTTATTAGAAGACAGATTTTTATGTAGAAAAAATACAAAGGATACATCCCCATTGGTTAGTTTTCCCATCATAAACGCCCCATGTCCTCCTTTTCTATTATTTGTGGAAAAAGCTCTACCACCTTGGCCTTTACCTATATAAACAGTTTTACCTGTGTTATCTAAATGAGCGTAGACATAGTAAATATCATCTTTTTCCATAGTTGTACGCTCTTGTGTTAAATCTTTTTTCACCACTGTCTCCATGTATTACTAATAATATGCAGGCAGGTGACCACCTCTAGCCACCTTACCCAACTCAACTGCATTAACCTTCGCAAGCCAGACATGATTCTCCGTTCACTATAGCAGATAAGTCTATCGAGGTCAACTTAACTGCACTGCCTACTTTCTCTGCCCTACGCACTTTATCGCTACGTAGGTAATACAAGCTCTTCAACCCCTTCTTCCACGCCATGAAGTGTACAGCATGCAGGTACTTGATCTGCACATCTGGACGGAAGAATAGGTTAACACTCTGCCCTTGGTCGATATAGACTTGACGGTCACTAGCAAGCTCAATAATCCAGCGCTGGTCAAGTTCCATCGCAGTCTTAAACACAGCCTTCATATTGTCGTCAATGTCCAGATGCTGCACACTGCCATCGTTGGCGATAATTGTTGCCCATGTGTCATCATCATCCAACCCAATCTTAGCAAGCTCTCTAGCCAACCACTTATTTTTAGTAACATATGCACCACTTAAAGTATCCTGACGATAAGCATTAGCCCGATAAGGTTCAATGCTAGGACTGGTATTACCCATGATAATAGAAGACGATGCGTTGGGTGCAATAGCCATGTGATGACTAAAGCGCCTGTTAACCCCGTGCATAGCAGCATCAGGGCATGCACCACGTTTATCAGCCAAGTAAGAATCTCCACGCAAACACTCCTTGTTTATATGGCTGAAGATATCCTTGTTAGTCATCTTTGCCATCACACCTTCAAAGGCTAAGTTGTTCTTCTGTAAGTACGCATGGAAACCTAACGCGCCAATTCCAATAGACCTCTCACGGGTGGCAGAGTAAACTGCACGACGAACACTATCAGGAGCGCCGCTGATGAAATAGTCAATAACATTGTCAAGCATTTCCATAACATCCGGTATAAATTGCTCATTACCTTTCCACTCATCAAAGTACTCCAAGTTCAAACTACTTAGGCAACACACCGCTGTACGATCTTTACTGGTGGGTAAGAAGATTTCTGTACATAGGTTACTACCGTTAATTGTTAACCCCTCCTTCTGCAACCATGAGGGCATCTTACGGTTAGCTTCGTCGATGAAGATAAGGTAAGGCTCTCCGGTCTGCATACGTAAGTCTAACAACTTCTGCCACAAGTACTTAGCTGATACCGTCTCAACAACTTCTTTACTAGCGGGGTTTATTAAGTCCCAGCTATCATCAAAGTCATCATCTAACATTGCCTTCTCTAACACCTGCATAAAGGCATCTGATACGTTAACACCGTGGTTCAGGTTAGGTGTGCGTAGGTTCTGGTCGCCCGTTGCCTTACGCATCTCTAGGAACTGAATGATGTCAGGATGGTTAATGTCCAAGAAGGCGGCGTAACTACCACGGCGTGTGCGTCCCTGTCGATAAGCCAAGCTAGAGGCATCATACATCTTTAAGTGAGGCATGATACCAGTGCTCTTCTCATCTGAGTTACGAATACCTAAGTGAACACCAACACCACCACCTAACATACTTAACCAGTTTGTCTCCGATAGATTATCAACCAAACCTTCTGCACTATCTTCCATATAGTTAAGAAAACAGCTAATAGGAAGTCCACGCTTACTACGACCAAAAGAAAGAATAGGAGTGCTATAACTGAGCCAATGGCTAGAACTATACTCATAAAGTCGCTGGGCGTGCTCAAGGCTGCTCGAAAAAGCCTGCGATACATAGGCAAATCTTTCTTGTGGACTGGTCTCTCCGTCCATCATGTAGCTCTCTTTCAATCGCTGAAGACCCAGCGTATCGAAGAGACTATCACGGCTCATGTTTAGTTTAATTGTCATAGGTCAAGTTTGTTTAGAGAAGAAAAAGGGTACTCGAAAGTACCCTTGGGAATATAGTTATACCAGAAATTGAAGATAATACAACCCTTAATTGTTATCATTTTCAAGAAGATATGAGACCTTATCGTATACACCAACGTATCCAACCTCATCTAAGAACACCGCAAACTGTAAGATAATCTCATGCCAATCGGAATCACCTGTACATATATACAGCATTTCTTTATTAGTTAGTACGTTGTTTTCTTTTGAAGCGTGTTCAAAAAAGTAATTGTGTTGACCATCATTCATTACTTAAACCTTTATAGTTACTTAGATGCATTCTCTTTCCTTTTCTTCCTTTCGTTCTGTGTTTTAACATTGTGACATTGACTACACAAAACTTGAAAACCATCAACCTCACAGTACATCCGTTTAATATAGATGTTCCAATCAATGAAGCCACCCTCAACTGATACAACTGGATCTATGTGATCCACTTGAACATCAGCTTGTTTGAACATGTCACCACACGCAGCACACTTGTAACGATTACTCATCTTACCAGTAGCAGGATCTAATCTTTTACCAATCAAAGCAAGATTAAGACTCTCGTATCGTGGAGGCCAGCGTCTAGACAGTGTGCGAATACCACCCTTGATGAAGCTGTTCATTCTAGCAGCTGTCCATTGACCACTGTTAAAAGGTTTCTCTGGTTTTGCTTTTGGCAATTAATCTTCCTCACGCTCTATTAGAAGCAACTCAATATCAATGTCGTTGATATCAGCACCACTAAATACATCTTGAATATTCTCACGAATAACTTCTTCAAGGTACAAAGGATCTTGAAGTGAACGAGGTAGATCTGTGTCGTTCACAAAAGCGGTGAGTCGGATGTTAATTTTCATTGTCAAAAACGTGCCGAGTTAGAAAGTTTTCAAGAACGTCTGAATGCTTCTCGTATATAAACTTCATAAGCTTCTCTCGTTCTTCTGGATACGTAGCTAAGTAATTAGGAACAAGAGTTAACAACAATGCAGTCATAGAGATTGCTGGAGATTCAAACTTTGATTCAACACCGCATGACACGATGGTTAACGTATTAGGAATCATCTTGCCTTCAGCATCTAGGTCAGGACGAAGAACGATCAGAGTGTCTCGGTCTTCAAGTTCAAAGGTATCAGTCATTCGGTGATGTCCACATTTCATTAGGTGTTCTTCGAAGCCATAGCAATCTTGCATTCTCAAGAATTCTATCTTCAGATTGGTAGGCTTCCATACAAACATTATACATATCAATCTCAGTCTCGCAACTCTTTAACATCTTCTCAGCTGTCTTAGGACCAACGCGATCAAGGCCAATGATATTGTCTGCACTGTCGCCCATCAAGATCTGCATGTAGAAAAACCTCATACCCTCATAAGGGGTGACGAAGAATTTCTCACGCTTCACAGGATTGTAATGCCAACCAGAGAACTGTTTAAAGTCTTTATCAATTGAGACGATGATGCAATCACCGTTGAGAGTTTGACCCTCAGTAGTAATTGCATCATCAGCTTCATAACCTTCGTAGATAACTGCACCCCACTCCTTAACCATATGTTCACGAACATCTTTTAAGTGACGAGGTTTAGTTTTGTTGGCACGGTTACCTTTGTATATGGCAGTGACCGCAACATCAAATCTAAAGTTAGTCTTACCAGTTAGATAGAGATCCCAATCATCGTAAAACCTATCATCATGATCCACTGACATAATGATCTCAGCAAGAGACCTGTTAGTGTTCATGATAGCCATGCTCACCTTCTCGTTTTCACAAGCGGCAGCACAGCGATAGGCTACGATGTCAGCATCTATTAAGATTTTCACAGAACGTCTTCATCATCCAGTTCTACACCACCAGCATTAACATACTCAACCAAGTCAGTAACCACCAGTCGTTTCAGCGATGGGCTGTTACCTTTCTTATTCTTGTACTTCCATTCGTAAGAGCTAACCAAAGCTTTACCAACGCTACCGTTACCAATTATCACATCAGCTGGAATCTCCATACCATCAGAGTTATGTGAGCGCATGGGGTTGTTACTCTTGCATGTGATGTACTTACCCATCTCAGGCCTCTTCTCTGAGTCTTCTGCAATAGTGATGCCCATACTTTCCAATGCTTCCACAGCGCTATCGCTTAGGTTACACAGATTGAGTTGGTACTTGCCAGACATCTCATTCAGCTTGTGTGTTTGTGCCCAGTAGATGTCACACTTAATCTTTACTTTCAAATCTTCAGTCATATAATTTCCAATCAAAATAAAGGCTATGACGTTAGCCTAATTAACGTTACCCGATGATAAGCTTCTCAGCCATGTCAACGTAGTAATTATAATCAAGGTCTTCACGATTAAAGTCCTTGACATTATTGCAAACCCACATACCCCAACCAGCTCCGATTGAAAGTCTACGTGGTTCTAAATCATCCTTCAACGGCGGCATAACCTTAACAAGATCTGCACCAGCCCTGCAAGCATAAAACCTACAGGTGTTTTGTTGAACCTGTTCTGTACCATCAGCTAATACTAGCACGAGCTTGCTACTTCTTGGCACCTTAGTACGCATCATGAAGTCGTAGTTGTCTTCGTGGTTTGTAATAAAGTTACGTATGTCAGCTCTATGTAAGATGTGTGCCTCAGCAGCCTTGCGAATAACAAGACCGCCTTGATCTTGATGCCAGCCTAGCCCTTCGTATTGGTATGCGCCCTTACGCTTAACCTTACCGTCAGTGTAAACAGCAATGTAGTTGTTCACGTCACGGACAATCATCTTACTATAGAAAGCAAACTCTAAATCTAAACCAACTTGCTTCTGCCACTCATCACAGATTATATCATAAACATCCTTCTTGTTCTTAGGAAGTTTGACAGTGATGCCGTCAGTGTTAACTTGGATAAGAGACAAGCCTTCAATACCCATCAACTTCTCTGCTAACAAACATAATGATAGCTGACCATTGATGGTGATTGACATTGTGTACTTCGAATCATAGAACGGACTGTACTGACTGTTGCTGTCACCATATACACCGTTCAATGCCAGCTTCAGCATTGCATTCTCGACAGTACCTTTGGCATAGCTTTTGCGTTGTTGGTATACGTCTTCGTAGATGTCACAAAAGCGTTCACCTAAATGCTCAGGGAATACACGGTTGGCAATGGCAATGTTTGGGTACATCGAAGCAACGTCAGCATCAATGATGAAGTGATCATCATCCTCTTCAACAGCCGCATCACTAATTGATCCATGAATGCCACCAGTACCAAAGTCGAAACGGAAACCATCGACGACAACATTCAAGTTGTCAGCGACATTCCAACACCCCCAATAGGAGAATTGTTTTTCACCCTTCTTCTTTGTCTTCAACTCAACAGCATCAATCCATCCAGCAGGGTGCTCTGCCATGAACTTTTCAACACTCTCATCACTCGGCTTGAAGAAGAACTTCTTACGCTTTGTAAGCATGTCAGCAAACGGTGCAACATCACCAAGCTCATCTTCAGGGATGCTGCTTAGCACACCCTTAGTCTCTGTGATTTCTTTGTTGCGAAACCATTCCAGCACAGATATAAACTCAGGACGTTCAAAGTCGTAGTAGTTGAACAGGCAATCACCGATGTTAATTGATTCTCGAATAGTTTGTTGAATGACACGCTTATTATTAACACGTTTGTAACAGCTACCTTCCATCTCTTCTTCAAGACGCATAATGAAATAATCTTTACCAATCTTTGTATCGTTGTGATTGATGAAGCTACGCTTATACTTGTTAGTCAGCTCTTCACGGAAAGAAAGCATTGGTAATGAGTGGTTATAAAACTTTAATGTCTCACGTACATCATGCATGTTGTATTTAAGCAATACATCTATCTGATCATCCTCAAGATTGGTGCCAACCTCATAGGGTAGATCTTCGATGGTGTCTGATCGCATATTAAACTCAATCATTTTCAAGCTAGTTGACCTAGCCCTGTTGTCGAAGTGATGAATCTTAAACAAGTCAACCTGATTAACATGCTCATCAGAAACCCTGACTATCTTTTGAAACACATTCTCAGCACCGATAACCATCTGAGCTTTCTTGTATGTGCGTACAGCTACAGCCTTACCACTGACAGTTAAAGCTTTCTCACGAACAGACAAGAGGTCATGGACAACAGGGTAGTCAAAGCCAACGTTGTTAAATCCAATCATCCTGTCCTTGTTCTTACGAAGCTTGTCAAGAAAAGACAGCAGATCAGCTACATCATTCTTACGAGTTGAGCATTCGAACGCCACTTCATTCTCACCATTGGCATCAATGGCAGAGAACGTAAACACATTCGGATAAGTTTCAATGTCATATATCCAATCCATGATCAACCAATCGAACGGAGTAGTACAAACATTGAGAATAAAAGTATAGTTGCTAGCATTTTGTTTCCTTAAAGAACGTCTTCGATTGGTTCGTATTCTAACATCCTTCCAGTTTCTTTGGTGTAGAGCAAGCTACATGCTGGCCCTGTTGTACCACTGAAACGATTCTTTAGAACACGAACGTGTGTTGTATTACGAACGGTTAAGTCTTCAGCTTGACCGTCTCTCTCTGCTCCAATAACCATATCACTAAGCTGTGCAATCGAACCACTACCTCTTAACTGAGCAAGAGATGTTGCTGCACCTTCTTCGTGTCCCCTGCCCTCAGGACGCTTAAGGTGTGACACCACAAACAAAGCAATGTTAGTTTCTTGAACCAGCATACGAAGCTTCGTCATAATCTCGTCAATAGCCTTGCGCTCATCACCACTCTCTTGTGCTGACACAATGATTGAGATGTGATCCACAAAGATATACTTGCATGACAAAGCCTTAGCCAAGTATCGCACACGATTAACGATGTTGTCAACGCTTGTGCTGCCGAAGTGATCGAATAAGAACAGACGACCAGTGCCGAGCGTAGCTTCATAAGCATCACGTCTTTCTTTGTCAGTGGTCGGTGTGTCTGGCAGGTGCATCGGAACGTTAGCAGCCAATGACATCATAGACAAGCCAGTCTTGCGAATGCTTTCCTCTAAGAACATCAAGCCAATGTTGTCGTCAATGTTCTGTAATAAATGCCATACAATTTCTCGCAACAACTGACTCTTACCCAATCCACTACCAGCAGTGATTGTCACCAGCTCACCGTGACGTATACCATAGGTCATGTTATTCAACCCTTCCCACGGATAGCTACACTGTGCTGGTTCAAGCGGTGTACTAACTAAGTCCCAAAGAGATGTACCGCTAACAATTCCATCCGGTGTGTGCTGATCAGCCTTCCACCACTGCTGAACAAATAAGTCCTTCTCTCCCCCTATTAGGAAGTCACAAGCATCCTTGTAGTTGTTCATGCCCTTGAATAGCTTACTCTTGCCACCGAACAACTCAGCAACTTCTCTCGAAGCCTTACGTCCAGCATCATCGTTGTCAAAACAAACGATGATATTCTCGAACGATGACAACCATTCATAGTTGTCCTTACAGTTTTGCAATGCAGAGCCAGCACCGTTGCGAACAGATACGCTAGGCCACTTAGACCCAGTCATCTGATAGCCAGCCATAGCATCAAACTCACCTTCGTAGATGGTTACATACTTACCGCCTGCGCTGAACAACTGCTGTCCAAATAAAGTTCCATCACTCCATTGACCTTCGCTGATAAATGTCTTGTCCTTCTTACCCCTAATCTTAGCACCAATAAACTCGTTAACGGCATTGTAATAGGGGAAGTAGTAGCTTCGATCTGTTACAACAACACCGAATGTTTCGCATGTTGAGATATTAATCTTACGGTCATTGATACCAGTGATGAAACCCGCCTCCATATCTTCTTTGACTTGCGATGGAGTTTTAGTTTGCTTAGGTTTCTTTTTAAGTTCGGTCACTTGAACAGTTCCATCGGATGGGTGATATGTGTGACAGACAAAGCACTTGCTGCTGCCGTCTTCGTTGTATGACAAGCCATCACTGCTGGGGCAAGTGAGACACTTCTGATGAGTTAATGCAAACCCCATATTCATTCCTTAAATAATGATTGAAACTCCGTCTTTAATATTGCTTTGCATTTATCTGCTACATCTCGGTGCTCTTTCTGTGTAGCAGCATCACAACGAATGTCAACGTAATGCATCCAGCTACGTAACGTACCATTCATATACATCCTACTCATTGTCAATCCTTCAGGCAGCAACTTACGCGCTACCTCTTTAGCTATGCCGTTGTTAAGCGCAGCGCCATAGACACCCCTAACCTGTGCTATTAAGGTGCGTTGCATCTCGTCCCACCACCGCTGTAGCTCCCTGTCCTCAGTTGGCAGCGAGTTCTGCCTGTTCTTATCATCCTGCAAACGCACATCAGACAGAGCGTAGTCATTAGCCACTGCATAACGTTGACTAAATTCTTGAAAAGAAAAGCTCCTATGTCTGAGTATCTGACGAGCAATGTCTCTGGTTGTTTCAATCTCCATACATACATTCACCATTTCAAATGGAGACCAGTGTTTATTGTTAGCTAGATACTTGAGGAGCTTGGGTGCTGTTTCTTTGTTGTCTTGGTTTTCTGGGTTAGACACCCTCGCCATGTAAGCAACAAGCTCTTCACCTTGTGGTGTTGCCCATACTAGTTTAACTTTACTCATACTTCCTCGGCTTCCATTAAAAATAACAAACAACATACAGCGTGTGCAAGGTGGGGTAGTCCACTCTCACCATCAATAACTTCCCCTTTACTGTACGCTGTCATGTGCCTGTAAGCAGCAGCCTGATAGCGTAGGTGCAAGTTGTCAATCTTTTTCCAATTGTGTCGGTCATACTTCTTAGCACCGAACGTCAATACCTTCACCACTTCATCCACCGCATTGAATGGCAGCAGTGTGTAGTCTGGTTTATCGTTGTCATACTTAACACCATTAATTATTTCTTTCGATGATTTTTGTTGCTTCATGTTATGTCACACCATTCTTCTCTTTAACTAAATGGTAAAACCTTATTAACTCTTTGTCATACTTACTAGCCCAGTCCACTACCTCACCCTCCGGCTTCCAGCTTTCATTTTCCCACATACTAAACCCAGCTTCTTCAGCAAGCTCTTTAATCTCCTCTGTGAACTCTAGGTAATCAGGGGCTAGCTTTTTAGCTTCACTTATCCCTTCCTTTATAGCAGTGAGTATACCTAACCGCGTCAAGGCCGCCATTGCCTTTGGTGGAAAGTCAAACTGATAAACAGCACTGCCGTCTTCGTTCTCACGTAATAGGGTTACGTTGCCCGTTCCTTCATCATTCATTTCCATAAGTCACCTTCTCTTTTGCACCAGACAGCTTTGCCATCTTTGTTAATAAATCATTCAACGGCTCTAACATCATAACCCTACAACAGCTAAGTGTAATGGGGCTGAACTCAGTACCGCTATCACTCTCTTCTACTCTGTTTAAATACGTATCAAAGAACTCTTTAACAAGCCCTTGCAGTATTAAAGCATCCTTTTCATTACGCATCTCAGCGCCTATCTCTTCATAGTCCATCACCACTCGCTTTCATCGGCGACATTAACAGTCATCGTAGTACAGAGACCATTGTATATTGTCACCCAACTCATTGTTAAGATAGACCCGATACCTGAGCTGCTATCACATTCAATTGTTATGTCAGATACAATGTTGTTTAGTTCTACAACCTCGTTAATCTTCTCTACATCCCTAGGTAGTATTGTCACTTTAGCCATTTGTTACTCCTTGTTTTAATGTGAACTATTGCGTGTAGGTAGTAGTTGTGCGTCCCTTGCGTCTTGTCATGCATATCTAGCAGTACGCAGACGATGCGCTCTCGTTCTGCCTCAATCTCTCTCTGCATATACTCAACCGTCACCGTGCCAAACTGGCTCGGCTGGTTCTCGGGGTCGGTGATGGCCTCCAACTCCTCATGTAGGCGGCGCAGTTCGTTAGCAT
>Ga0335396_10003319_pt1 | contig 18702 bp, 11 predicted proteins | sample FRY02_FD_205743 | JGI IMG/M metagenome (GOLD analysis project Ga0335396, IMG submission 205743) | Freshwater microbial communities from Lake Fryxell liftoff mats and glacier meltwater in Antarctica - FRY-02 (spades assembly) (version 2) | ecosystem: Environmental > Aquatic > Freshwater > Ice >... | reverse complement strand
TCATTGCGAAGAAGACCACCGGCGCCTCTTGCCCCTGGAACTTATCGACCGTTCCAACCCGTACGCCAGCCGGGACCGCTTTGCGGATCGCATGGACGGCGAGGTTGTAGGGGGCGACGACGAGGATGTCATCGGCCGTCAGCGGCCGCGTCTTGCCCTCATCGTCTGTAACGGTTGGCTCCCCCGCGAGCAGTTCGCGGCACATAGCTGCGATTACGCTCGCCTCCTCCGGCGATGACTGGCTGCGCCCTTCATGGGGCACTTCGACGAAGCGGAGCCCGCTGCCGCTCAGCAGCCCGCTCGCCGTCACGGTTCGCTGCGCACACTCTGCCCGCGAGTGGAGCAAGCCCTCATAACTGCGCTCCGAGACGAAGGCGCAGACATCGGGGTGCATCCGCCATGACACGCTCAGCAAAACGCCATTCTCGGGATCGATCGTGGGCCGGCCAGCAAGCTGATACTCGAGGACCGAATCGCCAGAACTATCTGGGTGGCTGGCCTGCGAAACCTGCGGCAACTGCTGCGGGTCGCCGAGCAGCACAACGCTGTTGGCGCAGGTTGATGCGGCAACGGCGCTGGCAAGCGCCATCTGACCCGCTTCGTCAACGAAGAGCAGGTCCGACCTAGCCAACCACTCAGGGCGCGAATGCAACCAAGCCGTGCCGGCGACAAGCTGGAAGCGGTCATCGTCAGCCTTCTCGTTCCCCTTGGTCCCCGTGACTTCCTCAATCATTCCGTGCGGGCTCTTGTAAGCATCGCCCGCTTCATCGCCCTTGTAGACGCCAACGATCGGCTTTTTGCTCTCGCTGGCCCACTCTTCGAGCTTGCCGCTCTCACTCGCCCACTTCTCGACCTCGACTAAGAGGTTCTTTATCGCTGAGTGAGTTGGGCCAGTGACCGCGACTCGCTTTCCAGCATCCAATGCGGCAACGATCATGCGCGAGCCCTGATAGGTCTTGCCGGTACCGGGCGGGCCTTGCACGGCAAGGTGGCTGTCGGTCAGGTCAAGGATCGCGCCGATCAGCTGCTCCGTGCTCTCGCCGAGTTTGCCTGATTGAAGATTTGGTGCTTCAGAGCGCAGTAGCGAATGGGCGGCGGCGAAGCCTGAACCGCTGGCGACCAAGTCCTTGGCGATGTCGACCAACGCTGCGCGCAGCGCATTGGTGGCGATCGGCTTACCGTCAAACAGCGCTACCGGCGCAGGTTCGTCTTTGTCCTTCTGGCGCTTGATCTCGAGCCAGTCATCACCGATGGCGAAGACGTTGTGGCTCTCCCCTGTGAGCGGATCGGTCGCTGAGCGTCCAGCCTTCAGGCGGAACTCTTGTGGTGGGAAGGTGAAGCGGTATAGCAGCGACCGTTTCTCTGCTACCGGCGGCGCCGACGTGTCGCGCACTAGTCCGTAGACAGCTTCGCGCTCATCGATCAGGTCAGGCGGATCAATCCCACGTAAGTCGTAGAAGCGCCACCAACCCGGCTTACTCTCGCGGTAGTGATAGACAAGCAGGTTCGATAGCAAGCGCCGCTCCGCTTGGTCAGGATCGTCGTCCTCAGCAAGCTCCGGTAGTCCATCAATGAGCTGGGCGATCAGCGGTGCGACTTCGGCCACCCACGGCGGGGTGTCGTGTGGATCAGGATCTTCTACTGCAACTAGAGCTTCCTCGCCGTAAAGCTCAACCGCTTCCGGGCGTGTCGTCGAGATCAGCCAATCGCGCAGCGAACGGGTTGAGACGCAGTCCTCGCGGTTGTAGGCGCGGATGCTGTCAAGGAACTGCTGATCTCCTGTCTCAAGCCACTTCTCGTAGGCGATGATCGAACCGCCACCCTCCCTGACTGACATCTCCTCGCGAACGAACTGGTGGTGACGTTCGAGCTTTTTGAGCGAATAGCCCTCCTCGCCAACCTGCATCGCCTGGCTGACGACGGCGTAGAGGTCAACCATCACGTTGCCGCGCAGCAGATCGTCCACTAGGTCCTCGCAGGTCGCGTACTGGGTCGCAAGACTGCGTAGTTTCGATACCTCGTGCGGCGCATAGTGGAAGACGTGCATCCCGGGGTTCTCTTGCCAGCGCGCGTGAATCAAGCGCACAAACTTGTCAAAGGCCTGCTTCTCCTCCTTGCGGTCATGCGCCCAGAGGCACTCGTACTGATCATCCGGGCCTGACCAGCCCCACAGGTACTCGATACCGCCATCGTTATCGGTGTACGGGTCGCCCTCAAGGTCGAAGAAGACGTCGGCCGGATCCGGCTTGGGCAGCAGCACGTAGCCACGCCCCGGGACCGGTTCAAGGTGCTGGTGCTCAGGCTCGCCACTGACGCGGCTCTTCAGTTGGATTGCTGCCTGACCGTGAAGGATGCCAAAGCGCTCCTGCGTGAGATCGCCTCGATCGTGATCGGCGGGAGCGGTTGCGAGCTGTGTGAGCGTCAACAGGTCGCTGCTTTCAAGCTTGGTTCGCTGGTCGCGGCTGGCGCGGGCAACCAAGCTCAGGTGGTCATCGGCGAGCCGCCGTGCGCGGCACTCTGCCGCGAGATCGCAGATCTCGCAGTGCGCGACCGGCTCGGGGTACGTGACAACGGGCTCGCTCGCGCAAAGCTGCTGCAACGCCGCGCATACGCGGCGGTTGATCGCGAGGTAGCGACCCAGGTCGATCTCGTTTTCTGTGCCGTCGCCGAGGATTACCCAGGCGCTCTGCGGAAGCACTCCCTGAACCTGCTCAAGTAAGCGGCTGTAAAGCGCGAGTTGGTGAACAAAGTGGGGCTTGACCTGGCGCGAGAGCTTCATGTCGAGAACTTCGTAGGAGTAGTCGCCTAAGTCTGAGGGCACCGGCACGCGGCGCAGGACATCGGCGCGACCCTGCCACTCACCGTCGAATAGCGTCGCCTGCGAGATCAGCGCCGTGCCGGCACGCATCGCTGCTTCGGTCCGCTCCGCTTGCCGCTGAAGCCCCTCGCCAGTCCAGGCATCGTCGCTGTTGTCAGCCAGATTAATGTGATCGCCGCCCGCAGCTTCGATCAGCTTCGCAAGCTGCGTTTCCTCGTGAGCGAAGCCACGCGTCTTGATCAGCTCACCGTGAGGATCGTCGAGCCGTGGCAACTTCCCCCGCTCACCGCGTGTAACCGCAAGCTTCTGCTGAGTCAAGTGCGGACAGGCGAGGTAGGCCGTGACGTCACTGGCTGATAGGACGAGGTTGCCGTTGGTGAGTTTAATCATTTGTTACCTTTCCAGCCAGGCCTTCCGGGCCTTCGAATCAATTCAAATAGTAAGTTTCCTGCAAGGTCGCCCATTCGCTGGAGCTCGGCGCCACTCTGAGCAATCCGCCGCGTCTGTTCTGCCCAGATCTCCAACTTCGGCAAGTCCGCACTGTCAATGACCGGAAGTTGCATCTCCAAGATCGCTCGGGCTGGATCACCGTCCTGTGCTGTGAGATTAATCGCGCTCTCGAGAATCGCGGCGGCGAGCGAAGTAGATATCCAGTCGCCGACGATCCGCAGCCCGATCGCTGGCGACTCGACGGCGGCGCCACCTACCTCGTCCACGATCACGGCATTCCAGGCGGACGAGTACCGCGAGGAAGCCGCATGCGGCTTCGTGCCCACTGCGACAACTAAATCCCCCGTCCTAGTGGCCTCGGCGTCCGAGATCGGATCATTCTTTCTAGGGAAGTGCTTCTTGGGAGATCCGGCCCTTGCCACAACCGCCTCAAGCGTCCACTTCTGAACTGCTGTGCCGGGAGCTCCTGAGCGTCCAAAATGCCGCGGCTGGGGGCCGAAGCCATCGAGCATCTCCAGACGACCAAGCTTGATGAGCTCGGCAACCGTTAACCACTCTGGTTCGGATCTCTCTGCCTTAGCGAGGTAAGTGCTCGCTACGTCCAGCAGCTTCACTTGGTCCGCCAAGCCTCGCGAGAGCAGAGAGATCTGCTCTTCGTCCCGTTTGACGGCTGCTCTGTGTCGAGCCGAATTCCGAGCAGCTGCTCCAGCCTTCCACTCCGCAACCCTCTCACGTGGGTCAAGCGAACTTCCGTGATTGAGGAGCTGATCTCTAGGCATATCGGCCGAAACCGCTAGGAGCTCGTCGGTGAGCCCCCGCGGGGTCTCGCGATGTGCTTCAATCGCCCACATATATTCGGCCATGATGTCTTCTGGCTCAGTACTGAACAGACGGGTGCAGAAGTCGATTAGCAACACCGAACGAGCCTCGTCAGCCGAGCCGGGTGGCCTGAGTATCCAGACCGCTACCGGGGCAGAGCTCGATTCCCCGAAGGAGCTGGGCAAAGCAATGACCGTCTCAACCGCGCCCGCGCGAATTAGCTGGCGCCGCACATCAGCGTCCCGGCCACCTCGACTGAAACTGCTAATCGGCAACGTTACGTAGGCCCTGCCAGATTCACTTAGGTGATAGAGGCAATGCTGCAGCCAAGCGAAGTCTGCTGTTGCTCCGCCAGGAAGATTCAGTAACCATCGTTGGTCGCCAGCCGTCTCCTTAAGCGCTGGCAGTCGGAGCCCATAGGGCGGGTGGCACACAACGACATCCGCTTTCAGCGATGGGAGAATGGAATCAAGCAAGCTGTCGCCGCACTTGATGGACCCATCGACTCTCTTAAGTATCAAGCTCTGTCGCGCTGCGCGAGCTACGTCGCAATCAATGTCCTGACCAACGAGATTGGTCGCCGCTAGCCGTCGGCTTGATCCGGGGGTTGGAAAGTTTGCGATCTGAACAGCACAGTCCCAAAGCAACTCTCCGTAGCCACACGCAGGGTCGTAGATGGTCGTTTCATCGCCGTGCCGGTCACGGTGAAAACTAAACACGAGCCACCCGAGAAAATCGTTCAAAGTCTCATTTGCAAGATTGCCCGAGAATCGATCAATCCGGCCTATTGCGAGGCCGAACAATCCTGGCAGCGAGCGCTTGTCAAACTCCGCCAGCAGCGCGAACACACTTTCCAGCTCAGGTTTGTCGACGAGCGGCGTGAATAGGTCGTCAAACTCGGGTTTCGTCGCGGCGGCAGCTAATGCTGCCTGCAAGCCAGCGCTATCCGCAGCTCGATTCCTAGCCTTGGGCATCACGAACCGCAACGTAATTAGTGCGCATAGGATCTGCTCAGCTTGTGATCCGCCGGTAGCGCCGCCGACTGCTGCTTCAACAGCCAGCAGCAAGCTGAGCACATCCTCCTCCTTCTTTGGAGCCTTGTCAGCCCTCCCAGTCTCCTGCAACCATGCCCGCGCTTCGGTTAGCGAGAACAGAGCCCGTCCGCCTGGCCCAAACTCAGCCGGTGCTGGGAACGTCTTCTGGCGTCGGCGCCAGTTGCTGACAGCAGCAGACGTTACGCCAGCGATCTCGGCCAGTTGTGCGGTGGTGATCAATGTGTCTGCGTTATCCATTCTGCTCCTCAGGCCGCCAGACGCGGGTCGTAGTCAACGGTCCCTAAATCGGCATTAAGGAACCGTATGTCGATAGCCGCCGCCCTCAGCCGACGAGAGAGCGCCACACTGTTGGCTGCGACAACGGTGACGTGGACGCCACGAGCTTGGAGCGCCGCACACGGCGCCGCGAAGATTCCATCGCCGGAGGCCAAGACGACCCGGTGGAAGCGATCCTCAATTGTTAGCTCCTCGAGGACGCCTAGAAGTTCGCGATCGGCGCCGTCGAGCCCACTTCGGACTAACCGCCGTGGCTGACCCGGCCAACCAAACCATGCTCCTGCCTCCGCGGCGGAGCTACCTGTAGCGAGGATGACTCGGTCCTGATCAACGCAGCCGGCGAGCTGGCGGTAGCCCCGATGAAGCGCGGCCACGGCAGCTTCGGTGCAGAAGCGGCTGCCACACAGCAGATTCTCAACGTCAACGAGGTGCAGCGTTTTGCCGGGCAGCCACTCAGTAGGCGCGGCCGTCGGCATCCCGTATGCAGATACGGCAGCTTCAGGCGGGTGCGGGAAGCTCGCCGGGGTAGTGTTTAGTTGGCAGGGGGTGGATTCGATAAACATTGGTTCGCCTTTGGATCGTGAGACACTTGAACTCGTAAACAAAGTCTACAGATGTTTTCACATTTGTCAAGTGTGAGCAATGCTAACAGCTAGTCTAGCAATATTCGCAGTTTTGGGCTCGTAGCTCTCGCGCGGGCCTACCTAGGTACAGGACGACGTAACGGGAGGAGGCCCGCCGCAGCGGTGGGTCCGACGGCGCCGTCACGGTACGGATCGAACAGATCGGCGTTAGCGGCTGAAGATACGACCGGCGGCTTGCCCTCGCTGTGCTCGTCGCCGGTGGACGACACCGCGGCAACTGCGGGCTAGCCGTGCCAATGTCAACCCGCCGGATTGGGCGGCGCGGCGCTGCGGTGTGGGTGTGGCTTAGCCACTATGGCGCGGGGCTGGAGATCTGGTGAAGCCGGTGTTCGAGCTGCTGACTCTCAGCGGCGATGCTCAGGCCTTGCTCAAGTCCTCGAAGGCTTTTACGACCCAATCGCGTACAGAGCGCCCTTGTTCCTCGAGCGTATCCAAATACCCGACAACCAAGGGTGGGGCATCTCAAAACGAGCAGAACCTGCCTTCGCCAAGCAGGTCTGTGAGCTCTGCACCTTGTGCGTGAGCTGCGGCATCCTCGCCAGCGAAGGCGAGGATCGCGGACCTGTGTTCAGTCGTCGGCGACTAGCGCCGACGCCGAGATTTCGAGCAGTTCGCGGATCAGCAGGCGCGTTTCGTCGTAGTCGTACGAGGCAACGAGGACGACCGCGCTGATCCGGCTCAGCCGCTTCATCATGTCCCGCATCAGGGCCTCCCCCTTCACTCCCGGGAAGTTCTCGCGTGCGATTTCGAGCTCCTCTGCAATCGCCCGAGCAATCCTTCGTGTGCCTACAGCGCCGGGCCGCTCGAAGACAGCCTGGTGGTCATCTTGGGTGAATATGATCGGCTCCAGCGATGGAAGTCCCTCCTCGGGGACATACAGCATCTCAGCAAACCACCACATTCGCCGGAGCGTGTTCCGCCTAGGGTTGCCAAGGAAGCGCGCATCGTCCACATCCTTCTTCCCTTCTGAATTCCACCTCCAGACTGCGATGTCGAGCATCCAACAGCAGGTGAGATAAGTCCATACGCCCGGCTGGGCAGCCTCGTTGAGAGTCAGGTCAAGGTTGTTACGCAGGACGATGGCGCCTGCCGAATCGAATTCGCTAACTGACTTTATCTTTCCCGGAAAACCGAAGTCTTTGGCAACGGCAACCATCTCCTCTCTGACTTGGCGGAGGGTCTCGGTCGGAATCTCTCCGTCGCCCCTGAACGAAGAACGGAGCCGGCCATTGTGGTCGTTGAAGGGCATTGCGCTACCGATATCTTCTGGCGTCGAGCCCGGCGATGCAGACAGAACACCAAATGAGCTCAGTACTTCGAGTCCGAGCCCGTCGTCCATGCGCGGGAGAAGCAAGGTCATGCGAGAGCCTTGTGGTGCGCCGGGAGCGTGAAGGTCTTAGATTGGATATCAGCCTCCACCGCCGAAGGCTCGTACTCGAGGCGTTCACGGAGCTGCTCAATTTCCTCGTCCGGGAAGACCCAGCGGATTGTCTTGAGGAGCGCAGCCCCGATCGAATCCTCAGGAAAAGCCGTCCCTTCCTCGGGGGACCCTGGCGGAAACGAGGCCCGCGCAATGAACTCCTCCGACTGAAGGCTCTGGGTGACCATCGTCCGCTGAAGCTCACAGTGCAAGAGCCCAAGGAAGAGCGGAGACGCGGGGTGAGCGGATCCGGTGGCGATCATTTCCGCGGCGCCGCTCCATCTACGGTTGACAAAGACGCGGATGGCATTTACGTACGGTGCGTCAAGATCGTTCAAGTTGATCTTGATCCACCATGCTGCCCGCTCGGCGACGTTTCGAAGCGATGAAAAGTCAACGAGCGCGATTGGCATCCGTGGGCCGTCTCCCTCCAGCATTACCTGCGTCAAGTGCTCCCAGAGGATCGTCCCGGGCCGCTCTGCGGCGAGCAGGTTGGAGTTCACGCCTGGCGACCTGACCACTATGCAGGTGCGGATCTTCAGCGTTCCAGCCATGTCGCTTCCGGGGACCTCAACGACAATTGGCAACTCAACTTTGTCCTGTGAATCGTTGAGCGTTCCGACTGGGTTGACTTTCCATTGAGCTGCCTTGCTTTCAAGCATGACGAGGACTTCAAGCTCGAAATCCGATCCTAGTCCACAATCAGAGCCTAGGAGGCTCATATCTACTGAAAGCGTGGTTGTGAGAGGCAAGTTCGTCGCGCAGTCCCACGCGGGCAGCGCTCGGGGAAGCTCCGAGCCCTCGGCATCACACCAAGCCGCGAGAGCGAGCGAACCATCACTTGGCTGCAGAAAGGGGGCTAGTGGTTCGAAGCGCGCCATCAGTTATTTGACGGTGACTTCAAGCGCTGCTTTGGCTTCGCTATCGAGCGTCACTCTGACTGTCCATTCCCCGTCCACGGCGTCACTTGGATTGACGGTCTCCCCCGTCAGAATTCTCCCATCGGGGCTATGCCACTCGACGTCGGCCAACCCATCTGTCCCCTCCGGTGGTTCGCGCTCAATGCGCGTTCCCCCGGGATCTAGGATCACGCGCGTAGCTGCCCCCAACGAGTCGGAAGCGCCGATACCCTGGACAAAAAAGCGAGCATTGATTGCAGGTCTGTCCGAATCATCCAGAACAAGCCTCTGGCCGACTAGTTTGATCTTTCCTGCTGCACCCTTTCCCCCGCCGCCGCCTTTACCGCCGCCGCTCTCAGATTCGTTAGGCGGCCCCTTAGTCCCACCGGGGCCGGAGAACTGATACGCAAGGGCGGCGGCGAGGGTATGGGCTGCCTCTCCGAGTGGTCCCGCACTGTCGAACTCGTCGCCAGTCGACGCGTGGCCGATATCCACCTTGCTTTTACATTCGTTACGGATCTTCTCTAGGGCCACATTGACCCAACTCTTGAAGCGTTTGCCCTCCGCTTCATCGTCGCAGCGGGGCGGCACGAAATCCGGCTTCCAACCATCATGCGTTGGCGGCTCCGACATCGCAAAAGCTTGCTCTACATCCTCAGCGCATCGAAAGACACCGGCGAGGCCCACGCCCTCTTTGACAGGCTGCATCTGTGGTCGGTACGTGACGACGAGCTCTTCATTGCGCATCAGTACGACGTGATGGGTCCCGCCGCGAGTCTCCTTGGCACCTAGTGGTTCAGGTACCTCTTCAGCTTCTTCATCTGGAATCTGCACTGCCGCGAGCGGCATTGGTGCAATGATAAGGGCGAGATCCCCGAGTTTTTTATTTCCGAGCCCGTGCCTAATGGGGGTGAGGGATTGCCCCGTCGCACCTCCGACCAATGGCGTGTTGGCGTCCAGTAGCTTCTTGGCTTCGGCGAACGGACGGATGCGGTTCGGCCCTTCGGGGTTAGGGATCACGACGGGTTGGTCGCCGTCGAAGACCTCAAACTTGATTCCAGGAACCATGCGTCGGTCCGTAATCAGCATCTTCGGCCAGAAGTTCCAAGCGACGGCCTCCGCGATGAACTGCGCAGGGCTTAGCGAGGAAGCGCTGAAATCCGCAAGGTTCGGAGCAACGACCATAACGGTCGTCCCAAAGTCTGACCGCGAGCGCGCTGGCAAGCCGAGTGATTCGGCGGCCAAGTCGGCGTCTTCGTCAACCAGCGCAACAACGCCTTCCGCATCCTCCGCCTCGGAGCAGACCCACCAGTGGCGCCCCGTGAACCGCTGGCCGTCGGACTCGAATGCTCTGGCTAGTGCGCAGGCCAATAGCCGCCGCTGCGGCACACCGGGCGCGAGCTCGCACACCGAGTCAACCACAACCGTTCCAATGCTGCTCGCCAGATAGAAGGAGGCCTTCCCGTACCCGTAGGTGCCGGCTCCGTCAGCCTTGTCGTCTGAACGTCCGATGTTGAGAACGAAATCGGCATAATTTCGCTTCGCTCCTGGGCCGACGGCAGTGTCAGCTCTCATGGGCCCAGAGAGGCCGACCGTTCCACGGTCAGCGAACTCAATCACCTCCAAGCCCTCGACCAAGTGCTGCGCGAGCTTAGCGTTCAGACCAGTGTCGTCGGGAGTGTCAACGAGAACCTGCGAACGGAGGAAGGCGAGCTGGTCCCGATCGAGCTCACGGTGACAAACCGTGATCGAAATCTGGCCTTCCAGAGCCTTGTCGTGACGCGCGTCCCATGAGTTCTGGACAGCTTCACGTACAAGCACTTCGAGCGGAGTCATCCCTGGCCTTCCAAGCGCCTGCTGTACGGCCTCAGCGTCGATACCACCGTCGCGAGGGAAGAGTTGAGAATGGCATTTAAACATAGGTCAGCCCTTGTCGCCAGCGAGGCGCCCGACAACTTCCTGCCACTCGGCAGCGGTAATTTTTTCGTCAGCAACGACACCGAGGTCACATTTATAGGTGATGTCGTCAGTCCCCTTGGGCGTCTCTCCGCCCACAAATGATGCGGGGACAATTCGTGGGGTAGAAGGTCCCACTTGGATTGTGATCCGGTCGCGCAATTCGAATTGGTGATCCTCTAGTTCGCTTAGCCGAGTAATTGGGATCCCCACCTGGGCAAGCTTTTCGTGAAGCTCAAGGCGGTCCGCGCCGTTGGCCACAGACCGGTCGGTTAGAGTGCCGAGCGTTAGGTCACCGCCGGGCACCGGTTCAAGCCTGACAAAGTGAATGTAGAGCTCCCCGCCTTTGGGAGCCAAGAGTTGGTCCGCGCCGTTGATCGTCACCTTCATCCCGGTGTGCTGAAGTGTTGATTTGACCTCGACGGCTGTCTTCCCGCGACGAAAGTCGTGCCGTTGGCTAGAGGGGCCCACCCATTGGTCGACTCGTCCTAGGGGGTCCTGCTTTAGGCAATCGACCAAAACGAGCATCTCGGCGATGACCGAAGCTACCTTTGAGCCGCCGGGCGGCAGCCCCTTCTTGGAGAGTAACGCTTGCCACTTTTCGATCACGCTAATAGCGGCTTTGTCCGGGGAAACATTCGTTTCCGTCGCTAGGTCCGCTATCGCAGCCACAAACTGATCGAAAACCATAAAGAGTTCCTCGATCGGACACGCCACGATGAGGCGTTTGGCGACGATTCCGTCTATGCCGAGAGGGAGAAATTTCACCGAAAGAGCTTCAGTGGACTCCCGCGAACCGTGCCTTCCGCTTACATCGATTATCAAGTTGGGGTGCGCCTCGGAATCTATCGCGAGCCGCATTCCGGGAGGCAGCTCCGGGACGGAAAGGACATCGAATCCAGATGCTGGAGGCCCTGCCTCGAGCAGAGCTGCGAAGCCTGCTCGTACCCCATCGATCACCTGCAGGTTACTACTGCTCACCGTTTTGGTCCTCGATTTCGGATTCGTCTGGGGCATCGGTCTCGTCCGGCAGATCAACGCCGCCAGCGACGTGTGACAGATCTGCAGTCTTGTAACTCACGTGCGCCTCTTGCGACGAACTCTCGGGGAACACAAGTCCAACTCCGAGGATATGTTCTTCAGCATCCATAGGACTTCTTGCCGTCGATCCCGTCTCGTTCGGACTGTCCTTCGATATCGCGTACAGGAGCAACAACCCGGAGTCGTCGCCGTGGCCCCTCGGCGGTTGGTTGCGAAGGCGCGTAATGGATGTGTCCGCCGACATTGCCGCGAGCGCAGTGTCAGACGGGTCCAAGATGTCGACTGCTCTATCGGTGGCGCTCATCAGTGCCTTGATGTCGGCGTAGCTCGCGCCCGACCCGCTGAGTTTCGATCGGTCAATGCAGCCTAACTTATGTCCGTTCCCAAGATCGATCGTTTGGCCGTTACGTGGATCTGCCTTTGACATCAGCGCGACAGTAAAGTTTTCGAGCTCCCCCGCAACGACGCGCTGCCGGATGTAGTCGGCGATTAACTCAGAGTTCAGTTGTAGGCTGCCCTCCTGGAAGTGGTAATGGTTCAGGAAGTCGATGATTGCTTCCGAAGGAACTCCCTTGAAGCAGGTGGCATTCTTGCGCCCGGTCATCGGAGGAGCACCGCAGATGCCTGAGATCAGACCGGAGGCGGCCGCGGTGTTGTCATCCAGCCAAGCTTTGTCTTTGTGATTGAACAGGATCGTCTGCAATCGCCGCCCCGAGTAGGAAACATCTGCATCCTTTGCTTGGCGCATCTTCGCGGCTGCCGTGATTGCCAGCTGCGGGTGAGTCCGGATCCGGACGCCGAGCTCCAGCGGAGTCACATGTTCAGCCTCATAGCGTTCAACCTCGTAACGGATTTCCTGCTCAACTGTCGCCAAGTGAGTGAACCAGTCTCTTAACTCTTTGGTAAGCCAGATCCTCGTAACGTCCAAGTAGGGCTCCTTGTATCCGAACCATCGTGCCATCTGCAAAAGCGTGTCGTAAGCCGACGAACTTCTAACGAAAAACGAGACGGAGAGGCCTTCGAGCGTGAGGCCCCGGGACAGCGTGTTGCCACCGACAGCAATGACCGTGGCGGGGTCATTCTTCTTGTACGCGAGACGGTCCTCGCTCCTCGAGTTGTCTTCGACGACTCGGACGTCGTCGAGAACCCCCAGCAGTTGTTCGAAGATCTGTTCCCAACTAACGTTCTCAAGACCACAAGAACCAGCAGGCACCTTCGCGCACTCAGTTTCCCATGTGGTGCAAAGCAATCCGATTTCAGCTGCGTGACCGGACGACACGGAATTCTTTAGAGACTCGAGAAAACCCCTGATGGCTATTGCAGTTCGCTGATGGACGATGACGTGCTGGTCAGTGTGCACCAGTGCCGTCGCGTCCTCCTTCTCTCCGCCGAGCCGGGAGCGCCGAGCGGCGGTGCTTAACAGGAAGTAGCGAATCGCCTCCTTCAAGCTATCCGTCACCTCGGGGTAGAATTCCTCCCGCTCTGAGGGCCGGCTCGGCTTAAGATCTTCTATCTCACCGTCCGGAATGATTCTGATCAGGTCATGGCCCAAGCTGCTGAGGTCTTCGCTGTCGAATTCAAGAGGCTCGCGTCCGAAGATCTCTTCCGTACCGACGTATCCGGAGGGCTTCGGGAGCGAGACGATGAAGTCTCGCGGGTATAGATCCAAATCGAGCGCTTCGTCTTGGACGCCGGGGTCTATGAGCACGTTCGCAAATGGTGTCGCTGTGTACCCAACATAAGCTGATTTTGGTAGCTCAGTGAGAATATCCCTGATAAGGCCGTTAATTGCCGTTGGAGCGTTCTTCTCGTCAGCAGTATTTACTGATGCCTGATCCGACTCATCGTCGATTACGCATGTAGGACAACGGCCGATGATTTCCGGATCGGCGTCCTTAATCCATGCCAGCAGCGACCGCAGTCTAGCCGCGTTCTTCTTGACGACCAGATACACCGGCTGTGGCTGGTTCGGCGAGAGAATGCCGTTTGGGTCCACGAAGGGCCGTCCGAAATCCCCTTGAGCGGTGAGCGAGCTCATCCAAAGGTAACCCGGTCCCGACGGCCTGTAAAGCTGATCATCTAGCCGCTCCTGGGTCTGAGCCCTGAGCGCGTTGTGCAGCCCCGACAGCACGATGATCAGTTTGTAGCCCGCGTCAGCGGCCTTTGCCATCATCGCGGTGAAGTTCTGAGTCTTGCCGCTCTGGACGTAGCCAATCACGAGTCCACGGGAGTCAAAGTTTTCCTCGGGGTTCGGGAATGGCATCAATCCGAGCACCTTGTCGGATGACCGATTCAGGCTATCCAACGGGTCCGTGTCGTCGCCTGATTGCCATCCGTCTGACTCTAAGAAAAGGCAGAGGCTGTCCCATCGACGGTCCAGATTGCGGACGGCGCCGGAGTACCAGCTCTCGAATGCGGGGGCCCTCGTAACACCGCCCGTTGGAGGCTTGCCATCAACGATTCGTTCGCGCAGTTCACGGATCAAACGCGCGGCAGTCTCGATGGCTTCGTCCTGACCTAGGGCGACGTCTTTGACCTCTTTTACCGCCTCCTCGAGAGTCTTCCCCTGCCGACACCACACCACGAGATTGCGAAAGATGGGGTCTTGCTGAGCGAGTTCCGCCGTCGTCGGGAGCTCGTCTGGGTTCACTGCTTCTAGACTCATTGATTAATCTCGCATGCCTTTGTCATTCGTAGGAGTGACTATAACTACCAGCACTCGGCTGTGGAAGAACCACTTAACGGCCGCGGTTCGCTTGCTCAAACTGTCCTGAGGAATCACCTCGGAGAACGAACCGCCGGGCTTCGTTGAGCTCCCGCCATGGCGCTCACGGATTGCCTTGGAGTCCCTAGGCGCCACAGTGGCCACGACCGTGCTCTCGCATTGTGAGCCGCCAAGGCCCGGGATGGACTCTCGGCCTGAAACGAAGAACGACGCTCAGCGAATGACGGCCGCCAGAGAATGTGATTCGCGCCGCAGCCGAATTAGCAGCCCCGTAGAGCCCACCACCGAATCAAAACAGCGCCAAAGCTGGCTGGGGCGCTACACGCCTCCTGCTGATCCTGATCTTCTTTGTCACCGCGGCTTCAATCCAGGGCTGCATGTGGCGGGCGACGGCCTCGACGACCGGTGGCGCTGCGGCGTTGCCGAACTGACGGTAGGCCTGCGTGTCGGAGACGGGGATCTTCCAGTCCGCGCGGCCGGGCTGGTCGAAGCCCATCAGCCGTGAACACTCTCGCGGCGTTAGGCGCCGCGGGCGGCGGCGGGCTTGGCGGATCAGGATCTCCGATCCGTCCTTGTGGTAGCGGGCGGAGAGCGTGCGCGCCGTGTCATCGGGCGTTACGAGGCCAAAGCCAAAACCGTTACCAAGCGCTTTGTGCTTCGCCGAGTACTCCTGCAGGTACTCCCATAGCCGCGGCGTAAGCGTGTACTTGGCGGCGACCGCCGCATCAGGCCCTTCGGTGAAAGGCGCTTCGGCCGTCTCCGATCCATCCTCGGGATGAAGGATTGAGCTAAGCCGTGGGCCTTGCGCAACGTCTGGTAGGTCCAGCGCGCTGAAATCGAAGTCGTTGCCGTCGCGAAAGCCGGCGAGGAAGATCCGCTCGCGGTGCTGCGGCAGGAATGACTTCGCGTCGATCACACGCCACTGCAGCTGATAGCCGAGCCGCTCTTTCAGGACGTGCTCAATCACTTCGAACGTCTTGCCTCGGTCATGACCACGCAGGTTCTTTACGTTCTCAAGCAGAAATGCGGCAGGACGGTGAGCCGCGAGGATCCGCTCGATCTCAAAGAAGAGCGTGCCCTGGGTTTCGCAATCAAAGCCATGTGCACGGCCGAGCGAGTTCTTCTTTGAAACCCCGGCCAGCGAGAACGGCTGGCAGGGAAACCCAGCCAGCAGCACGTCGTGCTCCGGGATCGCGCCGACCGCTTCTCTGCGGATGTCGCCAGCGATGAACTCGTCGCCGAAGTTCGTTCGGTAAGTCTGCTGCGCCTTCTCATCCCACTCCGAAGTGAAGACGCACTGACCGCCGATCGCCTCAAAGCCGCGTCGCATACCGCCGATCCCTGCGAACAGGTCGATAAATCGGAACCCCTCCGGGCGCGGCGGGACGGTGAGGAGTGATGCTGGCACGTTTTGATACTGCCAGCGCGGGCGGACGCCCGATCAGCCAGCCGACGCGATAACCACGGCTTAGGTTAGCGGAGCAGAGCGCGCTAAACACACGGCCAAAGCGCCGACCTGTCCGACCTGTCCGACCGGGCTGACCGGGCTGACCGCCAAAGAGCTCAGATCAAAGCCCACCGAAGTGACGAGTCGGTAGCTCAATCCGGCTGGCGTCGTTGGTAGCCACTTAGCGCAACAACCATGCCGCGAGCCGAGGTCCGCACGCTAACCGCTTCACGGCTGGCCAACATACGAACCGATAGGCTGGCTCAAGACTGTTTGGACAGGAGACGTTGAGACTTTCTTGGAACCGGTGCACAACCCAGCCAGTGAGCGGCTACTCGCCGCCGCCGCATCGCTCAAGGCACTCGCGGCCAAGCTGAGTGACGAATCCGGCGGCTCCGAGGACCTTGATCGGATAATCGCGGAGATTGTCGCGGCCCGAAAGGCTCAGTTCGGTAGCAGGCCGCGATCGCGGAAAGGCCAGGGAGCTCGAGCCAAGCTGCTCGCCTACTTCCAAGAGAACGTTGGCCGGCCGATCGACGGTGAGGAGTTGCAGGCTGTCAGCGGAATAGGTGAGTGGGCGCGGCGAGTTAGAGAGCTTCGTGTTGAGCACGGCTACGACATTGAGCAGGTTGGCCGCAGCACCTACGTGATGCACAGCTCCGAGCCGGATCCCGCCCTAGCCGCGCGCTGGCAGCTCGCTAACTCGATCCGCCGCCAGCCCGGCGGAGGCAGATCACGGATCGAAGCGTTCTTCGAAGCAAACGTCGGTCAGGTTGTTACGCGCGAACAGTTGGATTACGTCGCCAAGATCAAAGAAGGCAGCCGGCGCGTGCGTGAGCTGCGCGACGAGGAGGGCTGGCCGATTAACTCACACATCGACGAACCGCAGCTGGCGCCGGGCGAATACCGGCTCGTCTCCTCCGACCCGCAAGACAGACGCGACCCATTGCAGCGCGACTACGCCGAAGGCCTTCGTGAACAGGTCTTCTCGCGTGATAACTACAGCTGCCAAAGCTGCGGCAAGGACCGCGTCAAGGCTGAGCAGGCGGGCGACAGCCGCTTCTACCTTGAGCTGCATCACAAAGTTGCGGTCGCCGATGAGCTGGCCGCGCTGCCAAAGAGTGAGCGCAACGACGCTGCCAACCTGCTGACGCTGTGCCACAGCTGCCACAACCTTGAGACAGAGAAGCTGAAGCGGGCGAAGAGCGCTCAGCGCAAGGGCGACCGCTAAGCCGCCAAGGCCAGCTCCGGCGGGTGTGATCGAGCGCCCGAGCTGCCGTCAAGTGCCTCCGCCAGAGTCGCTGCGATCGCCTGTGCAAGGCGCGGCGGAACTGCGTTCCCGATCTGCTTGGCAACCGCGGTCATCGGTTGATTTTCGGGAAATGTGAACGAATCCTTAAAGGTCATGCAGCGTGCTGCTTCGCGCAGCGTGATCGGTCGATGCTCGCTTGGATGCAGATAGCGGCCCTTCTCCGGCTTGTAGAACTCGGTGCGGATCGTGAACGCTGGCCTGTCCCACCAGAGCCGGCCAAACACGTCGGTCGACCCGGTCTTCTTACGTAGCCAACAGTCGGGCGTGATGTCGGGGCGACGCTCGGCCAGCTCAAAGCGCCCTTCGCCCTCGTTAGGGATCGTCCGATAACGCTCAAGACTGACGGGCCGCGGGTTACGCGCGTTATGCCAATTCCTACCGCTTGGCTGCAGCGGAAGACCCTCGACCGCTTGGCCGAACGTGGTCCACGGCTTGCCCCCGTGAGGAACCTTGCCGGGCGCGAAGTGCGTCTGCTCAGGCCATCTGACATCACCGACCCGTGTGCCGATAACGATCGTCCGTCGCCGGCGCTGAGGGACGCCGTAATCAGCCGCGTTGAGGATCCGGCCTTCTACCCGGTATCCGAGCTCCTCAGCCTTCTCAACAAACTCTGCGTACTCGGCCGACTTCAGAAGCTCGGGCACATTTTCCATCACGAAGACGGCAGCCTGGGACTGCTCCAACGCTCGCAGGTATTCGCGCCAGAGGTCACGCCGCTCGAGGCCGACGCCGCGCATGTTGAGAGCCGAAAATCCTTGGCACGGAGGTCCGCCTATCACCACATCGGCAAGTGGGAACTGATCAACATCCTCGATCGGAACCGCCTCGACATGATCGCCGAAGTTGAGCGCGTAGGTATCGGCTGCCGCCTGATCAAACTCAACTGCGAACACGGACTCAAAACGGCCCGTATCCTCGAAACCACGGGTCATCCCGCCGCAGCCAGCGAAGAGATCCATGAGCGTGTAAGTCTGAGCCATCGGAACGGCAACGGTAACCGCGGCCCCGGACGCTTAGGCGAACAGATGTTCGGTAGCGGACGCCCGATCAGCCAGCCGACGCGATAATGATCGCTCAGATGGGCAAAACAGATCGCGGTAAACACAAGACCACAGACCCGGACGGCCGTAGCGTCTACATCATTGAGATAGACCCGCGCTGGAATGATGTCGTCGAGCGCAAAGCCAAGGAGTCGCTAGCGCCGGGCAGGTGCGCGTTCTATGTTGGCGAGACCGGGCTGTACCCCGGCGCCCGGCTCACGAAGCATCGGCGCGGCGCGAAGGCTGGCTCGATCTTCAAACGAATCCGCCGCGCGCGCGAGCGGAACGGCGAGAAGAAAACGCTGGAGGAGAGCGTCGACGTGCACTTGCGCCGCGACTTGATGGAGCATTACCCGAACAAGCTGAGTGGCAAGGACGCAAAGAAGTGGGAGAAGAAGGTCACCAGCGAGCTGCGATCCGAGGGGCACATCGTCTTCTCAAATTAGAAACCGTCAGTTTCCCCCAACCCGCTGCGACCTAAGCAGTGCAATGACGGAGCAGACGGAACAGAACCCGGATCACCGAGTGGGGCCGGTCGGCAACACCAAGCCCGCCGCCCTGCCAAACGACAGCTTCTGGGTGATCCCAGGGCTGCTGCTGGCCGGCCCTTACCCCGGCTCGCTGAAGAAGGATCTGGCGCAGCGGACGCTGACTGAGCTGCTGCAGACCGGCGTCACGACCTTCATCGATCTGACCGAGGAGCGCGAAACTGCCCTTCAGGGCAAGCCGCTTTACCCGTACGCGCCGCTGCTGCGCGAGATCGCCGCTGAGCGCGGCGTTGACGTCAGCTACCTGCGCTT